>CESX01012356.1_pt1 | contig 35402 bp, 39 predicted proteins | sample 326941 | NCBI WGS metagenome assembly CESX01 (sample SAMEA2622357, study PRJEB7988) | marine metagenome | isolation source: saline water (ENVO:00002010), including
TATCATCAGCCACAGGGTCAGGGCTATAATCAAAACTACGCTCCGCAAAGCGGAGGTTATCAACCCCCTCAACAACAAGGATGGAACAACGATGAACCCTTCTGATGAAGAAATGCGACAGCAGATGCTTGCGCAGGGACGTGATTATCTTGATGCAACTGATGCATCAATCAGTGAAATCGAAGAGCAGATGAAATCAAACATACGAACAAAGTTGTGTTTGGTCGAACTTAAGCTGACTTGGTTAGAGCGCCTTGCAGCGATGATGCGTGTCAACATTACACGCCAAATGCACGAAGGGCAGGTTCGATTGGTGTTTGCCGATACAGACTTCGACCCAGTGATCGATGAAGAGACGGGCGAGCCAGTAGTTGTTATCGAGTCATTCGATGACATCTCTAGTCTTGTTGTCTCGGTGCCCAAGAGTGAAGATTAGCTTCTTCGTGCCAGGCCGTCCCATTGCGAAACAATCGTTTCGGGTGGGGCGGTTTGGTGGCTACCAACCAAAAAGAGTGACCGACTTCAAGAAACTAGCAAGCCTGATCGCCAATGAAGCTGCTAAAAAGCAGGGCTGGGTCAAGCACGATGGACCACTGCATCTAGAGTTGATGTTCCGTTTTCGCTGCCCAAAATCAGCACGCAAAGCCGACAAGGCCGTTGAGCGATGGAACACGAAGCGGCCTGATCTAGATAATATAGAAAAGAGTATTACCGATGGACTCGATGGATTGATGAATGATGATTCACAAATCTGTAGCAAGTCCTCAATCAAAACAATCGCTCCCTTTGGAGAGACAGAGGGAACCTATGTAACCGTTCACACTTTAGGAGAGTACAATGAACGAACTAAAGAACTGGTTGGCGAAAGCGTACGACCAGATGGCCAGCAGGGGCCTGACTGATTCAGACAAACGACCAAGCGATGTTCTATGTGAAACATGTGGAACACCCATTCGTTATCACTGGCTACAAAAACCTGTTTATTCCTACTGGGCAAAAGGTACTTGTTGGAAATGCAGAGAAGAAAAAGAGGCCGAGGTCTCTAAAAAACGTCGAGACAAAAGCCTGTCGCAAATTGGTGTCCCGTCGTCATTGCGCCACCTGTGCCTATCATCATCTAGCCTCACGTCTGATGGAAGCAACCAACATATTGAACGACTCCTGAATGAGTGGTCGCCACCTTCTTGGGTAATGATTACCGGCCCGGTTGGGACAGGTAAAACTGTTTGGCTTACAGCTTTTTTCAACTGGGTTGTTACTACTGGAGAGGGATGGACCGACAGTAGGTGGATTACGGAATCGGATCTATTTGAGAGGTGCGATTTTGCTCATCACTCTGATGGCTATACAGCACGACAAGCAGCCATGAGACCTTTCATTGAGGCGCCTTTACTGATGATTGATGATATAGGCGCTAGCCGTAGAAGACTAACAGAGTGGCAGGGCAGTGCTATGCGCAACCTCTTTGACAAGAGGCACTCGGAGAACCGGCCAACATTAATGACAAGCAACCTTGTTGACGAAAAAGATTTATCGGCTCGTTATGGTGATCACATCATGAGTCGCATTATTCATGCCACTGGAGGGATGGTGTTCCTCGGTGGCAGTGATCGGAGGCGAAATGAAACCTGAAGAGTTAGATAAGATAAAAGAAACGATCTGGGAACTTAGCGAAAAGCAAAGTCTTGACCGATCCGAAATACAAAACCTTATAAAGATTATGCGTAGGCTTCTTAATTCATACAAAGGAGCGATAAAAAAACTTTACAGGCAACGCCTGAGAAAGCGAGACCAATGAAAACTGCGGCCATTGATGGTGGCCAATGTACAGCCAATTTGATCTACGGACGCACAAATATTGAATCGTTACAAAAAATGAATGGCGATTCAGTTGACTGCGTTGTGACATCCCCTCCCTACTGGGGGCTAAGAGATTATGGTGCTGATGGCCAACTTGGCCTTGAAGAAAGTGTATCTGATTATGTCCAGCAAATGACTAAAACCTTTGCTGAAATAAAAAGGGTACTCAAAAGCACTGGTACTGTATGGCTGAACCTTGGAGATACGTACAAAAACAAACAGCTTATGGGTGTTCCCTGGCGCGTGGCTTTTGCCCTGCAAGACGACGGGTGGTTTCTGAGACAGGAAATTATATGGCACAAGCCAAACCCTATGCCCGAAAGCGTTACTGACCGATGCACCAAAGCATCGGAAAGTATTTTCCTTTTGGCTAAATCTTCTTCCTATTTTTTTGATGCAGAATCGATCAAAGAAGAAAACGCCGGATCTTTGCCGTATGGTGATAAGAAAAATTTTAAGATGAACGACAACCGAGCACAAGGTCGTCACGGTAAAGGTAGTATGTTTAGCGGCGGGAGTCGCCAAGAATATATTGAAAAGTATTACCTGAACGGCCGCAACCGGAGGTCGGTATGGACTATTACAACACAGCCTTTTTCGGGAGCGCATTTCGCTGTGTTCCCCGAAGAGATACCACGACTAGCCATCCTTGCTGGGTGCCCTGTTGGCGGCACTGTTTTAGACCCGTTCAGCGGCTCCGGGACAACAGGAAAGATGGCCCTTAAGAATGGTCGCAACTACATAGGTCTAGATATAAACGATGATTATTTTGATGTTGCCGAAAGACGAGTGTCGCCGCTCAAGGCTGATGTGGCTGCTAACGATAATCAATTAGAGATGTTTTAGGAATCCACATGAAATCATGTAAACACTGCGGAATGCCGGCGCAGGCAATCAAATCAATACGAAGACTTAGACGAGAGGTTGACAGACTAACTGATCGCAACAACGAACTGCAAAACAGTAAACAAGAAGAAGTTTCCGCCAGGCGAATCATAGAAAAAGAACTGCAAAAACGGGATAAACAGCAACTCAAAGACAACGATCGATACCAAAAGGTAAAGACCGAACTTGATCAGGTCTCGCTCAAGGTCGCTAATCTTCAACGCGCTGTAGCCAGGCTTCGCAAAGAGAAAAAAGAAGCTGAGCAAAAATACCAAAAAGAGGTAGCTAAAAAAGCAAACGCTATTGAAACCGTAAAGCGCATTAGGCAGGCACTTCGCTCACCAGCGTAGCTTCATTCCTACGAGCCCCTGCCATTCGGTATCTTGACCCCACTCGGCGCCTGCTGTGAGGCTTGCGGTAAGGTCAAGTGAATCTCTGATTCTATGACGAGCATTAAGACCAGCATCCCACCGATCAGTATTCCCGCCAAGAGACAAGTCAATGCCCCCAGAATCGCTAGGCCGTAAAACAAGCGGCGCTACTTGTCTGAGGGTTCGCCCAAAGGGGTTTTGCTTGCAGCGGCCTCCACGGCAGCGCGCTTTTGCTTGGCAACATCTTCCATGCTTATACCTAGAACACCACCCAAGGCGCCTAAAACAGAAGCCACAACAGCCTCTGTAGGAAGATCAGGCCAGAAATGGCTAAGAAGCACAGGAAGAAGCGCAGCAAGAACTGATAACCAAAGTTTACGTGACTTCATTTTATCCATGACTGATCCTAACTAAAGTAAGTTACAGTGAAAGTTTGCGTTGGCGTCCCAACAACACGTATATTTGCGTGCGTACCGGGGGCTAAATCAATAGCACATTCAAACGTAGCACCTGCCACCAAAGTAATTCCAGTGGTTGGTGGAGTGGATCCTAAAACACTGCGCGTATCAAACAAAGTAATGTTTGACCCAGCAGGATTGGTAATCATAACGTAAGTGCCTTTAGGATCTAGATCAATAAAACCAGTCCCTGCGATAGCCATAGTCTCCTGAACAGTGCTGCCGCTCCATACTGGGTTATTACGTTTTACCGCTGAATTAATATCCATTTTAATCTTCCTCTAACAAAGCGATAATTTCAGCTTTTGTTGCCTTAGCTGGTAACTCAACTTCCCAGTCGTTAGCTAGTGCAATCAGCTCTGCTTTTTTCATTGATGAAAAATTAATCTCATCCTCACCTGGCTCGCCACCCCACTCGCGCGTAACGGCAATATAATGATCTTTTTCTTCTAATGTAAGAATTTCGCAGTTTTCCAGTTCTTGATCATCATCAATACGGCAAAGAAATTCTTTCTCGTTTTTAGATGCAAGAATTGTATGTCGTAGTCTCTGTCGAACATTACCGTACTCACTAACGGGAATCAGTGCAAAATACGTCATTTTCTCACCTCGGTTTCATCTGGCGTCCATTCAGATGTCGCCATAATGGTTAGTGTTTCGCTATGGGTATGAATCTCAGTACCAACAGGCTCCTGTCCAGCCTCTAGTTTTGCTACCACCTTAGACTCATCGACAGACTTACGGTGACCGTGCTGTAAGCGAGCCTTTAATTCTTCATACTTTTCAGCAGTCATAATGGCGTAGTTACTCATGAATGCGCCGCCTTTCCGGCATTGTAGTCTCGTTTGATTTCATCTTCTAGTAACATCCTTGGGTAGCTGCGGACGGTATCACAAGACCCAATAAAGAAATTGAACGCACCCTTGCCCACCAGCATGGCTATGCCCGGCTGATAAGCATTCGCTGTTGCTGTAGTCTTAAACACTTCGCCGTCAATGTAGCTTGTAATACGTGTGCCAGAATCATTTACTAAAGCAGCGAAATGCCAGTTTGCATCAGTGCCAACAAAGCTGTCTGCTAGGCCAACATTGGGATTACGTAGTTGCACTGTGTAGTTTGCAATCGCGCCACCATTGTTGTCCAGAATAGTGTATCCGCCGGCACCCCCGTCGCGCGTATCGATAATAGTCGATTTGTTTACAGCAAGATCCCGTTTGTACCAAAATGTAATAGTCCAATCGGCTGAAAAATTTGCAGAAGGATCGGGACTTGTAAGCTGAACAAAGTCAACAACTCCATCGAAAACAAAGTCACTATACAAACCTGCATCAGAAGAAGTGCCGTTGTTACCAGTTGCGCTTATATCATACCAAGTTGTCGAAGCAGTTGTTGCGCTAAGCCGCTCTAATCTAAGCGCTGCATCAGCAGTTACATCAGGAATGTTAACACTCGAAGAAGACAGATCAGTTAATCCTGTAATGCTTCTACGTTTTCGTCCGCCAAACATTAACCTGTCCACCTAGCTGGCCCATTAGGACGCATGTCATAATGAACAAAAGAGTTGTATATGCCTACACCACCATTGGGAATTTTTCCAGAGGATGCCAGGCGCAGGACCACTTGGAGTAGTTCTTCCATGTCATCGTCTCGATTGCTTGATGGTTGAAGATCGGCCGCTACTGCCTGAACGTGCTGTGAGTTCTTAACTCCGCCAACTTCTTTGTTATGCTCAGGAGAGCGATAAGCGCTCGTAACCCTAATAGGCTTACCAAACTCATCTCTAATCGCTTGCAGAGTCCAAGCCAGGTGCCTTAGACGATCAGGATAAGGACAAGAATCACCAGATCTACAAGCTAATTCCGATGGAGCAAAGTTAGGGGGGTATCCACTCATGGCTCACCATTCATTTCTTCTAGGTTTTTATATATCTCTTGATCAACAGATAAGCCGTTAGACTTAGCCTGTTGCCAGCTTTTTTTAAGTTGATCTTTTTCATCTGACTCAAGACCTTGAATCATACTTTGAACCAATCGCTCGGCCACGGCACTAAAAACTCCACTAATTTGTGTTTTGTCGCCAGGGGCTACGCCGGGTTGCAATGAGTTTTCTCCGAATAAATCTTTAAATTTTTGCATCTCATCAGCAATGAGCCGTGCGTTAACCTCATTGACATTGCGGCCAATCAAAAAGTCGAAAGGATTACGAACAAACTTTCGATTTTTAAAAGATATTGAGTATTCTTTTTCTATTTTGCGCTCAAATCTATTGAGCAAGCCTTTGGGTGCGTTCGCTATGACGGTTATATATCGTGATGGATTCAGTCGCTGATACCGCCTCATAAGCAAAGCATTCATTATTTGCATGTTTTGGGACTGCTCCCTAAGCACATCGCGTCGTAAAACTAATTTTTGATCTAAATCTTTTATGTCGCCCAAAGTAATAGCTGATTGTTGATCTAAATATGTTTGAAGAATTTTACGAGGAACCAAATACCTACCGTCACTAACCATGCGGAACAAAGCATCTAACTGCTCGCCTCTGGTTTCAAATGGTTTATTATCTCTTGGGTCAATATTAGATATAATTTTACCAAGATCGATTATGGGCGGCGACAACAGATCGGCAAAAGCATTACCAGTCGAAGTGTGGGGAAACACAGTGTTAAAAAACAACCTGCGCTTAGCGGCGGCTGGGTCAGCCATCTCAGCTAAGCGCCCAGCACCTGTAAGATAACTAAGAAACCCAGAAAACGGAATTTGATTATCCGCCAGCATTAGAGTTAGATCGCTATTGATAAAAGCGTTTTTATAATACGACGGGAGCGTTTCGCGCCATTCAGTTGATTCTGTGTCTCTACGTTTTAGCGCCATGCCGACCATTGCCCGTCGTCCAGCCTTAGCAATTTCATTGGCCGCCATATTTCCTGCAATTATAGGATCGGTTGAAAACCGGTAGTCCTCACCAATGAGAGTCCTATAAAACAGACCCTTTTTTAGTCCCGGAATGTCTAAACTGTGCAGGCGCCACGATAAGAAGGTACTCAGACCAACACCTTCTAACTGGACCGCTTTGCGCTGTAACGTGCCAAGGTCTGCCAGGTTAAAGTAGTAAGCATTTGCACTAGCCATTGATGCTTCTGCATTTACTTTTAGTGCTGCTTGCCTACCTTTTTCAATCTTACCATCAGGCCGTACAACCATAAACTCGCCATCGGGCGTTTTATGAACATGAGCAATAAGTGGCGGGTCTTTATATTGACCACGACTTAGATCAAAAAACGACTGACCTCTACCAGGCTGCATGTCTTCTAGGTATTTAGCATTTTCGATCATGTCTAAGCGGGCCTTAATAAACTTAAACATTTCATCGCCAAACATACGATAACCAGTCTTCATGTTATCAGCATACGCAGCACTTAACTTAAAGGGCGCACGGGCAATTTTTCCTTTTGTTCCGTCAATTTTACTAAAAGGTATACTGCCATCTGGGAAACGTCCTGTTAATGCAGCGTGAGCCAAGCCTACAGCGCGACTTCCTTGACCATCAAACGACTGTAAAACAGCATTAACTTCTTGAACTAAGATTGTTTGATTAATACCGCCGGTTTCAAGGAGCGCTGCAAACTGTTGTCGCACTTCTACAGGTAATGAATCAGGGGCAAAACGAAAGAGCAACATGTCACGGCCGCCCTGCATCATAAGTGCATGTGCCGTAATTGGATCTAAACCTTCGCTTAGCGTTAGTGTTAACTGATTAGAAAGAAAGTTGGTAATATGATTACCTAAGTTCAAAGCAGTTTTAGCTAGTTTGAATAAAGCAGTCAGACCACGAGCAATACCCATAAAACCAGATGTGTTGTAATATTCATTAGTACGCAGTAACCACCCAGCTAGTTCGCCGTACTCTTTATGCACAACAATATCACTTTTACCGCTGCCTTTTTCGGCGAAAGCACCAATGCTAGTTCGCACTCGATCTGCTGAAATAGCTGGGTGCAGTGTTTTAATACCTTTGAGTTGATCCGGTGCACGGCCCTCGCCAATGACTCGGAAGTCATCAAGTTTGTTGAACTGATCCATATCGCTTATGAACTGATACTGCCTGGGTGCATCGGTTTCGCTAATCTGGATCAACTCTTCTTCAATAGCCTTTCTAAAATCATCGTATTTGTTTCCAAGCATTGCTCGGACATCTGCATCACGATCTTGAAAAAGTGCTTTGAGCAACTGGCGGCTAGACCTGCGCACACCGTCAATTTCAGTAACAATTTTATTACCTAGCCTAAAAGTAATGGGCAGATGACCTTGGTCTTTAAATGTTTCAACAATAGACGACACGTAAGGCCAGTTAACTTCGCCATCTACGTATACACCACGACGGAAATTATAAAGAGAGGTGCCAGATTGCTTTAGTAACGTGTCCGTTGCAGCGTTAACACCAACACGCATTTGCAATCCGGGTAAATCCGCTTGAATGGACTCCATTGCAATACGCCTGAGTTGCTTTTTTGAAACCTGTGTAATTAAAAACTCTTTATAAATAGCGCTGAGGTCGGCCGCTGCTACGAAGTTATCACCCTGTCTCGTGTACATAGTGTAACTAATCTCAGCAAAAAGGCCCTTTTCAACTGCTCTAGGGCTAGCGAAATTGTTTATAAGTTTTTCTACGTCAGTTACCAGGCGAGGTGTTTGCGGTATGCCTAGTTCTGCTGAGATTTTAGATGTAGCAAAATCCTTGAATGCGGCACGCATCTCATTAGACCGCAAAAACTTGGGCGATAACTCATCAAACAAAGCCGATGTCATTGAATGATAAATGTATCGATAGACAGCATTGCGGCCACCGCCCTTGAGAGCGCTGCTCGTAAGTCCTCTAGTACCTTTAGCAATTTGTTTCGCTGCTTTTTTAATAGCAGCCACAGTTCCGATTTGTTCTTCTATTGGCAACTGACCAATACGAGCCGCAATTGACACAGGGTCACTAGCAGGATCTTGATATGTTACTGTATCTACCCCTGATTGACGCACAGAATCATCGACTGCATCGACAGGCACCGCCTGGAATGCAACCCCTTCGTCTGAAGCAGCAATGTCATAAAAGACGTGATACCGTTTTTGTTTGAATAAAGGATCTGCCAAAGCATGACCATCATCCATACGCATGGTCACTTCATACTCGTGCTTCATCATGTTCAAGATGTCTTGTTCACGATTGTAGAGCGCATCGAGTTCTTGATTCCGTTTTGACCGTACTTCGTTTAAACGTCTTTGCGTTGCGTCAACTTGCGCGCCGAACAGTTCTGTTTCCAACAGGTCAGTTCGATCACGGACAGTTGCAAAGTCAACATCACCTCTGCCAAACTCTTCGCTTAACTGCGCTGCACGTCGTTGGGATTCAGCGCGGCGACCCAACCGGCCTTCTTCTAAATCGAGTGCTAACTGCTGTTTGACATTGGCAACCATCTGTTTGTCACGGTTGCGTTTAAGTCTATTTGCGGTTTTGCTGTACCTTCGTTCAATATCAAACATCCGCTGCGCTATGCTGACCTTGGCGCCGACTTGTTTGTCCGCAAATTGTTTTGCTTCTGTTAGCCTTTGAATGTTGGCTTTTATACGATCCTGAGTTTTAGAATAACGAAACCGACTGCGTTGACGTGTTGCCGCAACTTCATCTCGAACTTTTTTAATACGGCGCTGGCGAACTTCTCGGTTTTTTGATTTTGAAGACAGGACGCGATCGAGTTTTCGCTTGCCCGTTTCTACAATTTTCCGGTCAGCTTCATCTGCCTTTTGACGGGATCGTTTGTACTGATTTTTTGCTTTTGCGAGTCTTTCTTCTGCTTTTTGTACCCTGCGTTTTCTACCAAGATTAAGATCTTCAAGTGCTTCATCACGGACCCGGCGAGCATCAGCAATGCCCAGTTCGTACTCAACACGGGACTCAGCATCTTCTAAATCTAAACGCTCTCGACGAGCCGGAAACTCAGCGCCTGCTTGAACTAAGTCAGTTTCATCCGCCAATTCGTCAGCTAATGTAGCAAATTCTTTTCTAGCATCTTGTTCTACAACACGAACAGATTCATCAAATTCACTATTTGCTTTGCCACGGTCACGATTAATATCTGTCAAACCATCATGCAAAGCCGACTCACGAGTTACCAAGCCGCTTTCTTCTGCAAGTTCAATATATCGATTACGCTTTGCTTCTTCTAAAGCAACAACGGACGGCTCGTAGTCAGGGCTATTGCGATCTAATTTCGCTAGCGTGTTTTTCAAATTAACTATGAATGGATCGACTTCTACAGCGGCGGCTATTCGTGCAGCGTTGTCTTGCATAGCAGCGGGAAGGTTTTCGATATTTGGTATACCGTCTAACGCTGCGATGTCGCCACGCCCAGCTTGTTGCGCTGCTTGCATGTTAGCAGAGTCTATAATGTTTTGAGCGTCTGCCATATTGTCAGCAAACTGCCGACCAGCGCCTTCTTTATAAACGTGATCTGATGCCCATATTTCAGGCGTGAGCGCACGCCGCAATCGAGGGTTTGCTTTAATGGCAACATTAATAGCACGACTACTTGCTCCTATACCTGCAAATGCCGCAGCCTCACCTAAAGCACCTGTTGTGTCGCCCATTGTTAATGCTAATGTTGCCGCCTTCGCGCCTGTCGAAACCACGTCAGCAGCAGGGCCAAGTGCTTTAACAAATTTGTTTTCAGTATCTTTGATAAGTTTGGATTCTAAAATGCGCCGCATGTAAGATTTTTGTTGATCTGACATGTGTTTGCTCAAGTCTTCTGCCGACTTACGAGCGATAACCTCTTCGGACATGCCGTCCTTTCGCATTTTTACAACCGCCGCATCAAACATCTTGGCAGCCCTTACCGAGCCTAACCCTTTTAACATTCTCATAACTGGAAGCAGCGTAAAAAAAGTATCGATCGGAAACGCTTGCGCTTGTTGTTTTAGCTGTGTCGTAATCGGTAGTGGGATACCCATGGCAGTAGCGCGCTGCGACTCTTCTGCGGTCATACGGTCGGACATACCAGCGTTAATAGCGATGCTGTTAGCAACCGGAGCAAGATAAGCTAATACAGCGGGACCAATACCGGCGCCGCCTCTATAACCCTGCATTGCCTCTTGAAACTTCGCGTCCTCAAAATTAAATTTAGGATCACTAATCATTTTCTCATACACAGCCATAGCGCTCGCATTTTGATTGGCAAGCAAAGGCAGTAAAAGGTGTGTTAGATCAGCCATGCCTTGAGCAAAATCAATAACCTCTTCACGCGCTTTAGCCGTTAAACCCAGACCTGACTCTAAACGTAGTTTTACTAAGTCGTTTAAAGTTTTGCGGGCCATAGTAAACGCCTGGCCCTGTTGTGTTTTTAAAAGTTCTTCTTCGCTTTCAATAAGTTGAAACTTTGGTTTTCCCACCTTGTTTTTAACTTGATTGCCATCACTGTCTAAAACCGGAACACGATGATACCTTGTTTGGTCGTCTTCCTTAAGAAGGTTAGTACCTGCCAACATATCTACGGTTTGGGCCACACTGCGACCAAGCCCTGTAACCGAACCAGCGCTCCGTGCTGCTGTTAGGTCTTCACGTATTTTATATATTTCACGAGCACGCTCTTTTACCTCTGGACTGACATTTGGCTCAGTTCGGCTTCTTGCTCCAGCAATCGACCCACCCAAACCACGCATTGCTACTGGTCTAGTTTCACGACTTTTTAGATAATCCATATAATCTAAAACTTCTTCGCTGAACGTACTGCTAAAGCCTGCACGCATACCGGCTAATCGGTCTCTGCTTTTCTTTAGTTCTGGAATAGTCCAAGGATCATGTGCGGTAAATCGACCTGATGCTTTAGCCTCAGCCCAAGGCTGATCCCATGGAATTAAACCAAGTATCTTACTGCCTTCCATAGTTTCTTTATGGCGTACGGTGTTTAATTTTTCCGGCAATAACTCGTTGAAGTTTTCTTTTACGTTGCGATCAACGTCGTAAAAACCACGATTAACCATATCAAGGTCAATCTCGTCTTTAGTCAAACCCTGTTCGGCAAGTTGATTAATGTGCTCACGTATGGTTGGCGTCAGTTCAGTCTCCATAAAAGACTGTTTATTGATACGACCATCTTTAAGATCAGCAACAGGGGCGCCACGAAACACAAGGTCTTTATCGATTAGTTCCCTGTGCTGCGAAAAATCAATGCCTTGCGCTGATAATTCTGCGGACCTTTTGTTAACGAAATCTCTTACGTTCACTGTTATTTATACAATCTACCGGCCGCATCACCTTCGGGCGCAGCATTGTTTGACGTAGTTCGTCGCATCTGATTAGGGCTTGCCACAGTCCTTGGCGTGTAAAAAACACCGCCTCGAATCATATCTTGATATACCTTACGATCCCGCTTGAGCCCTAGGAGTTGAGTATCTATTGCAGCAATTGCTTCTTGTTTATTTCTAAAACCTGTATCCCGACCGAGTTCTTTAGCTAGTTGCGAGAACACCTCGTCTTTTATTGCCGCCTTGGGATCAGTAAGCTGTGCTCGGCTGGCTTCAAGATTTCTAATATCCGCAGTAGTTTTACTTAAAAGTGAGTCTATCGGGCGCCCAGGCTTGTCCGCTGCCCTACTACCTGCCATAGCCGCACGACGCTCTTTGGCAGCCGCAGTGTTCCCAGAAAAAACATCACGCTGTATCTTAAACTTAGCTTCTCTCAGTCGATCTAATTTCTGTCGTATCGCTTTGAGTCGTTCTTCACTGCGTTTGCGACTACGGGCTCGTGACTGCCTGAACGCCGCTCGCTCACCTTGCGCTGCCCGTTGTATCGTTCCTGCCCTACCAAAAAATTTACGGGCTGCATTGACGCGCCGGTTTACCGCTCGGTCAAAAACAGGCGCAAAATTAGCGTCCTGCACCATAGCAAGTTGTGCTGCTATGTTTGAGTAATCACGCCCACCTTCTTCTCGCAGTTGATTGGACAGAGCCCGCATAAGTCCAAGGTCTTTACTTTCGCCAGGGAACTGCTCACTGCTTGCGTCGTATTCAAGTAACTCTCGATCGGCAGAAACAAGATCACGTTCGGCTTGTGCAATCTGAGCGTCTAACTCAGAAGCAAAATCTGGCAACGTTTTCCCTGCACTAGCTGCACTATCACGACGACGGGTTGTAACTCTAGCTTGTTGTTGTGGTGCTGCTACCGGGGTAACTACAGGGGTAGGCATTTCAATAACAGGTGCAGGATTGCTAGCTTCTGCCATCGCAACCTGTGCCTGCATATTTTCCAACTCTTCGTTGGTCATGCCATCAAACATAGGGACGACGCCCCGGTCAACCGGGACTCCTGAGCCTTCGCTAAGAAACGCAGGCGGGGTTAATGGCACATTAAAAGTACCCGAAACCCTTTGCATGTCTGCGTACACTTCAGGCACAAAGGAATCAGGTTGCACCTCGCCCCTGTTGACCATGCCAATAAGGTTCTTTAGGTCATCTATTTCCGCATCAGAATATTGAAACGCATTAGCCATTACTGCATTTATCCTTCATTAAGAGGCAGGAAGTCACCAAGGATTTGCTGGTTAAACAAACCATCATCACCCTTTTGCAGTTGCCGATTTAGTGTTTCTCTAAGTTTTCGATAATAATTGAGTTCTTGCAATTGCGAAAAAGCATTTTGCTCTTCCCTACTAAGATTGCTCACATCTGGGGGCTGCAAGGTGCGCCCATCTAAATCCAAAGTACCACCACTAAGGTCTCGAAAATCAGGCCCCTCAAAATGTTGCGCAAAAATTCTAACTAAAGATGCCCGAAACCCACGATCCCATTGATTGTTTTTTGGTTCTTTTTTTAGGTAATCGATAATCCAAGATGCTTGATCTTCGGACTTATCGAAATCACCCCACAGTTCTTCAACTGTTTTGTTTGGAGCGTAGTTTTTTTCAGCTATGCCAGCTAAACGCATTGATTCTTTTAAGTTTGGCGAAGGACGAAAACGATTTTTTAAAGAACTAAAATCTACCGGTGCATCAACCCCAAGTGCAAGACCGCTTGATGGCGACTCTTCGGTCAGCACACCATAGCCTCCCTCATCAAACATTTTGTCTGACCCGCCCGCCCTTGCAAAAGCTAAGACTCTGCGTATGCGATCTAATCCTTCATCGCTAGTTGCGGGATCACGACGAACTGCAAGGTCAAACTCGTCTGCAACATTAGTATCGGCGTCCCCATACTCCTCGACCATTCCGCCGAGCCCTCTAAGGGTTCTGCCGCTAATAACGTTTCGCTGCTCTTGTTCTGCTACACGCGCCGCCGCCTCACGCGCAATGCGATCTGACTGTGACTCCCCGGTCAGATCAAGAGTTTGACCCGCCATAGTTGCTACCGGTGGTTTTGGTTGTTTTGGCTGTGGTAGCATCGCCAGCATTTTTTCAGCAGCCGCCTGGTCAGCCATTCTTTGTGCTTCGCCGGCTATTCGCTGGCTAACATCAACAGAAGGGCCGCCGCCGGGAACGCTTGGAGACACAACAGCAGGCCCGCCAACAAACCCTAAAGGCCTGTTTTCTGGAACTGGTTGCAATGTTGGTTGGCTGGCAAGCTGAGCCTGCGCTGCTCGCTCTGCCGCTCCAGCCTGTGCTCGTTGTTGAAATTGCTGCTGCAGAGTTGCCAGGTCTTGACCCATCGGCTGTTGAGGCTGCTGCTGCATTTGACGCTGCGCTGCCTGTTGCTGCAACGCATAATCAATAGCAGCCTGTCGTACAAATGCACGACTAAGATTACGACCAGCGCCAAACAGATTACGCTGCCTTGCAGAGCGCTCATTCATTTCTCGCTGCGTAGGTTGATCAAAAGTAGGAGCAACGTAACGAATAGCCATTAGGATAATCCTGCCGCCTCGTAAGCCTGACGTGCGTTCCTGCGTCGCACAGCAGAGCCTGTGAGGCTGTTAAGTGCTTGGTCGATAGCCTGAGCCCGGCCTGTTTCATAATCAGCACGGCTTTGAATGCCTTGTCGTTCTAAGTTAGAAATACGACCAGCCATTTGCGCTTCACCCTGACGGGCCTGAGCCGCTAGAATGGGGTTAAAAGATGACAACCCTGCTGCGCCGCTTACTGCTAACTGTCCGCCAATTGCTTGGCCCGCAGTTGCTCTTGCACGTCGAATTGCTTCTTGATTAGCAGCATCCAATTGACCTTGCAGGCCCGCAAACAGCTTTTCTCGCTCTGCTAAACGCCGCCCATCTTGTGTGCCCTGTCCGGTAAGGCCGTCGTAAGCATTTGCTATAAAATCAATTCCATACGGAAGCAGCGCTTCTACGCCTGTTCCAAGCACAGCCGCCATCATTGGGCTCATGGCAGCATTCATAGGACTCATGGCGCTTGATCCTGCACCGATACCTGTTTGCGCGCCAGTTATGCCACCCATTGGGCCAGGAACATAAGGGGCAGCAGATGACCCGCCGCCGCCAAGTTGAGGACTTACAGTGCCGCCCATTCTTCGCAAAGTTTCATTAAATACCGACATAATACTACTCCACTAAAGCCATTTTACCGTAAAGACACACCACAACGCCAGACCAACCGCTATGCGTAAGTGCCGCACCTGTAGTATCAATGTCGTCATAACTGGATGTTGCCGAATCATATCTATACAAATTACATCGAATTTCAAAGAACTGCTCGCGCCCATTTGTAGCAGGAGCAGCCTCTGCAACCCCTGTTCCGTTTGGACTGGCAACATTTTGCCTAAGCGTGGCGCCGGTTGTGTCAACCTGTTTACCAAAAAAATACGGGCGGCCCTGCTCAACATAACCTTTACCTGCGGGTGGCGAACCAGCAACGGTTGATCTAGGGAGAGGCGCCCATAAATGCTGTATAAAACCTGTAGTTGTATCGTAGCTTACATCGTGCGCATTGATCCGACAGACCTGCGTGTAAGAATCTACAATTGAATTAGGTGCGCAGCCTAACGCTAAACCAAAATCCATGTGCGCTCGATTTGTTCCTGTTACTTCAAACTTATCCCAGAAAATTCCAACATGATGCAATGTGCCAGGCGCAACAATAGGAATAACCGCTCTGTCCATAAGCGCGTTTTTTCCTCTTAATGTGCTTGGTCGAACATAGCCGTCGATCATTCTACTAAAAGTGGAGTTGCCAGAACCAACTCTAACTTCTGGAATGTTAAACAGCGGCACTGTTATGCAAAAATAACCCTGATCTTCTACGAGAGACTCAGTGAACGGTCTTTGCTCGCTCCACCTAGTTAAACCACCACGCAATTTATCAGAAACAATGCGATCTAGTTGTGTAAATGCGTCTTGAACACCATCAACGTTAGCAAGTGCTCTGTCGCCAGCTTTGATCAAAGAGTTGGCAGTTGGTGTTTGCAAGTTACAATTAAAAACAGACCTGCCTGCACCAACAGCAGTTGGTATATTTTGAGGCACAGATCCAGTGTAAGCCAGTGTGTCTCGCTGCACTATTGGGGCAGAAAAACGAGCGTGTACAACTAAATTATCAATGCCATTAGGAAGGTAAACTGAGCCACCATTAATCTGCGCACAGGTGGTTATTGGAGATTTAATTGAAAGCTGTAGTTCACTGTAAGGATCTAAGCTAGCGCCAATATCAGTTGAAATAGTAGGGTTTGGCCTGTTTACAATATCAGAATTTGATATGTTTAGTGTTACTTTTGGTATTGTTACCCGGCCTACGAAACTACCTGCTTTAATTTCAGCAACTAAATCAGTTTCAAACGTTTTAGTTGGATCGGGTAAACCAGTTCCCAAATCAATGGGGTACTGTTGGTTCATGCCATTAAAACTGAGTGATATAGACTCAAGTACAATTTGCGGCGTGCTTAAGCTTCCTACTAGACTGTCTGAAAAATACTCCTGCAAAGGAGGCAAGAAAAATTTAATTACTTTAGGCTCTGCATCTGTTCCCGGCGGATTATCAACATAAGGACCAACTCGTACTTTTTGTAAACAAACGGTAAAGTAAGAACGGTTTTCTTTTCTTTGGTCCGCAGTAATATTGCCAGAAAGCGCTGTTGCGCACTGGTCTAAGTTGCCCCAAACGTCCTCACGCGTAAGCGCATGACCAAGCGTCAGTTTGTTAAATTTAACTTTAGCCACTGGTAAGTGCCTCTTTGTAGACAATTGTGAATGTCATGTTTTCAGGTTTAATATCTTTAATCATAGATTGATCTGCTGTGCTTAATCCGTCTGCATAAGAAACCACCCGAAAACGAACACGAGCCTTTTGATGAAATGGAATGTTTATATTTTCTTTGAGTAAATAAAGACCTTGATGTGCAAACTGCTCTATAAAATGACCTGTAGGCGACTCTGCTGTCTCAGGAAACATTGACGATGAGGCCGCACCACCAGAGCCTGTTGCCCATGTATCCGGCCTAAAAAACAACTCCTGAAAATCCTGTAAAACAAATTCTTTAGAGGATAACGACCTGTCCTCCGATGCTACTAAATCATCGGTATCAACAAGTATTCTTGTTCTTTGAAGACTTCGATAACCAGTTGCCTGTGTTTCTGCTAACGTATATTTTTGATCGCCATCAAAACGATCAACTCTACCATTTGCTGGGCCGCCAGCGCCAGTTCCCCAGTAATTAGCGTTTCCGGTTGCTGCTTCAGGCTTGCGGTTCATCATAAACAAACAAACACTGTCTAAAATTACAGGCTTATCAAACATTACCGATGCGCTAAATACACGGTAACTTTTATTTTTGATTCCCGTTGTACTATTAATACGGTCGCCGCCTAAATCTTCTTCTCTAAAAATACCTTTAATTGTGTGCGTAGATCCTACAGGCAAAAACGGAGAATAATGAGACCAACCGGATTGCGTTAATATTGGCGGTGTCCCTGCCGCAGCACTGTCGTACCCAACGTTAGAGTTAAGCGACGTAAGAACCATATAATTTAAAGAATAACGTTCTTTGATCGCTTCAATTGGAATGTTATTAAAATACTCTTCTGTTTCATCTAACGCTTTTTGTATGCGAGACGCATCAATAGCCGTACCTGTCTGAAACTGCTCTTCTGTAATGCGCCTATTTGTCATATCAGAATCTCTCCTACAGTTTGTACGTGCGGGCTATTAGAGCGGCTTGTTCCGTTAAAGCATCCAACAGCGCTACTTGAGTTAGCCGGGCCAAGTGTTTTTATTACCATACCAGCCGACTGAACACCGTGGAAATGACAACCAACGCACGACACATGACCGCCATCTTCTACGGTAATGTACGAACTGAGAGTCGTTTGTATATCTGGCTCTTTAAAAAAATGGCAACCTTCCAAAACAACGCTTCCGCCTGCCGGCACCGATACGGCCGGGGTATCGCCATCACACCTATAAGTAACACCGTAAACGACAGAACTAGACTCGGCGGTCATCTGTTTGCGCACAACAGCATCAGGAGCCGATGTAACTGTTGTGCCTGGCTTAGACATTCGTAGTGATTGGTGATCGCCAGAAGACAAATTAATGCCGTTGTTTTGTTCTTTTGACTCTTTCAGGGCGCCGCCTGGCCGAACCATTGGCCCGAACCCGTCACGTATAATGTTATCAGGAATTAGCCTTTCGCTACCACTCATCGGCCTTTTCTCCTGTTCGACGCATAGGTTTGCATAGTTACAATTGCTTGTTTGATCTTAAGGTAAGCACCAAACGATCGCACCCTGCCAAACACTGCTGCAATTACAGACTCACCACGAGCGTGCGTGCTTATATCAATTTCGTTAATTTCCGGGTTATCAATTAAATAATCCTCAGCACCAGAGCCCGTACCATCAGACCACTTCGCAACAGAATCAAACAGTCTTTTACCGCTTGTCATCCTGTCTCTAATTGTTTCTTTTTTCAGTGCCTGACGATTTGCGACGTAAGGATCGCTATAATCTTGTTTTTGCCCGGACAGCATTTTGTAATCTGATGCAACTGTAGAGTTATAAAGGCCGATGTATTCTGTAGCCGATGTGTCGTCTTGACCGCCGCTTTCTAAATAACATCTTATGTCTCGAATCCTGTGTATTCCGCCATCTCCGGCGCCTAGTTCACCTGAAACAAAAGCCCATTCAATATCGCGCTCGTGAACAGATGCCCCGTCGAAAAAGTATGGATCACCAGATGATGCATGTGTGCCCACCGTGCGCCGCCCAAGCGCGCTCAGTGCATTCCAGCGATTGTTTGTATGCGGGAAGCGATATGAAGACATCCAGGCTTTCATACGGATTGAACGCAGTGTCGATGTGGAGTCTTGCGCTTCTGCTGCGTAAAGCGAAAAAATAGGGTCAGTTAAAGTTACCAGTGTTTTTGATGTTGCGTTTGCGATTGTAAACCTTAGCAACGGCAGTTTTGTAACCGGCGCTGTGTTCATTGCAGGGGTTACAACCGATAACCTTGATGCTGACGGCGTGGTGATTGTAAAACCGCTTTTAGGTCCAGACTGAGAGTGCGTGCCTACTGTGTTGACATCAAAAACCCAACCACCCGCCACGTCTAACATTAGACTTATTGCTGAATAAGGGTGGTCTGCATTTTCCGTTCGCAAGAAAAACAAATCATAGCTTTTGTATTGCGTATCAAACTCAGTGCTACCACCCCGTCCAATCCAAGAATCAACAGGCTCTACCATCAATAGCCAGCCGTTTTGCATGTAGCTGTCACCTGGCACTGAAACAGCCGGAGCGGCGCCACCAGCAAACGAGTTAGTTGGCTCCAGCATTTTTTCTCGGCCAATGCCAAAACTTCTATAATCTTCGTTTTCAATAGTGCGGTCAATTCCGCCGCCCAAGCCCAACTCACCAATAACGTAAGATGTGCTTTCTGAATACGGATTCGCAGATACCGAATCATCTAAGTCCTGCATCCCGCTAATGATGTAAACACCAGCCGAGTCACTAACAACGGCCTTTCCTGTAAAGGATGCGAAGTAAGAGCCTGCTGATGTTGGGTTGTTATTGCGAACACCTAGCGGCCAAATATTCCAACATTTTGTTTCAAAGTGATAAATTAATACGTGCGTCTCATAGCAAATTAAAACTGAATCGCCTTCAATATCATAAGTTACTGAAGGTTCGCCATCATGCGAAAAAAGCATAGGGGCTTGCTGTTTTCCTGCTTCGCCTGACTTGCCTTGGTTAATATTATAGTTTGATAATGGGTCTTTTAATCCATCACCCCAATGATCATAAACCTGATCTGAAATTGTAGTAATGGTTTCTGGGTTTGAAATTAAATGCACGCCCCATGTTGAAACAAAACACGAGCCATAAGGTGTCCAACAATGAGATTTTGCAGACACGCATCCGGCTTCATGATTAGTTTCAACACTAATAATGTCTACTAAGCCAGGGATTGGTGAGCCAGCGGCGCCTTGGGGTCGCAACTGAAAACTATGAACCTCTTTTTCAGTGTAGATAAAAAGCCTGTTTTGATAACTAGAGATTGCAGTTGCTAAACCATCGGCTGACCATGCGGCGAAGTTATCAGCCATAACAGCACCAGGCTGGTTTACATCACTAAACCAAACAAGGTTTTTGTAAGTATACGCTATACGCCCGCCGATTTCGGCCATACCAACCGATCGTGGCATTTCTGCTTTAGTTAGATAAACAACATCTTTTCCATTAATGCCTGTTGTTCCTGAAACAGGTTTTATAACACTGCCTTCAGACCGACCGCTGTGTAAATTGTTTGAAAAGTAGTCGTCCATTGCAAACCATTGTGGCTGCACACAGGTATCAATTTTAGCCGCTGCAATAGTAGCCGGGACATCAATGCCATGATACACCCAAACACCTAACTCAGGGCTGCTAAAATACACTGAATCAGAAATCTGCTGAAACGACACTGGTTTATTTGGCGATTTAAATGCTCGATAATCTGATTTTTTTGTTACGGAATCAATTAATCCAAACCAATTATATCGAACAACAGACTCAAAATGACCATGCAATTTGTCAATGTCATCAACGCTGCTAAGTTCACTGGTTTTAAACGTGATTAATTCTTCCCAGCTTGTCTTGGTTTCTAAATCAAAAATAGAAAACACTGCGCATTTGTTGATGCCATGCACACTGTTGTACCAATCATACTGAGTACCGGTATAAGTGACTTGCATATCCACAGCGTTTGAAGTCGAGTTGTTACACTCAACGCTAAACACCGATAAAATCTGACGACGACCATAGTTGCTGTTGTATAAATAACTACCTAAATGCTCTATAAAACCACCAGTGGCCTCGTTTTTATTATCTTGTGATATTCCTGTTGTTGAATCTAGCTGTGCTCTTTGTCCAAATCCGGGACGGATTTCTAGTGGCGCAGTAGCAGTCCATCGTTTCATATTTCTAATCCACTTAACCCCCCCCACGGTGCGTGGGTCCATTCCGGATTTTGGAAAAATACTAACTCTGGACTTCTGAATAGCCATTAGAAACTCATTGTAACTGAAACTGAATCGTTTGACCCCATGAGCCTGGTGCGACTGAGGTACTTCACCATGTTGTTTAGTTGGTTTGCCATCTCGCTTACTAATACCTGATTTACGTTTTGATCACGAAGCATATAGCGCTTTGCTGCAAGCAAGACGACCAACTCATGGAACTGAGGGAGTAGATTGTCCTCAATATAGTTCGTGTTGTCCGTGTACAGCATGGGATGACGAGGGATTGGAAAATACTCTAACAGCAAAGACTCTGATGGCGTGCCATTAAAGACCATTGTTTCGCCTGTTAGGTAGTAAGTCCAACTAGCCATAGACAATTCTTGCTCACGGGCGCCTCGCACCTGACGATAACGATCACCACGAATATTGTTTCCAGAACTATACTGATAAACATCTAAGATCGTATCAATAGGCGGGTTAGTATAAGCAGCCGCACCGCTGTACCAAAGCGTGTTTGCTGTGCCACCCATGACTTGTCTAGGATTAGGATTTAAGCTGCTTAATAAATTGGGGTTAGAGAGGTCCAGCGAGTTGAGATATGGTTTTACAGCAGCCGGTTGAGCAGAGTAATTACTTGGCGGCACGGTTGTTGTGTTAAACTTTATAACAGCACCGTAGATGTGCGGGTTTGTAGACCGAATAACCTCTCGCCACTCATCTAAACCAAACTCCAAATAACGCTGAACCTGCGCCGACGAAATAAACGTTGCGTCTGGATCATCTACATAGTCACGAAATAGGTTGTGTGCTTCTTGAATCTTTAAACCCTGGCTCACATCCCACCTCCTGATCGTGGATTAAACCCTTCATACGCCTGCGCCATTTGCTGGTTTTCAGTACGCTGCGCAGCACCTTCTGCTGTGCCGCCACCGCTAGCGTTTGCTTGGGCTGTAGGGGCTGCCATTCCCATAGGCCCCATTGGTCCAGGCTGCTGCTGCTGTTGCTGCATTGGATAAACAGGCTGTTCTAGGTTTGCTGCAACCTGCGGGTTACCTTGAGCAATAACAGCAATAAGAACACCGGATACATTATCCTGAATATCAGTTGGCAACTCTCTAAACTCTTCACTTGTCGTGTACTCTTGGAAGACTTCGGTAATTTCTTTCTGAGGATCTGTTGGGAGAACCATAATTTGATCACCAGAAAGTGCATCCTCAAGCAGGTCGAGCGCGTAGTTGTAGTTGCGCACAGACTGATGAATCATTGCATCCTGACCAAAGAAGCTAATTGCCTTGCGTGCCTCTTCTGGAGTTAGCAGGCCAAGCTGAAACATCTGAACAGCACGTTGCTCTCGCTCTTTTAGGTGGTCCTTAAACAAAGAACTGGCTTCGAAAAACACATCAGGATCATCTGATAAATCAGTTCCCTTCACCATCTTAAAGAACATCCCACCATCGTATCTAAATACACGAACCATTCTGGCTTTGGAGTAGTGCTCTTTTGCTAGTCGCAGCATGTGTGAGGATAACTCACGAGCACCTTTTTCAATGCTGTCTAAAACACCCTGAAGCTGAGAGGTGTCTTGCGCTACAAGCTGCTGAATAGCCTTGCCTGACTCAACACCGCTAACGCGTTTGCCTAACGATGTTCCGTGGATACCTGCTAAGTCCATCATCTCGCTATGACTGCGATTAACGTTATCAAGAACATATCCAGGCAAGGGATTGAGCGGGACTTGTTTGGGCGCTATTGATGCTGGATTGTAACGAATGATCGCGCCAGGCTCGTTGGTGATTGCATCGACTCCACTATTAGAAGCAACAAGCCACTGCAAATTACCCATACGACGAATGTTAGTAATGATCGCTGAGCGTTGCGCATTGTATTCTTTTTGAATTTGCACAAGCGGGTCAATAGCACCTTTACCATGTAACCGCCCCGGTAAGTTGTGAAACTTCATGTGGATAATAGGGTAGCTTTGTTTTGCGTCCCATTTCTTTGCTTCCCAGGCTACTTGCTCACCTATAATAATACAGTGCTTGCTGTCCGCCTTGCTCCAATACTCAAGCACTTCGTACTGATCTTCTGTTTCAGTTGTGGTGTTTGCGTAGGTGAAGTTGAAACGATCCTGGCCTAGTTCATAATTAGCAGGTGTTACTGTTTCCAAATCAATTTTTGGATACGCTCGTTTTATGACTGAACTGTGCAAGTAGGTTCGCTTGATGAGCCACTCCGAGTCCTGCAAATTGTCAACCGTATGCTGGCACAGGATGTTATAAGGAGGAACAACATCAATGACGATACGCTCTCGTTCCATGCAGTAGTACGGGTGCATGAACGAATTGCCGCACCCAATAAGCCAGCGATTTGCATCTTGATAAGCCTCTGCAACTTTCGATGCCTCCCATAGGTATTGGACCATTGCCGCATCGGTTTTAGCCCTAATCATATCTGGCGTTGTCATGGAGGCCGGGCGCACACCGATATAAGGAGTTACCACCGACAGCATTGATTGCAGTCTATTAAAAATAGGTAGCAAAAGATTTACTGTAACCCGACTAACGCCCGGTTTGGAAGGTTCGGTTGTCCAAGTGACACCACTTGAGCGACCCTGTTCATAACGCCGCCCATACTGAAGACCATCTAAAAAACGACGAGCCGTATCCCAGACTAGGCGCTCACGTGCCATCCATTCATGCGCATCCTGTCGATACTGCCAAACTTTACCTGTAGTCAGGATCTTACGATTAGATCCTTTTTGCGCGCGATTTTTACCAGTATCGTACATGCTCATCCAAGGAGATCCTCACCTGTAATATATGGGGGGTGCGCTTCTTCTGTAGGCTTGTGCATAGCAACTTTCGCGCGATGCGCCATTACAGCTACACCAGCCATAACACAGGTGTACACAGCGATTCCAAGCATTGCTAATGCCATACATATTTCCAGAAATAGAGACATAAAAAAGCCCCCGGCAGATAGAGCCATTACAACTCTACCTACCAGAGGCCTCTCAATCAAGCACTAGCGATTATCCTCGCTTGTACGAGATACCTGCCATAACGCCAATGGCTCGTGGAAGTTCGGAAACAAGGTTGTAGTATTGCTTCCAGAAACCTTCACGAACATCAACCAGACGACCGGTAGCACTACGCTTTTGCGAAATAATGTCACCGCTGTCGGTAAACTCTTGAAATCCACCAGGGCGCAAGGTGTAGGTGTTAATGGTATCCTTAACAAGGAAGTAAATTACGCCAAAAGGCACGTCTTTACTAACTGTGATCGGAATATCTTCAAACGCCAAATCACCAGGACGATGACCCAAATCGCCAACCGTTTCACCCGGAAGGTAACGGATGTTTTCTTGGGCTAAGTTGCGGAACTGAGCACGAGTGAAACGGTGCATGATGACGCAATCAACGTCTTCTTCACAACGCTCTGCAATGCTGTCCACTACAAGCTGCATGTCTGCCAGTGTAAGCGGCTGACCAGAACTCATGCCACCAGCAGCCGCAGCAGCCGGCGCGTTTTTAAACCCGAAACCACGAAGAATTGGGTTGTTTGTTGCATCGCGAGCGTTGCCATAGGCATCATCAGCAGTTGCGCCAAACGCCAAACAATTAAGACCGTTAATTTCTAAAGTTCGTGGACGAACGTCGCTTGCGACGCTTGTGATCTGTTCAAAAACAACTAGGTCAGTATCGGGAACGGCTGAAGAGCCCGGACCTGCGCCATTATTAGACGTAAGAGTACAAGTACCCGCAGCAGTGTCAACATTACTCACAACAAATCGTTTGTTGTCTGGATTGCCAGTGCCATCAGTCAGCATTGCCCAGGCAGTAGTAAGATCAGCCGGGGTGTGCCAACAGCGTACAACATCACCATTACTAAGATGGTTTGCGCCAGAAATACGACGATTTGCTGTTGGGTTGCCGGCTTGATTATCAATTAAAAATCCTGGGAAACCCTGACCTGTGAACATGTCTTTGTTCATTGAGGAGCGGACATCTTTTTCCATGCCACGCATTTCGCTGTACATAGCGCCAATGAAAGCAGCCTCAGAACCACCAGCATTGCCTGGCGCCTTTGCTTCGGCCTGACCCGTAACTTCAAACGAAGCATACAAATGCTTTGCACCAACAGTAAGGTCTAAATAGCCTTGCGACGATGCTTGCGGCACATCGATGTATGCGCCAAGAGCAGACTCTTCAAGATATGCAATCGTGGTTGATTCAACACCAGACGTATGCAGGGGAATAATAACTTTATCACCAGACCAATTGTGCGGGCCTTCGGCAAAAAGTTTATAAATGAGCGCTTCTAAATTAAGCTGCTCGCGAATTGGGCCTTCGTACTGTTCCTTTAACAGTTTTGAAAGCTGAGTAGAAGTAGCAATAGCCATTTTTTAAATCCTAACGTCTCCGACCGGAGACTAGCGCTTTGCGCATTTCTCTAAGTGTAAGTGGCTTCTTGCTTTTGGCGGGAGCAGTCTTATTGTCTTCAACAAGTTTTGCTTCCTCACCACTAGCCGTCGGCCGAGGGGGGACATCGGGTTCAGGCTCCTTGGCTTTTTTAGCTTCGGGCCGCTTGATACCCATTCGGTCCAAGATAACTTGCTCTTGTTCTTTTTCCCACGACTGAAACTGACCCATTAAGTCATTAATGTTTTGTCTAGAGTCACGAGCCAAAGATTCAAGTACAAACACTCTTGCACCTTTCTGATCATGAATGCCGGAATCTTTGAGCCCTACCGCAATGTCCGATTCAATTTTTTGGACCTGCTTTTGGATTCTAAGTTCCTGCACATCATTAGAAGACGCATTGCTTTGTTCTCGCAATGTCTTCAACTCAGCGGCCATTGCCTTCATTGCCTCAATCGTTTCTTCGCTACCACCATAGTCATCAATAGACTCTAGTTTCTGAAGAATCGGATCAGGCTTTTCTGGCTCCGGTTCGCTTTGTTTCTCTTGTGCCGACGCTTGAAGAGTAGCGAGTTGCTGTTGTAACAACTCGTTCATTTCTTTTAGGTTTTTGGCCTGTTCAACCTTTTCCTTAAAACGACCATAAGGGATCGGACCCGGTTCAGAACTTCCAGTGGCTGGCGCAGCGTCCTGTGCTTCATCAGCGGGTGCATCCTGCACATCGCTAACGGGCGCCTCTTGTGGCTCTGAGTTGGTGTCGCCTCCTTCTGTCGCTTGGGCTTCAGATGGAACAGGGGTCGGTGCCGATGACTCTGTCGCAGGGGCCGATTCTGCTGCTTGCTCTTTTACGGCTATGTTTGACTGAATCTCAGCAAGAGATGGAAATGCCATGATGTCGCTCCTGGCTAACGAGTTTACACACCGATCGAAGGCTGGTGAGCCGCCTTAATGTTCGCGATTACAAGAACATGTTATTAAAAGTCAAGGTTCTCTCCCAACAAGTTATCAAAGGGAGTTTTTGGTTTGTTTGATTGATCAAGCGGCTCCATGGTTCGCCATTCAAGACCTGTTTTAATTTCGAACTGCACAATTTCTGCTGGAGTTTGCGGTTGAAACTCCTGGAAAATCTGCATTCTCATTTCGCCGATCTGATCAAGACCTTCTAGTGCAAGGCTTGTTGCAAAGATCATGTCAGAATGGCAGCCAGCAGAGTGGTCAGGCTTGCCTTTATCGTTATAAACAAAGGATGACATCTCATTGGTGAGCACTGGCGGTAAATTGATTAGCTTTTTTAGGCTCGTCATTTTACGCAAACGGTTAAGAATAAGGCTTCGTTTGCTTGCGTCGGTCCAAAAACCTAGCTTTTCGACGTATCTTTCAGTCATTTTATCGTATTGAAAACGCCTGTATAAACGTGGGTACTCATCCAAATAGAAGTCCTCTTGGACAGAAATACCAGCATTATTGACTTCAATGACTGCCATAGCGTTGTTGTACCGGCGCCCAAGCGCATTTGCCTCTTTAGCAAACTGATGAACGGGGCATTTTTTGTAAATCCAAGCGACGGGCTTGTATTCGTGCGGGGAGGTTACATCAATAACCATAGCGGCTGAATAGTCACCGTCATTTGATCCAGATGCAACGTCAACACCCATAATATACGTGCATCCGAGTACGGGTTTTTCTATTTCCTGTTCTTCATCGGTAACTTCACTAGGCTCCCACATGCCCTCAAAGAACGCATCGCCAGTTGATAAGAACGCATCGCTTGCGGCGCCTGGGTACTCTTGATCAAAGGTGCGCCAGTCACCATCGCACTTGTTTTCTAACGCCCATTTCATCCATCGGATTTGCTCAGGGGTTAGTTTGTACTTATTTGCATAATCTACTTCGGAGTAGGTTAGTTCCCGCTCAATGGTTTCGACTTCACGTTCAGAATACTCAATGTAATTTCCTTTTGAGTCGGTGTACATTCCATGGTTATCGTCTTTATGGACTCGATAACTGTTGAGCGTGTACCAAGGCAGGAAGAGTTTGTAGTATCCGTTGTCTGCTCGCCACCAATGGTAAAAGTAATTAAAGCTATTGGCAGTTGTTTCAACAAAAGCGCACCCTCGATCAGTCAATGCCTGCATTGCAGCCGTAAAAACTTCTTTTTGCTTTTCCCAGAACGCCACTTCAGAGCAGTGTAGGTACTGAACCGTCGAACCCCGCAGTTTATCGGGGCTGTTTGCGGTAGCAATGGTAATAAAACCGGTGTGCTTAGCAAAAACTAACTCTTTTTTGGTCGAATGGCGCAGTGGGAACTGCTCTTGGACCCAATCAGACAGGTTTTCATAGTAAGTCTGGTAAATTTTGAAGAGTTTTGCTGCTGCTTCGGACTCATGAGCAAGCACAATGCACTTTGTGTTCTCTGAAAAGAGGGTTTTCCAGAAAAAAAAGGCCGCAATAAAGGTAGAGATACCCATTTGGCGTGCTTTTAGGATCGCCAAACGGTTAAGACCTTTATCTAAAATGTACTCAAGGACAATTCTTTGAGCCTCGTTAGGAACTAACGGAGCCAGATAGCCAGACTTAAGCACAATTTTTAGTTCATGCTCACAAAAGAAGAAAAAATCCTCTTCACACAGCTTAAGGTATGCTTTTTGGTAGTCCGAAAGGACTAGCTTTCTTTTTTTAGGCAACTTTTAGCGCATGCCTCGTTTGCCGTAGCCTTTTTTTGCCGGTTTTTTAGCGGTTTTTTTCTTGGCTGCCGCCGCTTTTGCTTTTCCCTTTTTTGTATAAGGGAACTTTTTACCTTTAACTACTGGCATTACGCCTCCTTCTTGTTGTTCGCCGTTTTCTGGATTTACGACGCATTGATGTACCTGCTGCAAGACCATGCCTTGAATATTGCTTGCCCCTGCGCGTTGCTGCTGCTTTTTTTCTTTCCGCAGAAGCCAACTTTTTTCGTCCTGCTGGAGTTGATTTTAATGCTTCACGTTTTTTCTTAGGCAGGTAAACCCCTTTACCGCCTTTTTTAGACCAGCCCCATTTTTGCTTGCCCCATTTTTTAAGACTATTGCTTTTGCTACTCGGTTTTTTACCAGAGTATTTACCACCCATGTCTTTGTAGTATTTTACTGCAAGCTGCATGGCACGGGCGCTGTGCTTGCCGCCCATTTTAGCCTTTGCTCTAGCTTTTGCTCGTGCCCATTTAGCCGGGTCGCGTTTAGTAGCGGTAGCCATTGCTATTAACTACCTACTTTTTTTTGCGCTGCTTTATGAGCCTCGGTAAAAGTTTTGCCTTGCATCATAGCTTTTTTCATTTCGTCCATGTGTTTTCTTGTATGATGCTTAGAGTGTTTTTTTAATGTAGCTATTTGTCTTTTAGTTAGTTTTGCTTTTAATTTTCTCAATTAATTACCGCTTACTTTTCTTCGGGTTGAGAAACTGGTTGCGATTGCTGCCGGTAGTGTATTTACCGCCGTACCTTGGTGTTTTTGCTAGGCGCGTTTGTGCTGACGCTAGTTCTTTCCTTGACGATAGAATGTTTTGCGCCTCACTCATTTGGCGTCTTTGCGTTGGTGACATTCTTTTTGATCGTGACGTAGCGCTTGCGCGTTTTCCGACTTGTTTTGCCCTAGATTCACTAGCCCGCTCTATAGTTCCCGCTAACTCTCGCCTAGACTCAGCATAATCACTCCTGCCTCGCCGGTCATCTTTTCTGGCTCTGCTTTTTAATTCTCTGGCTTGTTGTTTCATAGCTTTAGCTTGACGTTTAGCAGTGCGCGTTGATTTTGTTGTGTAGTCTTCACGGGTTGAAGATTCTTTACGAATTTTTTTGTCAGCTTTTACACGAGCCCTAGAAAACCTAACATCAGATTCTGCTTTTTTTCGCGCCGGGCTTTTCTTTAGGCCTTTTACCTTTACCTTTCTGCCTTTAGCAGCTTTTGCAGCAATTTTAGCTACCTTGCCTAGCCTCAAGGCGGGCACTGCTGCCATTGCAGCTTCTGTCGCAAGTTCTTTACCCACTGCCTTTGCAGTTTTCTTAATGTTTTTTTTGCGTTCTTGCTTTTTAAACTTCGCAGCGTTTTTTCGAAACTCTGCACGTCGTTGCGCTGGAGTGCGTTTGCGGGCCATTAGACTTCCTTTCCTATAACGGCGCTAATTTTTGCGTAGTGATTACGCATTTCACCCAGGCCTTCTTTGATTAGACCCTCAGTATCTTGCAGTTCTTTTTCGATAGACTCTAATCGAGTTACCCACTGAAGGCGCTCTTGGTCATATTTGTTGACGACATCCATAAAGCGATCACGGACTTCTGCTTCTCTTCGGTTGCAGTCTTCCATTTGTTCTCTGAGTTGTTTTTGGAAGTTGTCGGTGAGCAAATCTAGTCTTTGGCTCATTTTAAGGTACAGCCAAAAGATTGCTCCAGAGGCTAAGCCTAACGCTCCAAAGTCTGCAACCATTTGTAAGATCTGGGAGGAGTCCATTATTTCATTAGGTTTGCTGTGATGTACGGGCCAAGAACACTCATTACTCCCATAGCAGGAGCAACAATCCAAATTAGCTTATCAAGTTTATTTTCGATTTTTTTTAGTCGAGCGTCAACGCCATCAAGGCGTGTTTGATTACGCACCACTTCAGTTTCTACTGTTTGCATTATCGAGCCCCCTTACGGCGATTCGTTCGTCGAGACACTACTCTCAGATTTCTTCTGCCGTTTCCACCACCTCTGCTCAAGGGTCTTTTGTGGTCAACCTCTCTAGGGTCGCCAACTTTTAGCCCAGACCGGCGCCTGGCAGTATTGCGTTTTGCTCGGTTTTTCTTTTGTTTTCGTTTGCTGTGGTACGTGTCGTATTCACGGCGGTAGTTGCGTTTGCGAGTCATCAGCATTTCCAAGCACGCAGCGATTTATTAATCCTGCTGTTTGGGTCACGCCGAGTTTTAGCGCTAGTCAGTTTTGCTTTCATACCCTTCATGCGAGCACAAAAACTTTTACGACGACCTTTGTCTCTTTTGGTTTTTGGGTTTGGAGCCGGTGGTCTAAGTTTACCGCCAGTTGCTCGGTTGTAGCTGGCACGCCCTTTAGCGTTTAAACCACCTCGTGGATTCTTGCCTGCTTTGCGTTGCCAAGCTGGAGACCTTCGTCGCCGCCTCGGTTTCCTAGCCATTACCTTCTCTTCTCTACCACCCGAAGAACTTCTGGAGGCAGTTTATCTTTAAGGGCTTCATCACGAGCGTTCAAGGACGTATCTGCAATTGTCTCGCTTAATTTATTGATCGCCTTGAGTGCAACTTCCAAGCCTTTAGCGTTTGAGTCTTCCCCCATTGCTTTGTCAACGACCTCAAGAAGCATCTTATTGATGTCATTTTGATCAAGCGCTCTGGAGTCTCTGCTCTGAATAGTCTTTAGAATATTGTGCAGGTTTTTCATTAAACCAACCTTTCAACGAGGCGAGTGCATACTCAACTTGATCCTGAGCAGCAAACAAATCCCCATCATAACATAGCTTCGCTAAGTCCTGTAAATCAATGACATCTAAAATATATGCAGCCATAGGCATACTAAAGGCTTCAGAAAGATAAGTAATACACTCTTTCACAAACACTAAATGATCAGGGTAAACAGACCCTGCATCGGTTGTGCCATTAGCTACCGCACCACGAGTATTTGCTAAGTAAACCAGCCGATCAGTTTCAGTTGCCACTGCCTTCTGCGCGTTTTCTAAACGAAGGCTTCTAAGATAAGAAGGAACGGCTTCTTCCCAGGCAACCCTAGAATCCCAGTCATAGCCCATCCTGGTTGCGCCATCAGTCAAACCCCAAACCAGAAAGTCATCCAGCTTATCCATAACAGGCCGAAAAGCCCGCTCACTTGAAGGAACTGTTTTTACCCACAAGTGAATCCGAGCCAACGCACACTCCGGGTGCATACAAGGACCAACACCCCTGAAGATAAAATACTTGTACCCGTGTTTACCACACCGCTGGGTTTTTCTTCCCGGTCCTGGCATTCGCTAGTTCTTCCATTCGATCTTTACGAGGTGGAGTAACTAAACCCTGAATACGCTCCGATGTCACTAACTCAGTAGCGCACCAGTCACACATGCGCCTACGCAAGGTATCCGTATCCCGAACAGCTTCATCACACAAAGGCAACAAAGAACGCCGATCAGAACAACGCACTACACGCAGTTTACCTATTTGGCACACAGGACAACGCAAAATCTACCCAGAAGTCAGACTGTCAGAATGGCAGAGCAACTTAAAGACCCCGCCAATAAAGGGCTGCATAACAGATTTGCGGGATTTCGGAAAGATGTGGTAAGGAGAAGACTACTTAAGGTCAAACAGAACCCTAAGTGATCCCAAAAGGTTTTAAGTTTCGTGCGATTATGAGGGTCACTCCCGGTGGTATTGCCACCCCCGCTCACAGGATGTCGCTTCCCAAGCCCGAGTTGATCACGGTGCCCAAGTCCAGCTAATCTACTCGCCAGTAGATAACGAGCGGCTGAAACCTACCCATGAGTAGATATTACCGTGCCAGCCACTGCCCATCCGTTCAGTGTGACAACAGAGTCAATCACTGCCTAGAAAGTAGGCACAAGCTAGACACCGAACCTAAGCAACAACCGTGCCAGGGTGGGGTTTCTTCCATCGGTCAACTTACGTAGCAACAATAATAAACAAGTGCCGATAACTCTAATGAAGGAACAAAGAAGAAAGGGACACCGTAACTGCTGCACAAATGTTCATCGGTCACTTGACGTAGCAACCCAGTAAAGAATCAACCGATAACTCTAATAGGACAATGAGGTCCGACAACGCTAGCCCAGCTAGTAGGAAGGCACTGGCATGAGTAAGCCAAGCCAAACTAAATCGCGCAGTCGCAAAGCTGCACCTTCTAACCTCAACCGGGTACCCGTCACCAATACGGACCCTCTCCAGCAGTGTGGAGAATGGCTTGTAAAGTGTACGCAAACCAAAGCGTTCCAGGCGTTCATTCCGTGTGATCTGTCACATGTTCAGATGCAACCCAACTTCCACAGTAAAGCCCAGTCGGGTACCTACAAGCCCCTGGAAGCCAAAGACGGCGAGTTACTGCGGTGCCGTGGAATCATCAAGGTGCCCAGTCGCGCAACCGATGCACTCAGCGCTTATGGTGTGGACGTTCGCTTGATTCGCCGCCTTATGGAAGCCTGCGTCGATATGACGGGCAAAGGGCTTGGACAAGCTGACAAGCGCAAACATAAAGCCGGGTACCTGTCGCCTAATCCTGAACTGGAACGGCAAGCGAAAGAATCTGTCAAGTCAGGCGCTGACGCCCTGGCATTGGTCAAGCTGAAGAAAGCTAACACCGATCGTTTAGACGCCATTGCAATCAAGGTATTGTCACAAGTCGGTAACGCTAACCCCTACGGCAACCCCTACGATGAACTGCCAGACCCCGCAACGCAGACGATCAGTTGTCGCATCGAGTGTGCAAGCTGTGAAGATGAGAGTGAATACAGCTTGCGACGCATCCCATTGACCGAGAAAGACGTTCAGGAATGCGCTAGCAAACTGCCCTTCTGCGGTTGCTGTTCAACGCCCGATAATATGGAACGGTTGACGTTCAAGGGGGGCACCGACGCGCTGGCAAAGCGTGCTGTTGACAAATTCAATAAGATGGCGGCTGAAATGGCTGGCATTGATCCTGAACTGCCTGAAGCCGGCGACACTCCTAAAGTTGTTGCAGCCAAGGTGGAACGCTTAGCCGAAGCTGAAATCAACCAACGCATGGCTGAACTGTTCAACCGCTAACCGGTACCCGGCAAGTCAAGCCATCGGTCAGGCCTTCGGGCCTGGCCTTTGGCATGTCTGCCAGTCAACAACTTATCGGGTTTTCAACTCAATCGATTTCTCGATTTCGGCGAAAATCCTATCACTATCATCAGCGTATCCCGATGGAACGCTAACTTCCCGATGGAGGACGTAACCATGACGTACATGGATAAAGTAAAGCAACGCGCTCGTCGCGCAGACCGACGCAAGCGCAAACTACAAGAACGCACCAAGCGTGCACAAGCCCGGCGCCAGAGCCGAGAGAAGAGAGGTGAATCATGACCACGGTGACGAGAAACTATGTGGTAATAAATACTTGCTACGGCGGGTTTGGATTATCGATGGCTGCGCTTCGGCGCCTTGCCCGTTGGCTCAGCATGAGCATTGACGATGTGCAAGAACGTTACATTTTTGCCCCGAAGCAGGAGGTAAGGCACTGCCCGTTCCTTGTTCGTGTGGTTCGTGAGATGGAGCACCGATCATGGGACCGAGGTTCTCGACTCAGTATCGTTGAGATCACAGGCAATCGGTACCGTATCAATGAGTACGATGGGTTAGAAAACATCGAGACACCCGATACAATGGTGTGGACTCAGGTGCCTCTGGCCCTACCTGATGCGTACCACCCGTCTGTTGATACAGTTGATGATGAGTCCTTCAAGGTGGCTTGCGACATCATGACCGGGCGCCTCCCGATGCCTAACGGCGAGATTGCGTGCGCTCAGATCGACGACGCCATCTCAGAAATCATGTTTGGAGACGATGATGACTATTTCAAATGATCTAACCAACGATGAAATGGTGCTGGTTTACAATGCTCTTGTGGCTGAACGCAAAGAGTACAAGCAACTAGCCAGCAATTTCTTTCACTCTGATCGGATGGGCGCTTTCTACGGGCACCGCAAAATCGTCGAGCAGTTGGACGCCATTATCGAGAAGGTCAAAGGCATGATTGACTGGGGGGAGCAAGACGATGACTACAATTGGTAAGTTTTTTCACGGCGAGGACCATCAGATATGGGACTACTGCATCTACCTTGGGCCATACACTGACGAACACCACAACTATGACTTGGGTGTTTATGCAGAAGCAGGCCAAGGCCGGAAAGGTCGCCAAGGATATGTTTCACTCGCCGCTGTCTACGGGCCGGAAGACTCGCAATACCGATCCGGTGAACTTGCTGGCTATGTCGGCACCGACCGAGAGATTCTCGAAAACTGCGACTCAAAGATTCGACGAGAAGCACTCCGACGGTATCGAGAATACCTGAAGAATCAGGAGGCTAACCAATGAACGAGTATCAATGGTTCGCTGTCGGCACCGGGTTCTTCCTCATGTTCTGTTATATCCTGTGCCTTGTTTATTACTACACAGGCAAAAGGACTGGCGCCTATGCCCTGAAGAGGGCGCGTAACGAGGGACGATCGACACTTAGATACATCATCGAAGGGAGGGATGATGTCTAGCTTACGACCTGTGCGGTGGCTCTGCTACCCGTGGAAGGTAGGTCGTGTTTGGCTTATTGGTTACGGGCCAGGTGGTATTATACCGCCTGCGCCCATGCCTTCCACATATCATTCGCACGACGCAGCACAACTCGCATGTGACCACATGAATGCGCACTGTGATGTGTTCAACGTTTACGCTGTAAATTTAGAGGAGGATACAACGATTGGGTACCCAAAGGCTATACAAGTATAAAATACTTCTTGACTTAGGGGCTATACATTGCTATAAGAAGATATGCTCAATGAGGAGCGAGGGACGGTGGCCCTTACCACCACGGAGGTTGTTGTTATGCTCGACGTAACACACTACATCAACTGGGACACTGGCGATATGGTTACGCCAGATACCGACAGGCGCCTGACCAAACCACAGGCTAAACGTCTTGACCAACTACTCAAAGGTGGCCGGCCTATCGAGTCCGTCATAGTCTCTGATGGTGGCTGCCTTGGTTTGCCCAAAGGTTGGGCCAGCGTCGCTTTCATCGGTGGCTCTGTAATGGGTGTGGCACCCGACGGGAGGTCGCACACATGAGTCAGCCTACATGTGAAGAGCGCATTGACGAAGCGCTAGAGAGCACCAAAGAACAGATCGAAGAGTACCTGCGCAGGTTCGAGGGCGATCCGTTTCTGTGCATTGACTATCATCACGACGATCGACACGGCTATTTCGAT
>CESX01015731.1_pt1 | contig 34761 bp, 30 predicted proteins | sample 326941 | NCBI WGS metagenome assembly CESX01 (sample SAMEA2622357, study PRJEB7988) | marine metagenome | isolation source: saline water (ENVO:00002010), including
CAAAGCATAGTGGTGCCATTTTGAGTCAGCGATGGCCGCGGCATTGAGTGCTGCGGAACCTAAAGCCATATCTTCAACTCCATTTAGGCCAGACTTGTAAGTTAATCTTAGTGGTTTGGCTTCGGCGCCTTTGAGTCCCACTGTAAAGTTGGCTGATGTATTTGCATCAGTGTGTGCTGGGTGTGGACCTATGTCAAATATTACTTCATACGCAACCTGCCCTGTGTTGAATGAGTCTTTTTTTAACCAAAATTCAACTGTGTTTCCTTTGGCTGCGTCAATTTTTAAGCCAGTCTCTCCATCGTTATATTCTCCCGCTTTGGTTATTTGCTCGATTGCAAGTGGGCCGGCATAAAATTGAATGTACTCGCTATAATTTAGATTTATGTGACCAACAGATGATGGCCAGCAACTTTTTATCATTGAAGAGTCCAAGTGAGAAGAATCATGGTGCCAGCTATATACCTCTTCTAAAGTCCCATCAAACGGATAATAGTTCACTATGTTGTATATACTATCCTCATAGTACTGTTCTGCTTTTCCATAGTAGGCAAAAGTATTAGGATCTTTGGGTTTTATGTGGGGCCTAAATTTATTAGAAAAAGTAGAGTACTGCTGTATAAGTTTATCTGTTTCTAAGTTTGACGATAATTTTGTCTGCTTCTCATTTAGAAGATGTATGCGTCTGGCTCCAGAAGATCTTTGTACTTCTGGTTTTTTATCATTTTTATAATCTGTCATTAATCTACTCTAAATTTAAATTTATCCTGTATTTCAATATACCTACTTTGATCTTTTCTAAGAAAGCTTATTTCATACAGATAACCCTTTTCTAAAAGAGACATATCTAAATCAAAATATGACCCTGAAACATCGTAAGACAAACTAGAATAGGATGGGCTACTTCCCGTAGAGTATCCAATTATTTCAAAATTGTCTACAACTCTGCTTATCTTATACCAGCCATCTTTAATATTATCGACTGATGCTTTCTTTGAAGCTACAGTGTAAATATTTGGTTTTCTAGTTTTTCTTCTAGTATATAGTCTAAATCTTACTTGCTCCTGCTGTGTGTAAGAACTCTTCAGGTTTGTTATATTCACTAGATACTGAGAGTCTAAATTAGAATTGATATTATCATAATAGTTTTTTATTCCAACGGTTATCGGGTTGTTAGGGTGGCCTCTCAGTAGTGTTCCATCTGTTTTAAACCACTTCTCGTACAAAAAGGTCTTATTAGTATTGTTGGCTATTTTAAATGTTGCGGAATATATTCCTGTTGTGTTTGAAACTTTATCAGAGGTTATTTCCTCTGCATTGGCGCCCGAACCTGTGGCGTTATGGTTAGTACCTTTTTTAAAAACCGCGGAGGTTGTAAGTGCTTGGTCAACTGCTAATATAAATTTTGGACTTGTTTCCAGATCAGTTAACACGCCGTTAACATAATTGTGATAATAAATTGTTTTTTCATTTTGTGCATTAGACAGTGCCGGGTTGGCCGTTATTAGGTTTAAGCGGTCATCTTTAATAGACAGGTCAAATCTAGCTTCTAAAGATGGTCTTTTTAAAGAATATTCAGACGTCCTTGATGATAGTCTTTTGGTATAGTATGACCTTTTATTCGCGCCGGATTCAAAAGATCCACTTAGTTTTACCAAGACGCCGTTGTTAACAACACCAGCACCATTTGCAAAATCTACTTTTGTTATAGTTGCGTTTGATGATTCTATTTTTGTGTCCCCAAACCGACCTTTCACACTTTGGGTAACAGATAAAGAACTGCCTGCTCCAGATGTTGCTGTAAACAGGTTTGTGGCCACTATTGCATTTAAAAGATTCGTTCTTGTTGTTTGAGTATTCCCTGCAACATTTACAAAATAAACATTTTTGTTTTCTGTCTTCGAGCTATCTGAAAATATAAATTTTCTGCTGTCGCCATCTGTACTCCTAAGAGTAATTGAAGATCCGTTCGCAGTCTCTCCTGTCAAATTTATTGTCGCTGTCGACGATGCAGAAGTTCCTGCTTCATGTTTTAACCAGTCTTCCACCAGGCTGGTCATATCTAATAAGATATCTTCTGTCCCTTTATCTGAATCAACTATATGATTATATATAGTTGATGGAGAATTTAATACGCTTTCTACTGCAGTTGTATCACTTCCTCCTTGATAGTTCCAAAGATTATCTACACTGGATGATATCCAGTTGCTTGCTCCCTTGTCTGTATAGGTTTCCATATCTAGGCCGGTACCTTCAGACCAAGATTGTAGTAGAGGAGAAATAGATATTTTTGATTGATTTGCTAAAGTTTCTGAATGTATAACGTTTCTTAAATTTAAGAAGAATTTAACGCTTCCCACTGCAGGTATTAATCCTGAAGACCTTTGTTCCTGTATCTTATTTACCGGGAATTCCAATATAACTCTAGACCTCTCAACAGAACCTTCGGTTGCTTGGTTATATATAGAAAAAATTTCAAGCACGTCTGAGGCGCCCATGCTTGAAGAAACAGCTCGCGTTGATAAATCTTCTTCGAATGCATTTGTGATGGTATTGTCTTTAACTGCAATAAATTTTTTAATTGACATTACTGTATCCTACCTGTTATATCTTCCTCATTTTTTAGTTCCCAAATAAAATTTTCAGGTAAATGTATCAAGCTTCCATCTGGTGATATATTTGTTTTTACTTGAAATCTATTATCTGAATACCCTTCTCCTGTTTTTGAAGAGATTTTTATTGCATTTATTCTGGACACCATTGATATTGAGTTTAGTATTTTTTCTACCGTTCCTATAGAAAAGTCTTCGCCTATCTGAGGTACCACCATAGTAAGTTCCGAAAACAACTCTTTTCTTATGTTTGAGAGAGCAGTTGTTTTGTCCGCGTTTGAGTCGATAATTACATCAAAATAAATTGCTAAATTTAAAATTTTTGCGTCAAAAATATCAATCGTGTCTGTCACCATTCTAACTGAATTTAACCACCTTTTTAAATTATTTTTCAAGGTTGAACTAGCAACTTGCAAAAACCCATTTTCATCCTGAGAAATTATATGAAGATTTAAATTTCTTCTGTAGTCATTTCTATCACGATAAAGTGACGCCCTCTTTACAGATCCAAAAGTTGACGGCATTGCGTAACAAGCTGCAACATAATCTTGTGCTGTGACTGCCCTACCTAAAGAGCCCGCAGCTGCTTTTATTGTTTCTGATATTTCTTGCGTGGAAGTGTAAGTTAGTGCTCCATTAATGGGCTCTTCATTAAAGCAGCTTATAGTATTTCTAATATACTGAACCTTTGATGCGTCTAAATTTGATTCTTCATTGAAAAATATTTCTGAATTTATAATTTTATTTAAAGATTTTGATGCTGCATTTGAATTTTCTGTAGTGTTTGATCTGTAAGTAATCGACAATTGTGTGTTTTGTGGAGAGACTCCAAATTTATCTGTACTCAATATTTTTAAAGGGTCAAAAGAATTATCAGTTATATAGTTTCTGCCATCTATATCGAGAACAATCTCACTAGGATCTGCGACCTCTTTTACTTTTAGAGATGCCTCAGACCCAAACCCAAATACCAGAAAGGTTTTCTCTCCCTCATGCCTAACTACAAATCTCCTAGGTACCGGAAACGGTACCAGTTTAGACTTTGCTCTATTATTCATATTTTTGCGATCTTTAACTTCTTTATATACAACGTTTTGGCTTAAATTTTGAACTTCAAAATATTCGTTTTGGTTCGCGTCAAAACAACTCACAATCCCACTCACACTAGAATCTTTAATTTCTACTTTTAAGAATTTTTGATAATTTCCGACTTCCACCTCTATGAACCTAAGCTCTCCTGATGCTACTGCAACCTCTGTTTCAAAAGAATAATAAGAACCTCTCGAACCATCAGTGGAAAATTCTGTTGCGACGCCTGACATAGAATCACTATCTACATCTATGTGTACATCTTCTAGCGTAGTAAATACAGCACCTTGGTCGCTGGTTATTGTCGCACCTTTTAATAGGGTGTGTTTGTATAAGGAGTCAGGACCTGAAAGTGTTGAATTTGCAGGTATTCTTGAGTGTATTTTTACTTTTCCCACACTAGTATATTTATTAAATATTTCAACACCGTGATCTCTTGCTGCCGATGTTAAGCCTTGGACTGTTCTTGATGTTTCTAAAAAATTTTCATTTGCAACAAACTGTGCGTAAAAATTTAATTGCTCACCAACTAGTGATACCAAATCAAACATGAGGGACCCAAAACTTGTAGAATTAAAATCTTTATATGTATTAGGATAGTAAGTTTTTGCCCTATCTATCATTCTTTTTTTGATTTCATCAAAAGTTACATTTGTGAAATTTGTATCTGATGAACCTCTTTTATTGGACATTTGTTTTATGCCTCCTCCATATCACTAACCAAACCAATTGTTTTAATCAACCCATCTCTGTCGTGGGAATGCATTCTCCACTCATCTAATATTGCCGTTGATGTTTTTATAGAGCCTGATTTTTTTTCTATTTTTTGTTCCACTACTACAGATCTATTAATTGCATAGACTATTTTCAAATTTAACTGATCCTCTATTGGCTTATCTTTCTCTATAGAAAATTCCGCAGACATTAATTCTACTGGTTTTAAGTATTTTTCTGTTTGTTCTCTAATCTTTGCAGTTATCTTTTTTGATAGTGCCCCCAGGGAAAAACTCAGAGGATCGTCTGGTACAAAAAGATATTTTAACAACCCTACTCCCTTTCCCGGGTCGAATGGCCAAGATCCAGGATTGGTCAATAGCAGAAACTCAAAATTTCTTTGTATTGATTCTTCGTAACTTTTTATAGGCTTAAACGGGCCGTTAGCCAAATCAGATATTAAAGGATATTCTGGCTGAAACGAAATCACATCCAAGATTGCATCTGATTTCGCTAATCTAGTTAATCTTGAAATTATGTTCATATCCGGATTTGGCATTCTTTTCTACTCCAACTAGTTCTTATACTTAAATAGGTACTTTATGAATTATCTTCACAATCTAAATCTACTTCTTCATCGGGACAGTTATTATTTCTTTTATCTAGGTCCGCTTTCAATTGTCTTGTTGAAAGAGCTATTGCCGTTATTGGACTTATTGGGTGCCCATATCTACCGTAGTATCCTAGGTCCCATTTTTCATTTTCTGCCCAAGATTCATCATACTCAATACAAGGTATTCTAAAAAATCCGGATGGGTCGATAAAGGGAAGTCCGCCTGAATATATATATGCTCCTAATCGGGCGACCATCTTACCTATTCTGCTTGGTAACTTATAGGGAAAATCTTCAAAAGAAAAAATTAAATCTGCTCCCATACCTAAAATCAATGGTGTATATTTTCCACTCTTCGTTCTGGGGCCCCTGTTTGGCTTTAGACCATTTACTAATTTGTCGTCTTTAGCTCCAGAATAATTTACCCCTCTCCAATTAAGATCCTTAATGTCACAATTCATAAAATGTGCGCGCATTTCTTTATATGCTGGATCCATAGTGTTCGCAAGACCTCGAAATAAACGAGATGGAAACTCTTCAACCAACTCCTTAAGTTCCTCCCAAAATGCCTCAAGCATTTCTCCTGGTATACCTGGAAAGTCAAAACAACTTGGGTCTTCCGGGTCTCCAGGGAAATTATTTCTTAAGTCCATAGCGAATTGCGCTTGGGTCATAGAGGGAAGATTTAATCTAAGGTTTGGAGGAGTTGATGCAAATTGAGCTAACATACCAAGTTTTGCTTTTGTAGGGGCAAATAACTTAGGTAACTTACCGTAACCTCCCAATATTGAGGTTGAGTGCATGGACATTATTGCCATAAATCTTCTAATTGGAAACATATAATCCATAATATATTTAAACTCTGGCTGATCAGCCAATTTTTCTGACATACTATTCATAACTTCGGGGTCTAAGAAATCTATCCCTGATTCTATTATATTATTGCAAATATCTTCTTCGTATGATACCAAAGGAATTGTTGCAGCATATGTCTCAAGGTTAGTTATTAAGCCTAAGTCTGTATATTTTGTTATCAATTTGTCGACGACAAACCTTTCTAGGCCCGAAAACGTATCTATTGAGGCGGCCAACAATACGTCGCCGTCAGCAATTTCATCATAATTATAGGTATTTTCACCTAGGCCGCGGAGTACTAAATTAACCTCTTCGACCAACTCATTACTAGGGACCCCTTCTGCGCGGAGATTACCTCGGTCTCCAGGGTCCAATCCTATTTCTCTTGCAGCGGCATCAGAGGCCATACCAGTACGCCTCATCCAAGTTTGTAATGTTTTTTTGCGTAAATCTTCATAACTAGAAATATCACCTAAACTTATAGCATAAGCTCTTTCTGTTATTGTTTTGTTAACTATATTGGGAGATTCCCACATTTGTCTAATTAATGGATTTATCCAAAAATTATCTCTATTAGAAGAAACTTTATCCCCTGCAAGGACCTGAGTTAATCTTATACCTTGAGACACTCCCGAATTACTTAATACTCTTTCAAGTGTCGAAGTGTCCGGATCTTCTTTGATTCTCTCCATTAAATTATTGAATTCCTGTATACTGACAACTATAGGCTCCTGAAGAGATCTTAAACTTTCTAGGTACAACCCTTCCTCACCTGGATCAATATTTGCAGCGTCTGGACAGTCACTCGGGTCAGGAAATTCATACGATATTACCATTCTCTGATATTTTTCTATGTTATTTGTTCCATCTTCCACATTTCCTGTAAAACTTGATCCTCCACGGTTGTTGTTTGGGTTGTACCTATAAGATCCTCTATAAAATAGTTCACCGTTAGGGTTCCCAAAATTAAATACAGCACAGGTGGGAATATCCAATCTCGGGCGGTTAACGCCGCCGACCGGGCGCGGGGGTAATGCGTTCACGAGTGGTGCATCCCCTTCAACGAGGGCCGTGGGCAATATAGAAGAATCATAGTCATCATAAGCTGCTAAGCCTGACTCCGGGACGAGACCTTCTTCAATTGCTTGCTCTAATGGGACATTCATTTCTAGAATTGTAAATTGTCGCCCGCCCGGGCCGTGTCGGGGAACAAGTGAGGAAGCTTCCTCATTAGTGAGATTTTCAGGTAGTTGGTTTCGGTACTCGGGATACGTTAGGTCGTACTCTGACTCATCACCCGGAGCATCAATTATTCTTTTTTGAGTAGTTGTATACAATTGATTTAGAAGTCTTGCGCCGTTGTCTTTTGCATTCATTACTCCACCAATTGGTAACCACCCCACTTTATTTTCAAAACCTGGGATGATTCCAGAGTTATAACGCCAAGGAGAATAGTCGTATTGACGCGTCTGTGCGCGCTGACCTTCGTCGGGACGGTCTATGAAACTTAGCGGCGATGGCTGACTTAGAGCCCAGGCGTTTGGACATATTCTAACATTTAATCCCAAATTTAAACATTCTCGATGAATTTCAAGAGCCATATCTGCCAATATGCTTCCAATAATTATAGGACCGAACAAGTCGGGAGATTCATCTCCCTCCGCGCGGCCTTGGTTCTCATCTGGGAATATATTTATTCCTTCGGGTCTAGTTCTTTCAAATGGCCAGGAATTAGGCATACCAGGCATATTTGATTTAATGTGTTTGTAATATCTCCAGGAATCATAGTGCAAAGGATTATCATAGAACCACTGATTGTATTGAGGGAAGTTTCCGATCGCGTTTGGCAGAAGGCCCTGGGCTTCGATCTCAGCCTGACGGGCTGCCTCTGCAGGCGTTATGGTTCTGTTGTTTTGACCCATGGAGTACCAACCAGCATCAGCAGAATATTCACCTCCTCCGTTCTCCCTAACATAATTCCATTGGGCGCCTGGATCATATGGAACTAAATCATTTACCGGAAATCGAGCATACATATTCTCTGTAAAATCTCCATCATTAAGGTCCAGATAATTTTGTGCACCACCGAAAACTCCGCCAAAATGATAAAGCGATACTACTGATTGGCAAAAATCTTCAATCTTAATCGCCAGCTGTTGCATTCTTAACTCTTCTCTGGTTGGCGGACAACCACGAACACCCTCTATCAAAACACCATTAGGTTCAGTATAATAATTTAATATTTCACCGTTAATTCTGACATAGTCTTCAAATATAAATTCACTTACGTGATCATGCGAGTGGAAACCCCCATTTCGTCCGGATTGAGAAGTTGCATCAACTGAGGCCCTGGTTCCCCTTCTTTTAAACGAAGACATCTCTGAAAGAAAAGATCTGCCTGAATGGTCTCTAATTTTCCAAACAAAATCAAGACCCTCAGGGGAAGCTTTGGGGTCGACGGGAACCACAACATCTGAAGGGACTGGTAACCTCTTGAATAAACCTTCTGGAGTAAAAAAACTATTTTGAACCTGCTCTTCTTGAGGTTGTGCATACCTTTCTAAGGTTCTTCCATATATATACCAATTATGAAAATCCTTATGACCTTCCCCGGGGTTAAAAACTTGCCTAGAATAGGCTGGTAATTTTATAATCTCTTCTCTTATTACACTATAAAGGGCTTCTGACTTGTTATTTATACCTGTTGCATCTTCTAATATCTGGGCCCAGTGGTCCCTAAGACTAGGGCTTATATTTAGTTCATGATATATTTTTGAATGAGCGTATTCAATTATTGAAGGCTCAGAAACTATAGATTCTATATCCCATACAGAATATGCCAGGGCGCCCTTCAGTAAAAGTTCAACCAGACAAACTCTGATGTGACCCTTCACTGCTATTTTGCGGGCAGCTTTGTCAAATGGGCTAAGATCATTAAAGCTTCTATTCCAAGGTGAATTTTCTGGCTTTTTTATTTCTTGTGTTATTTCTGACGCCATGTCTCCCAATATAACATTGTCAAATGCTAACAGAGAAGATTCTATGAATCCATATCTGTTTTTTATACACCTCGTTCCTGGTATAATATATGGGCGAGATGAAAGTCTCTTGTCGAGTTCCTGTGCATATTCCGGCAAAAACATTGCTGAAAACTGAATAGAACTCATAAGTTCGCTAAATATAGATTTTGTATTTAATTTAAAAACGCTTCTTTTTATGTCGTTCTCTTTTGAAGAGAAATCGCCGCCTAGAGTAGATTCCAAAGAGTTTATTACCATTTTAGCAAAAGCTTCTCTTTTAGAAAAATCACCCTTTTCAGGAACAGGGTCATTATTAGAGACCATTTCTAAAGGCAAAGGATCGCAAAATTTCATTATCTTTCTAGAAGGAGTCTCATATTGGTCTAAAATTAATAAACTTTCTTTATTTAATCTGGAGCTTGCCGGTGTTTTTCCGTAATGGTATGAGTTTTGTACTCCGATTGGATCTTCATACTGCAGATAATTACCTTCTTGTGATCTAAATCCTTGATGAATAAAGGTGTCTGAATCTATTACTATGTTATACCTGTCTTGAGTTTTTTCTTTTGTAAGCATTTCTACCATTTTAATGCTTGGAGTATAGGGAGTTGCTTCAAATTCGATATTGATTAAATCTCCCTTATAGTCTCCTGATGGTAGATTAAAAGCCTGAGTAGGCTCATCAGGTATACAAGAATAATTTATATGACCAAAATCGAATGAACGGTTATCATTAGTTCTACTTAAAACCTCTTTTACTATTGCCAGGTGCTTTTCTTGTACTATGTTGGGGCGATCGTTCATTATTTGTATAATGGCAGCCGAAAGATATTCGACTCTTTCCATTGCCAAATTAAGAACAGCTGTTGATTGAAAGTGGCCCGGGTCTCGATCGATTTTCCTAAGCCACGAGGTTAATGCATTACGGGCAACATCTTCCGCATCACCTTCGATGTCATCAACAGTAAGAACAGGGGTTCCAATATGTGAAGGGCCAAATGCAGTTATTTTTCCTGTGGCGTGAGGGTCTAAGCTTAATATATGATTAACTTCTATACTTTCTGTTAATGCTTGATTCGGATCTATACCACCCCTGAGTGGGGATGAGGCTTTAACTGATGGGTGCAAGTTTCTAGCACTATAATAATAGTCGAAAAAATCTTGCTTGCAAAGGCCAGCACTTCTCGCCACATCAAGATTATCATCATTATCGGGACTTAATGTTGGAGAGCCAGTAGAATCATTATCTATTATATACTGTATACCATCATATTGATTTCCGAAAAGGCCCGACAAAACTCTCATGGGCCTAAGAGAATATGTTCCAGGTGGCGCTGTGTATGGATTTTCTCTTGGGCCTGGTGCGACTTTAAAAGAATCTCTTAAGTCTCTAATATAAGTATCATACGGTGTTGGCAAGTCATCTGTTACCTCTTTTCCTATTTCTACCAAGCTGTCTTCAAAAACTATTCCTTCATATCGATTAACTTTATATTTTTTATGCACCCAATGATAATCTCTTTCTCCTCTTTGGCGATTCTCTTTTGGAATTGGATATTTTTCTATTTCATAGACCTCATAAAGAACCCTTAAATCATCAGGAAAAATAATAGGCTTTCCAGCAGAAGCTAGCAATGCTTCTTCTCTTTGTTGTACTGTTAAATTTTCATATAGGCCCGGGGCATTTTCATCAGAAGAATTAAACCTTTCAAAGATAATATTTTGAAAATTCTTTTTTTCTTTTACAAAGTCTTTCAAAAATATCAAAGACCTTACAAGATAGTTCCTGGCTCCAACAAGATAATTGTGAGAGAGCATTTTCTTTGTTCTATTTTTTAAAGTTACATTATTATCCTCTCTAGGTGACAAGATTCGCGTGACCGGCAAGCCTGTGTTCTCACCATAAGGAACTGAAACATCGTGTATTGCATCTGCTAACGGTATCAAGTAATCTATAAGAAAATTGTTAATCCAAGAATTATAATGCCAAGGATTTTCATCTCTAAAATAATTTTCAAGAATGGCAGCCTTAGAAAGAGCATTCTCATTCGATGTTTCTATACCATTCCAATATCTTCTCGCATTAGGCGAATAAGCCAAAAAAGCTAATTCTGGTGCATTGAGATCTTCAGCTTCTATTCTAGCTGTTCGAAATACTATTGATTCATTTGTCTCTATGTCAGAATTAGTATTTGAGTTGGAAAATATTTTGGATCCAATAGTAATCGCTGGTAACGGGATAAGCTCTTCTATTTCCGTTGATCGTAACGGGCTATAGTCCCCAAGTATATCATAACTGTCATAACCATCCGTGCTTATGCCCGGTGCCACTCCGCCGTTCATTTCTGATCGATAAACATCAACAATATTAACTTGACTTGAAGCACTAGGAGATCCAACTGTAGACCAAGTGTCTGGATTCCAAAATGGAGCAAAAGAAGGCTGTGTTCCTTTGAAACCTTCTGGAGATAGCGGATAGTGCCACCAAGATATATTTCCCCTGTCTGGATTATAAAAGTCTTTTCTTGCCCGGTCTTCTTCGCTTTCACTGCTAACACGTTGAAACTCTTGACTCGGTAATCCTAAAGTCCGAAGAGAAAACTCGTCTAATGTATCATACGGACGATCTGATGATTGTTGAAATGCTCCATCATTTGAAGACCAAATTCCAGACTGTAAGATAGTTTCAAAGTCGTAATTATCATGTATATTATATGTTGGCCTGATTCTTTCTTCTGGTGGTTGAATGTCTGTTTCAAAAGCATGCCCAAGAAGGCCGTGAACAAAACCTTTCATTATTTCAATGTCGTCTCCGGACGCTAGTTGACCTATAGGCGATTTATCATAATGCACGAGGAGGTCTCTTGCTTCAGGTATCGAATCATTATATTTTCTCATCCACTCCCAAGTTGACATAATTTGATCTATTATGTATATGCCCTTTAAATGTTGGGCATAATAAGTCGCGATAGTTTCAGACTTAAATTTAAGAACAGATTCTGGAATATTTAAACCTTTTTCTGTTGCTTGAGTTTGTAAAGATTGCTCTTGTATTTGTATTTGTCTCTCGTAGTTTTGTATATCTTGATCTGTTGTTCTTGACAATTTATAGGAATAATTTTTTAACTGCTCCAATGCGGTTTCCAACCTTAGGACTTCAATGTCATTATATTCTGGGTCGCCGGCGGCTGGAACTTCTTGTACCTGAGATTGCATCCCTGCTACGAATGAGCTTAAATTTGTCATATAAGCTTTACGTGCTGGCTCGAAGAGTGCCTCGGCTGCGACCTTAAGCTGAGCTGTTAAAATTTCTGGCATTTGCGTAACAATCATATTATTGCTATTAGGCTTAAGATTTTCTGGCAACATAGCATCAATACTAGAACCCGAAAAAGACGCTAAAGACTCTTTTTGTTCTTTTAGGTTTTTGTCCGCAAGTGCCATAGCTTCATCAATTTCAGAATCTTGCAAGGAGCTATCCCCTGACTGTAGCCGGTTTCTTATAGATAAGAGAGAGTCTGCTGCGTCTTTACAACTCATAGCCATAGGAGTTTCTATTTGTGATAATTGCTGGCAAAATTCAAATGGTAAATAGGAACCTAATACTCCAAAAAAATTAGATATTGCTTCGGAGGTATCCAGGGAATCTGCTAGGCCCCTATTTCTAACTAACCCTTTCAACATTTGCATCCCGGCGGCATCTAGTTGTTTCCCGCCTAATAGGTAGCACAATTCTTGCCCGGTTGTTATTTTAGATGCGTCTTCAAAAAAAGACTTTGCTTCGTCCTCATAACCTTGAGGTATTCCTGTGTTTGTCAATGCTGCTATAAGTGCTTCGTTCATCAAGGGAGTTGCTGATGAGCCGGCTGCAATAAATTCTTGCAGCTGCTCTTCACAAAAGGGAAATGCTAATTTATCGATTATTGTTCTTACAAATGTACACAAAATTCGTATTAAAATTTGCCTCATATTCTTTATAAGAAAATCTAACAATCCAGCATACCAACCTATTATTGGAATTTTTGGAAAAGGAGGCAAATGAAGATTTGGAAGCTTCAATGAAAACCCCGGTAGTTTTACACACTCTAGATAATTGCACAATAAGGTTAACAAATCTACTTTATCTATGAACTCTTCATACAAATCTTCTAGTGTGCACATTTTACCGAGAGATCTTAGTGCCTGTTCTTCATCAAATGTATCTTCTAAGGATTCACTTGCATTTTTTGCAGACTTTTCCCACCAAAGAGCAAAAGGTTCTACAAAATGTTTTTTGCCCCAAGATTTAAATGACTCTGCTAACTCTTCCTCTTCTTTTCTATTAACTGATAAACCTGATGTATAGGACCCAACTAAAGAAATAGCTATATTTTTTTCTGCGTCTGTACCAAACAAACCTGCACAAGCATTAGCTTTGTCATCAAAGAAAGACCCAACAAATTCTTTGAGGCTAGAAGGGTAAGGGTTTGTTATCTCTATAATATTGCTTATATAATTTACAGTTCTTGATCTGTTTAGAGTCTCATATCTTTTAAAGATCTTTACAAGGTTTGGTTTTCTGTCGTCGAAAATTTGTGCAGGTATTTCTTTTTGAATAGGGACTCCCAAAAATATTCCCACATAAGATTCATCCATAGTATCAAAGTAAATATCAGTTATATATTTTCCAGCTTTTGCGCCAAGGCCTGATTGGGTCGTTTTTTTGAAAACTATCCTTATACCTATATTTTTTGGATCTAATTCTGATATTGGTTGTATATTTGCCGATTCATTAAAACTATCTATCATTTCTACTAATTCAGATCTGAAAACACTCAAAAGCCTTGCTTCATTTTCTGAATCAAAATCACTTCCTTTTGCAAAGGATATTCCTTCGTTTTCTAATATTGCGCTAGCTTTCGAAAGGTCCTTTGACAATTGGCCAATTCTTTGATCAAGTTCATGTAACGATATTTTTATATGGTCAACACCCTTTGATACATCTCCCTTTTTTTGTTTTTCAATTAATCCCTCCAATTCTTCAAAGTCGTCGTTGAAGCCCAAAAATTCCCCAATATCATCGATGCCTTCGGCTAGCACACGGATGACAGCTTTAGTGTAATCTGCATCGTTTGATAGATTATTTAGGCCTAAAACTTGAGTAAATGCTGCGTCAAGATCAAATGGGCCGATAGTTGGAAGATCAAACCTTGAAATATTCCAAGATCCGTCGCCTCTGTCTTGGCGCTCCTTAGCTTCAACCCTCTCTCTTAGTGCTCTGACGATTTCTCTTCTTTTCTTTTGCGCATGGACCCGGTATTCCTCATAGGTTCGCTCTGCCTGCTCAGTATTTTGATCTAAACAAGCCTGATCGTCTGTCTCGTCTGTTTCTGCAGGAGTTCGGCGGGGTGGTGATTCTTCTTGGATTAAGCTTTCCCCTGCAGTTATAATATCTAATTTTCTTTTATTTATAATATAAAATGCTCGGTAAGCCTGCGAGGGTCGTAGGGATGGAGTTCTAAATTCTACAAAACTTATTAAAGGAGCATTGTTTCTATCTATTTGGCGCCAACTATATAAACTACCTTGTGGGGCTTGGTCTATAATGTTTCTAGTACTAATTGGCATGTACATTTGCTTTTTGTATTGTGGAGTTGGGTCTTTTATTATTTCAAGTTCTGACTTAAGTACATTTATTTCTTGATTTAAAATTCTTATTTTTCTCTCAACAAAAGATCTATATTCTGTTGGAGATTCAAACTCAGCTGGAAATATAGCTGTATGAATTGTTGTAGATTCTATACTCTGCCTAAGCCTTTCTATAGCTTGTTCTTTGTTGAAAATTTTTGTATTTAAAATTTTATAAGCTGCTGTTTTTTCTATATCTTGATCTTTGATATTTCTGGGAAACAATCCTGTGGTCGGTGCAAGATTAGAAGTGGATGGAGCGGCGGTTTGAGAAAAATATGTACTAGCAAATTCAAAATCATCTCTCAAAAAATACCAAATTTCTGGCTTATTATAAAACGATAAAACCTTCTGAAGTGCTTTTTCTTCTAAATCTGCAATTACTTCTGGGTCTTCTGTAGGGATAGGGCCCTGTGATGACAGGAAAAACGGAGTTTCGTCAAAAAATCCAATTTCATTTTCGTTAATATAGAAAGGGTCTGGGTTTGAAAAAGGATCAGGATAAAAGAATTTTTTCATCCGTTCTTTTCTTACATCGGCTGGAATCAAAGAATCATCTTCAAACTCTTCTTGTGTTTGCATTACGCGGACTGCCGCTGTATATAGAATACTTCTTTGATCAAGTTGTACATTATAATCTATAGAACCCCAAGGATATGGAACACCATAAGTTAAAATCTCCTCAAACACATCTGAAGAAACAGGAATTTGTGATCTCTTGATTTTAATCCAATCTGCCCCTGTCGAAACTTTTATTTTGTATTGTCTTAATTTAACCTTGCTATTAGGATAAGCATGGACTTCTGGTACTATTCCTTGGTCGACCATTGACTGTGGTGTTTGGCCGAGAATACCTGAGATAAAATCTTCAAACAGAACCTGAGGTATAACATCGACTGCGAATTCATCTTCTGAAAATTTTGTTGCAGGGTGGTTAAATCCAATATTTTGTAATACGGAGTGTGGCTTCCAGCCATGCATAACAGCTACAGTTGCTTCTCCAAGAAGCCCATACTCTGAGTCGAATAAGCGCTCGATTGCGAAAAGTTGCTGATTTATTGATCTGCTATATTCTTCTAATTCTTCATCTGAAGAATATTGAGAATCTGTTGATGCAATCAGTGATCTAACCGCATAGGTTTGAAATAAATAACAAGTAATTAAAAATCTATTTTCTATTTGATATCTTGTCAGTGCTTTTTGTAAACTGTCATCAAACGTAGAAGCCCGGACGAGATCTATACCTAAACCAGTAGCACAATCGAACCAACCTTGACTATCAAGGGGTATAGTAGAACTATCTTCAGGTGCCTGGTTTTGATCTTGCTCTGCAGCACTTACCTGGCCTGCTACAGTTGTAATAATCCCTAGAGCTATTTTTACAGCCAAGATATCTTTTCCAATCTGGCCTGGATATCTAGGACCAAATGTAATTAAATTTTCGTTATCTCTTACTTCTACTTTAAACGCCATTATTAGTTACTTCCTTAGCTTATGAAAACATGCTTACTTAAAATTGATTCCTCACCAACAGGCGAGCACGATAATAACTCATTCATTGGAATATTTAGGACCCCTTCAAAGTATTGATTGAATATATCTTTGACATGTTCTAGTATTGATGCTATGCCTGCAGCTTCACAAATTGGATTACCAGTTGTTGGGCCGCTTGGTGTGGCATAAAAAGCTGCAGCTTGTACTCCATTAAATTTTATTTGATTTACAACTGTGTTATTAAGCATAATAATTAGTGCTTTTTGACTTCTCATGATTTCGTTTAACAAAGCTACGAGCTTATCACCTCTTACCGCGGGAGTGCAGGTGGCATGCTCATTTTTCATTAAATATATTCTTCCTTGATCGTCGCGAATTGGGTATCCGTTTGAGTCAATTTTTGCTTCTGTTTTATCTCCCTTGTCCAATCCTGCTACTATTTTTATATCTCGTCTAGCATGCATTCTAATTTTATCGCTTTTTATAACTATTGCGGAACAAGGATTTTTATCAATAGTGCCAGATCGAGTTGGATTTTGAATGTTAAAATATTTGTCGGGATAACACATTTGACTTATGTAGATCCTTGCCGCGTCCATAAAAATCATAGGGTGCTCTTTCCCATCTGGCAATAAACCAGGGTTTGCCAGCCTTGGGGGGGTGATCCCAGAATCCTTTAATACCTTAGTGGTATACATAGGAGATTGTACTGTAGAAATACCTTTATCAAATGGCCACGGCGCGCCGCGGCCGACCACTATATCAATGGCGCCGGCGCCGTCGAACGCTGAAAAACCTGATTCTGCTTGTCTTTGAGCAGGATCCTTAGCTGGTACTTCTTTTAGAGACTTATCATCTCCGTATGATCTTGGAAATCTATCTCTACCTAACCTTATCATTGCATTGTTATCACACTTTGCTTTAATAATCGTTTCGTTGTTGTGTTGGTAAAAATTAGGTACAGGTTCGAGCAGGTACCCAGTACCGTCTGCAGAGTAACCAATACGGCCTTCATCTAAAATAATTTGTGTATTTCCACCTAAGAAATGTTTTCCTTTAACTTTTGACATTTTTTTTATAATTCCTTTCTATTCGTTTAAAAAGCTATCTAAACCTTCTAAAAAGATACCTACTCCTTTAGTCTCTTGTGGTAAAGATTTAGAAAATTTCACTTTGCAAAATTGACCCATTGTAGCTACCTTTGCATTTTCACTGTACATGTAAAACTTTGGATACAAATTAAGTTTCATAATTTCTTTAAATGCTTTTCTTCTTGCCTCGGGGTACTCTTTTTTAAACTCTTCTAATCTTTTTTTGTATTCTTTTTCATAAAGTGTTACAGTTGTTTTCGGTAATTTTAAAGCAGAAAAAATTAAATCTAGATTGGGAAGAGGTAAAAATCCAGTTATTTCTGGAATATGTACCCTGCATTCAACTACTGATGCGCTTTCTTTTATTTTTGTTTTTAAATCCCCATCTTCGCCACCGAGAAGTACTTCTTTGTGGAACGAAGTTTCCGGGGGAAACTTCTCGGAAAACTCTGTTGTTGTAAGAGGGGTAGAATATAAAACATATCCAAAAAAATGATCTTTGTTAAATGTCTTCTGTTTTTGTTTCTCTTTTTTTATAGAATTCAAACGAGTATTAATTTTATCAAAAATATTAGCTGTGTGATCATTGTGATCTGAGCTTGGTGTTCTTGAAGGGTGAATATTTGGATTTTCTACTGTTTCAGTCATTACAATTCTATTATTCCTTGTTTATAAGGTCAAACAACTCCTGCTTATCCTCGTCTGTCATTTGAGTATTTTTAACTTCTGTTTTTTGCAAAAGAGCCGCCAGCTTAACTAATTGTTCATTAGATCTTTGAAGTGTCTCTAGGTACTTTGCTGCTATCAGCCCAAAATCTCTATGGCGATCTTCAGAGCTTTTCATATGTTTCATTATACCCATTAATAGCGCTGTAGTTGCTGCTCGGTCATCGTCTATATTTTTTGTTGCTTGATCAATATATTCTTTTAAGTTTTGTTTCTTCATGATATTATTATATAAATAGCTAATTTTATATTATTTACTATTTATCCCACTTGCTTTTAAATATTCTATACTTTTCTCTTAATTTATTTAAATTATTTACAACTTGTTTCGTATTCAGCCCAGTTAATTCCCTCAAATACAGATACACCGCTTTTTTGTTGAAAATGTCGATATCTTCTATATTATGCAACAACACCTTCACTGCTTCTAAAACTGCTTTTTCATTAGGCTTTAAGTTGCCTGTATCCCAATTATCTACTTGTGTTAATAAACAGTTCCAAAATTCCATCTGTATTCTTTGGTCTATGTAGTCTTCTATATCCGAAGAGGTACCTAAAGAATCTGACCCTCCTGTTTCTACTATACTCTCATATGAAACTTGCTTTTTTAAATTTTTTGAATTTTGCTTTACCTTGTGAATAAACCAATTCTTAGTAACAACAGAAAAATAAGAAAAAGCTTTACTTCCCTTGTTAGGATCGTATTTGTCCAATATTGTGGTTAGCCATATTTTGCAATCGTCACTTAAAGGTTCTATGTTGGGGAGAGTATTAAACTTATAGGTAAATATAATTTTATTTACCATTTCTTCAAAAGCCGGCTGGATCAAACTTGCATACAGATCTGATTTTTCTTGCCGACAGGATGAAAGCGCATACTTTACAATCGCCTCTTCATGGACTTTAGTGAAATAGTCGTTTTTCGAATTTCTCCTTCTTCTACGCTTCTTCTGCAAGATCTTGGTCCTCTTCTTCGTTTATTACTAAATCTAATCCCTCCAGTTGATCTGACAGGTTTCTTGAGTGTTCGAGCAAGGCTTTTAATGTATCATCCCCATAAAACATCTCCAGTTCGTAAATAGATTCAATATGGCTTCTGAAATCTAACACTATGGCGTTAACCATACCTACATCTTCATTTATGGATTCTATTGACTTTATTAGCCATCTTATATAATATACAGCTACAAAATTTACTAACAAACTAACTAAAAATAACCAAAACCACATATTATAATTCCTTACTTCGAAGATGTTTTTTTTCATTTTTTAGATCTTGTTTTGCGTCTTTTATATAGTCGTCTACTATTTTCCCAGTCCTTTGAGGCGTTAAATTGTTTTTTATATCTAAAACATGAGGGACCTTAAATACATCACCAGACCCACACTCTATGCAGATCTGCTCTTCAAAACTCATTGAGTGCCTTGCCTCAAAAGAAGCTTCACAAGATTTGCACTTATAACAATAAACTGGCACTACTTTGATTCCGTTATTAGAGTTGGGTCTGGCTTAAAAATATCCTTATCCACTTTAAATGTTGGCGTATTTTTGACTATTAAAGATTCGTCACTATCTAATTCAAATTCAAAAGATTTAAGCGTTGGAACAATGTCGCTTTGCTCTAATAGGCTCTTTTGTAAGGCCATCATGATTGCCCCGAGGGCCTGATTTGATAATTTCATTGTATTTCTCCATTTTAATTTTATCAGTTTAAGTTATTATAGCATTTGATAAATCATAATTTTATTAATTTTTTTATTTCTTTTACTCTTTGTAACATATTGTAATGGTATTTAAAATGGTCAACACTTAGGCTTAAGGACCTTACATCGTCTGCCACTAAAGAATGGGGGATTGTTTCATGTTTTTCATATGAATTACAGTTAGTGAACAGGAGATCCGCTTCTCTATACAGAAGCTCATCTTCACTGTATATTGAAATATACTTTCGAAAAACACCTAAAGCCTTTTTATTAAATATAGAACCCCAGCCAACAAATTTGTTTCTTTCTAGGTCTTGCATATGACTTGACGGGCAAACTGCTACAATGTTTGACTTTGTTTTTTTGTATTTTTCATAAATAAATTCAAAATCTTTTATATTCCAGTCGTCATCTTGTACAAAAACGTGCTGATTTTTTGCAAGGTAAGCTCCCAAATACCTACCAAATGTAATTTTATTTATATGCGAATTTACAATTGTTATGTTTTTGACGCCTGGGAACATATCTTGTGTGTAGCTGAAATCTTGATTGTTATTCCACAATATAATCTCATCAATATGTTGGATCCTACTTACTTGATCTACTAATATCTTCGTTGACTCAATTCTTTTCCAAACTAACAGAACAGCACTAATATTACCCTCTTTGCATTCTATATTGCTTTCTATTAAATTAGAAAACAAGTTAAGTGCTTTTTTTACTCTTTTCTTTGTTTCTTCAATAAGTTTTCTTCCAGATAACTCAAAAGAATCTTCACTTGCAAAGCCTAAAAGTGACCTATTCGTAACAATTGCACAATCGAGCATCTTTGCTTCTGCAACAAGCCTACTAAATGTCTCTAGGACCTGTGGCACAAAAACAAGTTTTTGGCACTTTGATAAAATTTTTAAAAATTCTTCTTCACTATCTGAAGATATCAATTCTGGAACTATATTGTGTTCCCTACACCAAGCTAGTGCTGCGTTTTTTCCTTTTATTGGGTTATGCGAATTCAGTACCCCACATTTAATCTTTTTTTCGCTTTTAAGGAAAGACTCTATTTTTTCAAGTTTCTGACTGGACCATAAACTTGTGCCTATATTGTAAACTTTTTTGAGGGGTATATTGTCTAACAGGATTTCTTTGCAAATTTTGCTCAAAACAACCACAGATGAAGCGCGCTTGTAAAATGCCACATTTACCAACTGGTGATTTGGGATTTTAAATTTTGGATATTTAGATGGATCCCTGCTTTTTACATATTTGTGGTCGTGCTCATATATAATATATTTTTTGTTTTCGGATATATATGACTTCACTTCTTCTGACAAATTTACAAAATTGCTCACTATCAGTGTGCCACATTTGTCTACTTTGGATATTGTACAAAGGTGGCTCTGTATTTTTACAACTTCAAACTTTTCAGATAAATGATCTATCAGTACATTGTCGTTTTTTTCTGCCCCTCCAAGAATATCAAAAAAATCAGCAATGAAACCAACTTTAGCCTTCATTTACACCATCTCAACTTTTGACAAATTATCTTGCCACTCTAACTCCTCTTTGCTTAGTTCTGGATAGATTGCTCGAAGCATTCTTAACTCGACTATTTCTGGTGTGTGACTACTAAGTAATTGATCTTTTAGTGCGGTGGCCCACTTTTTATACATATTATGATTTTCAAAGTTTTTTCTCATTTGCGTTTTTAAAGACTTTTCTTTTGGATAGGCCCATTTTGCGTCTGCTTGTAAAACGCCTTCCCAGACTACTGATGGGTGGATTTGGTGCAATTCATAATCTACTTTTGAGAATAGTTTTTTTATTTTTGTTTTTTTACCTTCTTTGTAACTTCCAGAAAGGAAATCTAAGTGTCCTGACCAGTTAGTTGCGATGATTGGCATACCACTATAAGCAGCTTCAAATATAGGAAGCCCATAACCTTCTCCATGAGTAGCGGTAACATAACAGTGAATATCTTTTCTATTGTAGAGAGAGTGGATCTCCTCCTCTGTTAAGTCACCATGCAATAAATATACTTTGCACTTTTTATCTTTGGCGGTGTTTTTTATAACATTACTTAAGTGTTTTGTTGTAGATTGTCTATCTGAAACTGACCCTTTTGAAACTCCTGTTTTTAAAATTAATCCTACATTTTCATCTTTAAATTCCTCACAAAACCATATAATCATATTTTCTAAATTTTTGCGAGGCCCTAAAAGGGCAATAGACAAAAAATTAAAATCAGTATCAATTTTCAAATCTAGATTTTTTGAATCTATCTGCTTAACAGGGTACGGTACAACCTCGATTGGGCACAAGCATTTAAGGATGTTTTTATCCTCCCTATCCGGATATGAAATCTCATAAGAAGTATTTTCAAAAGATGACTTAGCGTGCTCCGAGGGCACTATTAATTTATTTATGCCTCTGTTTGCTGCCAATAACCACGAAGAAGATACAGTATCTGTTTCTATGCCAGCTGTAACACAAATTGATTCTTCTGCTCTTTTTTCAAATTCACTCAGTATGCCTACAAATACTTGCTTATCAAACGACATATTTTCATTATTTATTTTACAAGTATTGATATGTTCAGAAAATTTTCTGATACATTCTTCTATCTGCTCCCTCTCTTCTCCATATTCATTAATCCATCCTGTGTTTCCCCAGTTTAGTGGGTTTACATATACCTCTAAATCTGGAGATTTAATTAGTGACCTGAACACCAATCTAGAATGTTCACCATATCCTGATTGGGTTAAAATGGGAGCCTCTAATAATACTTTTTTCATCTTATTTCCTCAAAATTCCAACTTTTATAGTTTTTTCTATCTTCCCAAGAGCCTAGCTCGTTAGTGATATATTCAAATAGGGTTCGCCATTTGGAAGAGTAAGAAGAGATGTTATAATTGTCTAAAACATGCTTTCTTCCTAATTTACCCATTTTTTCTCTGTCTTCCTTTGACATACTGTAGAAATCCATCATTGTGTTTAAAAAATCTTCTTTTGAGATTCTATCTTCATAAATCCAAGGAACTTCTTGAGTCCCTATGATAGATTTTGAAACAGGCTCAATACCGAATCCAAACCACTTTTCTCCATCTGTTACTTGTTCCTGCAATCCACCAGTCATATTAACAATAATCGGAGTCTCACAAGCTAAAGATTCTAATGTACTTAATCCAAAACCTTCAGCGTCAGAAATATTAATTGTACAATCTGATGCTGAATAGATTTCTGCTAAATCTTCTGGTGGGATCTTGACTGTTGATAATAATACTTCCCCCTCTACAAGGTTTAAACTTTCTAAAATCTTTTCTAAATCCTGGCCGTTTTGATCCTTTGGTTCAGTGTGCATTACCAAACAAGCGTTTTCATGCCCTACCCTATCTAAAAACTCTTTAAACCAATAAATTAAAGTACCTGACTGTTTTCTTCTAGCGTTTCTATTGTTCCAAAAAAATATCATTTTTTCAGGGTTATTTTTGGTTATTTCTTTTCTTATTTTATCTCTATTTTCTGGATTGTGCCTTTTGAAAATTTGATGATTAACTGTATGAGGGATCCAAACGGAGGTAGTATCTGGGGAAACTGTCTTAACAATATCGTCTGTTACTTTACTTATCGTACATACCACATCATTTGAGTCATAAAACTTTTTATTAAAAGTTGGATACGGATAATTATCCCAAACATGATAATAGATCATAGGTACATTTGGTCGGATCTCGTTTTCAATGTCCCATAGCCAAGTATAAAATCTAGGATCAGTCATAAACCAAAGAGCATCTGGCTTGTAATCTCTTAAAATTGATCTTATTATTTCTGGGTTTCCGTAGCCGTCGACTGGCTTAATTAACCAATCTTCATCCCATGGTGAGACACTTTGAAGGCTATAATCATTGTGTTTAATCGCTCCAGCGAGGCAGAAAAATTTATACTGCCCTGTTCCTAGGAGAGATTCAATCATATATCGCGTTTGAGTGCCAACACCTGATGGCACCAGTGGACTGTCCGCTATTACTAGTATTTTTTTCTTTTCTTTCATTTGCAACTCTCTGTCTTGTAAAAATCGCAGTATTTACAACTAAGCCTGTTTTTTACATAATTTTTTCTTTCTATATTTATAACAGCATTTTCTAGAACATTTAATGAATTTTGGATCTTTTTTTGGCCAGAAGTGACTCTTAAGATTTCTACATTTTCTTTTTTTGCGGTCCTCTTTAACAAAACAAAATAAGTCTCTATGAGTTTTGGATCAATTTTATGTTTTTTCGCAAAATAGTTTTTATAATATGTTAATTGATAATTTGTTAAACTATCTGTTTTCTTGTGAGACGACCAACCCCAGGAACAAGTTTTCCAATCTATGATATGATACTTGCCGTCTTCCGTTTTAATGACAAGATCTATAAACCCTTTGAATTTTTTACCATAAGAGTTAAATTCTGTAATATCTTCTAAGATCTCCTCTTCTACAGATATTACTTCAAACTTTTTAAAATGAGATTTAACACTAGGTATAACATTTTCACATATGGGAATAGACTGACTTTTCATTTCTTGTAACAATGTTTCATCTAGTTCAACATCAATCGATCTTAATCTTTCCACCTCTTGCCTGAAAGAAGTTTGAAATATTACTTTCAAATTTTTATTCTCTGAAAGAATGCCTTCTTCACAGGTCTTATGAATTGCTGTACCGAATGCGGTGTATTCATTTCCTTGAAATCTAGGGAGCTGATCTATATAGATAAGTTTATGCCTATAAGGGCATTCTTTCCAATTTTTCAATTCAGAGTAGCTGATCTTTTTTTCTTCATTCATAATACTATTGTATCATAATTTAAAAAATTGTCAAATATTTTATTTCTTAGAAGCAGAGGCTCGTCTGGCTCTTGATGTTCTTTTTTTTGTTGATTGTTTTGATTGTTGGTTCGGTTTTTGTATTTTATAAACCCAAGTACCTTTGGGACTATGACCTGACATCACTAAATTTGATATTTTATCGTGGGGACTGTCAACTAACTTAACTTTTCCTGATAAATGTTTAGGAATAAAGTCTTCTATATTTTCATTAAAAACTCTCTTTGGTTCAAAAGCGCTTTTTCTTTGTTCATAAGAAATTGTTATTCTTAGAGTGTCTTGTATTTCTTCTATTGTTTTTTTAAAAAAATCTTCTTTTTGCAAAATGTATTTCTCCTTGTTGTAAAAATTTTAGATAAAGTTTTCTTTTTCTGATAAAAAAATTAATTTTTCATACAAATATGGGCTAGTTTTTTTAATTCTATAAACATCGTCTTTTGTAAAAAATGCTTCAAACCCATTTGCGAAATATTCCCTTAAACAAGTTGCCCCATAAGGAGAATAAAATAAACCAGCTGTTAACATTGACAAAACTGGGTATCCAACCTCAGTATGTAGAAAATTGTCAAAATCAGGATTATATTCTGTCTCTAAAAAATAGTTTAGTTCCAATTCATAGCCTTCTTGTTTTAACAACGCCCACAGTGCTTTTCTTTTTGATAAGAATTCTCTCTTCAAGGAATTGTCAGAATATATTTCTGATTTATATATTTCCTCTACAGAATGAGCTATTTCGTGAATAATATCATCTACCATATCTTGCTCATCAACTTGATGATTTGTCATAAAGATAGATGAATCTTTATAAATAGCTTGAACTTGTCTATCTATTAAATGCTTAAATTGACCTACATAAATTATATCTAAATTAGTCAACAAATGATGGGGGACTTGTTTTAAGCACTTGGCTAGGACGTTTTTGACATTTATATTATCACTAACCGGGTCGACAATCATAACCTCAATACCTTTTATGGAAAAATTTTTACTTTTTTGTTTATTTTTTATTACTTGTCTCATAACTTTGTTGCAGCGATGGATGCCACTTTAGACCTTTCTCCCTTAAGCAAAGTAACATGACCGGTTAATTCTTCACTCTTTAATCTTTCAACCACATAGGAAAGACCATTATTAGTAGCATCAATATATACATTATCAATTTGTTCAATATCACCAGTCAAAACTATTTTTGTACCCTCACCTACTCTTGTCAGAACAGTCTTTATTTCATGTTGTGTCATATTTTGAACCTCATCAATAACAATGAAAGCGTTAGATATTGACCTTCCCCTAATAAATGTCATCGCCTCAACTTCAATTTGACCTCTATCCATGTACATCTCCAAAGTTGCTCTGTCATCTCCCATTAGAAACTGTAAGTTATCTTGTATAGGTGCTAACCAGGGCATCATTTTGTCTTCCATTGTCCCAGGTAGAAATCCTATATCTTTACCTACTGGTTCTACAGGCTTTGTCACTACAATTTTCTTATATATGTTTTTTTCAAAAGTTTGTTCTAATCCCGATGCTAGGGCCAGCAAAGTCTTGCCTGAACCAGCTTTGCCTACCAAAGAGACCACTGGTATATTTTGGTCCATTAATAAATCCAAAGCAAACTGTTGTTCTTTGTTTCTCGCTACAGTATTCCAAACTTTGTTGTTTGTAATTTTTCTCAAAGGAAAGCTGTGGTTTTTAAATTTAGCCAAAGCTGTTTTCTTTTCATTACTATTTGATATCAACATAACAAATTGGTTTGGATGTAGTGAATGTTCATCTTTATCTAGCCAAACTTCATCTCCAGAATAGAATTTGTCGATTTCTTGCTCATCTATCAATATTTCGACCCTGCCAGTATATAAACCATCTGAGTTTTCCACAACTTGTTCTGCATTGTAGTCCTCAGTTAAAAGACCGAGAGCGTCACATTTTACTCTCATGTTTATATCCCTTGAAACAACTACAACTTTCCTACTTGTTGTTGTAGATTCTTGTTCTGACAAGGCTGTTGCAATTATTTGATTATCTGAATCTTCAAGGTCTAAATCCTCTGGTAGGCAAAATGGATTATAGGACTTTACTTTTATTAAGCCCAAACCCTTTTCAATTCTAACTCCCTTTGATAACGATCCTTTAGTTCTAAGCTCATCTAAGCTTCTTATAGTTGATCTTGCTTGGGACCCTACAGAGTCTTGTCTTTTTTTGTGTTTGTCAATCTCTTCTAATACTTTTAACGGTATTAAAATATCATTGTTACGAAAAGCTCTAATACAATTGGAATCTGTCAAATAGACGCTTGTGTCTAATACATAAGTTTTTTTAGCCAAAATAAATCCTTTTTGTGATTATACCAGTATTAATTAGATTTTTTATTTAATTTTATCATTTTAGTGGGAACTTTATTGTAAACAATAGGCTTTCCAGTTCTTAAATCGCTACTATAGTGGATCGAGTCTTTACTTGAAAAGTAAGTATTTTTTGCCGGTGGCTCCTCTAAATTTACCATCAAAATGGCAAATGTTATTAGAAACATTTATTTTCTCCTTTAAATATTTTCTAGTAATTATATATTTATATTATAATGGTAACAAATAAATACATATTCGCAATAATATTTTCCTGTTTACTGATTGGCTGCACTGTGACTCCTGTGCAGGGGAAACAAATCAAAGAACCTCCAACTGAAAGTTTTGTAAAAGTTTACCATAAAATACATGTCGTCTCCTGTGCTGACCCTAAAGACAAAAGTTGCCCTGTTGGGATCTCAGTAAGTACAGGCAGTGGTATTACCATAGACTTAATAAAAAATGAAACTACCATATTAACTGCTGGACATGTTTGTGATGTTGGACCGACTCGGGCGATATCTGAATTTTCTCAGACCGTAGAAGTGCTAGACTTTAGGGCACAAATTCATCAAGCTTGGCCTATTTTGATATCAAAAAATAATGGAGCTGGGGCTCCTGACGCGTGCTTGTTATGGGTTCCTACACTAGTAAATATTAAAAAAGTAAAACTTTCCAAAAAACCTCCGCTAAAAGGAGAAGAGCTATACTATATCGGCGCGCCTGCGGGTGTATATCATCCTCCAGTTGCACTAATATTTAAAGGAATCTTTGCAGGGCCGATAGATGCATCAACTTCGCTAATGACTGTTCCAGTGATGGGTGGTGCATCGGGGTCCGGCGTTTTTAATTTTGATAACAAGCTTGTAGGCCTCGTCTGGGGTGTGAATCCTAAATTTCACCACATTTCTACCATAGTTAGATATCGCTCTCTTATTGTATTTTTAAATTTAGCTAAGGTCAAATTTAAAAATGTTGATTCTAGCTTCAAACATATTCAACAATAATATTATGCCTTAGAGATATAGAATCTACACCAGTACCTGGAGCTGAGTGCCTAGACGTAAAGTATACATTTTTAACTCTACTATCCTTTCCCATCCTAACTAAAAACCCTAGAGACATCATTTTTACAGTAAATTGATATGTATTGTTTTTTCCTTCAATTTTATTATATTTTTTATGGGATATTACATCCATAAAGACCTGCTCTTCAGGTGGTACATAGGATTCAATCAGTTCTAATGACTGCTTCTCTGTTCTAATTTTTTTCTCTTCTTTTATTCCCAGAATACTGTCAAATATACTCATATTATTTCATCCACTAAACCATACTGTAGGCACTTTTCAGCTTCCCACCAAAGATCATGTTTTAAAATTTTATCCATCTCTCTTTTTGGAATTTTAGTATGTTGACTATAAATATTTTTTATTTTATCCATAAGCATTTTAGAGTTTTCAAAATCATCTTCCATCTCTTGAAATTTGCCCCACAGCGCGCCGGAAAGTTGGTGCACTAACATACAAGAATTGCGATGCATCATTCTGTGAGCACCGACACAAGACATTAATGTTGCGGCCGATGCTGCGCAGCCGTCAATAATAGTGTGAACAGGAATTTTTGAACTCTTGATATAATCTAATGCTGCTAAGCCGGCGAAAACAGAGCCTCCGTAGCTATTAATGTGCAATTTAATAGGAGGAGGCTCATACTCTAAAGGCAAAGCTCTAGAGGACATACCAACGTTTAGATTAAATATATTTTTGTTAAGCTGTAATATTTTTGGCCTAGTTACCCCAGAATAGAAATAAATTCTATTGTGACTCATTTCTACAACGTTAAAATCAGTCGAAGCATGAGCCTTAGACTCTGATGCAAAATCGTGAATTGTTCCTGGTTCTAAATCTTCCTCTTCTTTCTTTGAACCCCAAAAGTAATCTCTCACTGTTTACTCTTTTCTAAAATTAAAGATCTAAAATCTTTAATTTCTTTACTAATTTCCATACAGGTTTTCCTTATACGTCTTCCGGCTGCTTTATTGCCGTTGTCGCACTTTAATGCATCTTCTTCAAGTTGACACAATGCTTCTGTTATTTTTTTAAGTCTTTCTACAATCATTTTCATACTCCTTTATAAATTTGGTGGGCCCACCTGGACTTGAACCAGGAACCACCGGTTTATGAGACCGACGCTCTAACCAATTGAGCTATAGGCCCTTATATATATTTTATAACATATACTACAGGTAACTTTCAATTAATTTTTTTCTAATCATTGTTCGAACTCCGGGATTTACCTTTAAAATATTCGGCATCATATTGTGCCGAATATGATTTCTTATATATTCCGTTCTTTTATTAGACGGATCCTCTAACCATTCAACGTTTTTCCTAGTAGCATATTCAATTATACCTTTTTTAGATGTCATCAAAAAAGGTCTATAAATATTAGGACCCCTTCTATAAGGGATTAATTTACATTGACCGTGCAAAGCGGACATAACCCAAGTTTCAACAGCATCATCCAAATGATGACAGGTAGCTAAATAATTTGTTTGTATTCTATTGAAAAAAGCGTATCTTTCATCTCTCCAAAACTCTTCCATTGATCGTTTTCCTTTGGTGCCCTTTACTCTTCCAATAAAAAGATCTAAATTGTTTTTATTTGCATAGTCTTCTACAAACTGTTGGGCCCGGGCTGAATGGGGTGTGTCATGGTTGAAATAAGCCAGGCGCGCGCGGCGGCGGCCCTGTAGGAAAAAATGTGTAGCTACCATGCTATCAATCCCGCCGGAACAAGCTATTACAACATTTGAAGGAATTTTTCCAATGATTCTAATCATAAATAAATTATAATAAAAAAATTATAATTTGTCAAACATTATTTAAGGTTCTGACGTTTTCAGTATGTTTTGAATTTGAACAAGACGATCATCACCTTCATCAAGATTATCAATCATAGTTTTTATTTCATTTTTTACAGGAGAAGATGATTGCTCTTCTAATTGGCCATGATCTCTAGCTATATTACCTGCTATATAACGGGCAGCTGAAGACATATAGTCTCCTGCTTTTGTTATTTTAGATTCTAGCCACTCTGGTAAATCATCCCCGTCTTGTACAAGGTCCAGGAGTACCCTCACATCTGCAATCATGTGTGCCAAGGTTGTCCTATGCATTCGAGCTTCTTGGCCATTGTGTGCATTTTTATAATTCATTGGCTTTTCACAATCACTAGTGTGCATGTGAGCTGAATTGCGAGGCTGTGGGTATGGTGCTGCTTTCATACAAACATCACAAGTACCGCAACCTCCGCAACCGGCGCCTTCTACTATTCTAATTTTAATTTTTTTCATATTTTTAATCCCTTGTTATTTAATTTGTTGCAGCAATAATTTACCTAAAAGTTTTCCTATAAATTCATGGTTTTGTTGCTTGCCACCGAATAATTGCCTTTTAGTATAACAAACAAAAATATACTTTTTACCTTGAAATTCAACATAAACGCCATAATTTAAAGTCCTAAACCAACCACCTTTTCCGTATATTTTGTCTATTTTAACATTGTGGCCTTTCTCCTGTAAATAGTTTTCAGCCAGAACTTTAAGAGAACCTGTTTTATTTTCTCTTATTCCATATATTTCTCTATCAAAACCTTTCGTCTTTTGACCTCTTTTGAAAAACCCTTCTTTTTTGTTGTAGTTTTGCTTGAAATAGGATTCATCCCTATCCAATAAAGCAAGAACTAGTTTAGCATCTTCTTGCCTGATAGGCGGATTGCCATCATCCATAGATGAGGTATAGATTGTTGATAATAAGTTGAACATATCTATGGTAGTTTGCTTATTACCGCCGACACCTAAACGGCCTCCGATCGAGCTTTTTCCAAATTTAACTTTTTTAGACCACTCTTTAAATTCACTTTTTTTAATTATAGGTAAATTTGGCATGTCTTTTATTCGTCTATTGCCAGTATACACACTCCAGATCCCTCTTCGGCCTGTTTTTTTTCCGTTAGCGTCTTTGATGTCGTACCAGCCAGGCTTTGTTCCGCTTATATATCTCATTATAAAGTTAGATTGTGTACTTGGCGACTTGGGTACATAAGGACCCATGTTGCCACCAGCGATTTCTCGCTTTGCTTTTTGATAAGTTAACAAAAGAGCCATCTCTTCTGCTGTTAGTCTTTGTTTACTCTCACTATCATAAACAGATAAGTTTACCAAGAGTGCTGGTAGCTTCTGCATTGATGCTCCGCCAATTGAATAATTTTCATTAAAAGCTGTAGGTTTTCCGGTGGGGCCCGTCAGTATCTCTCCTTCAACAGTTCCAAAAGTATATGAAAGGTTTTTTCTAAGAAATAATTCTTGTGATTTCAGTGTCTGGTCGTCCGGTGATTTGATTTTTTCTGGCTTTGTTGTGTTTGTTTTTGTAACTGTGTCCTCGCTTGGAATCTCAAGCCTAACATGAAAGTGGCGCCAATGGCCTGATCGGGCGGTTTTGCCGTCCCCATCAGCATTAATTTTTGTTGGATTTAATCCTTTTATTTTTTTTATAAATTCTTTTAAATTATTTTTAAATCTGTTTGTTATTTCTTCCTCTGTAAGACCCCCATATATACCGGTAGATTTTATAAAATTTGGAACTTTCTTTTCACCGGTCTCTACTGAATTCAACAAATTCTCATATCGTTCCACATACTCATCTCTGCGTTTTTTTAATTGTGAGTAAACATGTTTTGAAACTATAATCATATTAACTTTTTCGTTCTCTGAAAGTGCTTTTAAAAAATATAAGTTCTCTATAGGCGCCATATTTTTAATTCCAGATGGGTTGCTTAAATTATAGGAATTATATTTGACACCTCCTTCTGTTCCTGTTTTTTCTTCATATATAAAGCATACATCAAAATCTAGGCCGGTGACGTGAGAAACATGGCCTCCAAATTTACATCCGGCTCTGCGTTCATCATAATCTGGGGTTTCTGGGTCGTCTTTTTTTCCTCTACACATCATCGATATTAAATCATCCGATGCAGATATATCTTTTATTGAAATTTTTGGCTTTGCATCTTCTGGCCCTTTTAAGTGTTCATCCCACAACCTTCTTGCTGCCTCCTCTACGACCTCTACAACGTCTGGGTGCCCATATTGTCGCGAGGCAGGCGCAGATGTTTTTAAGTATTTACTTTTTTTTATTCTGGTATGAAGGTCTACAGGGTTTATTATGTGTGATTTATGCCGAGAAGAATAACGACGGGGGCCCCAAGTATAAGCCTTTCCTTTTGCGTCCTGACCAGGGACAATTTTTACTTTAACTGATGAGTTTTGTTCAGTGATTTCTTTTTTTTTCATTTAAAATACCATAGGATCTTATATGTAATGCATATATTGTACATTATAAATAGTTTTATTTTAGTAAATAGACATATACCTTTCACCGCGGTCGCACAGCATGGTTACTACAATTCCGGAAGTTTTTGAAGTTTTAAGATATCTTTCACTTGCCAATAAGTTAGCACCCGATGAAATACCTACAAGTAGTCCTGTTTTTCTTGCCAATTCTTTTGATCTTTCAATGGCCTCATCGGTTTTTATATCGAAAATTCTATCTGCTGAGTCTGGATTAAACAAAAAATCTTTTCCGTCTCCTATCCCTTGAATGCCATGGTTTTGTTCTTCTGGTCTCGTTAAACAAACCTTTGTTTTTAAATTTAACTTTTCAACATAGCGTCGGACACCCTCTATTGTACCTCCAGTGCCCGAGCCGTGAATAAATGCTGACCAAAACTTTCCTGTGTCAATTACTTGTTTGTGTATCTCTGGTGCTGTCCTACTCTCATGACAAATAATATTCATATTATTGCTAAATTGTTTTGGGGACCAAGAATTTTCATTGGCTAACAAATATTGATCTCTCATCGCGATGGCACCAAGAAAATCATTATCGGGTGATTCAATTATTTTTGCTCCGTAAATCCTCATCATTTTTTTTCTTTCTTCGGACATATTTCTGGGCATAAATATCACACATTGCAGACCTAATGATGCCGCTATCATTGATAGTGATATTCCTGTATTTCCACTTGTGGCTTCGCAAAGTATAGTATTTTTTTTTATTCTTCCAAACAACAGCGCCCTATCAACAACGTAGGAAATCACTCTATCCTTAACAGACCCCGATGGGTTATATGTTTCTAATTTCGCGTACAATTGAGAAGAAATTTTTATTAAAGGGGTGTTTCCAGATATATTTAGTAATTTTATTGATTGTTTTACCACGCCCGACAAGACCAATACCTAGCTGTACATTTATCTTTTGCTGTGTGGCATTTGTGGCGCGCTCGAAACGACTTTCTCCTCTTAGGGTTTGATTTTTTAATTTTCATTTTTTTGTCGCCAAAATTAATTTTTTTAACTCGGCTCTTATCTTTGCCGCAGCCTTTTACAAAAACTTTAAACTTTTTTACATCGCCGCGCATTCTTTTGTTAAGTTTAACTTTTCGTCCTTTATATTTTGCCTCAGGTATTAAGTCTGGGCAGCCACAAAGGCCCTCAACAATTACCTCATATAAACATTGAGGGCAAGGAATCGACCCGTCATCACAAGCAGCATCTTGAAGGTCTTCATAGAGTGTATGATGCTCTTCTTCTATATCAGTAAATTCATTTAACAAATCAATTACTTCTTCTTCTATTACGTCTTTAATTTCTTGTTGTGTGAGATTTGTTTCTTTCATTTTTTCTTTTTCCTTTTTGAAGATTTTTTACCCCAAGATTTTCCTTTGCCCCTCTCTTTGCAAGCTGCAGGCGTAGGACGACAAGCTGGATACTTTGATCTTTTTTCACCTTTTGATCGACCGCAAGACTTATATCCTCCCTTTCCATCGGGTGCGTTACAATCAACCCAGCCTCTCTTTTTTCCTTTTGCGCCTTTGCGTCCAAACCAGTCTCTTAAAGAAGATTCTTTGCTTGACTCAGATCCTGCCTTCTTTCGTTTTTTACGCTTCTTTTTGCGCTTCTTTTTTTCATCAAGAACCGCACCAATCTCTTCTTTTATGATTGTTATCAGTTCTTGCTTGTTCATTTTTTCTTTTTACTCTTGTTACCCCAGTTTTTTGCACCTACTTTACGACAGCGAACCAAAGCACCTGATGCGTATGCGGAAGGCCAAACCTTGTATCTACTTCTTACCTTGTGATAGCAGGCATCTTTTTTTCCAGAAGACTTTTTTTTCTTTTTTTTCTTTTTCTTTCGCTTTTTTCTTTTCTCAAGAACAAATTTAATTTCTTCTTGAATTATTTTTATGATAATTTTATCTTCTGTCTCTGATGTTTCATCATCTTGAAGAATGTAATCCCCAAATTCATGTTCTCCAACATCTTCCATAGCATCTAGTGCGTCTCTAATTTCTTCTTCATCTGCGTCGATGTCATCTGAATCTAGGAATGGGTCCATTCCTGCAGCTCCACCTTCATCTTTTAAGATATCCCTAATTACTTCAGGATCAATATGAATATAACCTTTTTCGGCATATTCATCATGATCCTCTTTTGATTCTGCATCTATTACATCATCAGAATTGGGATCGTACATTTTGTGTGATTTAAAATTTTTTTCTTCGTTTTGGACCCCATAAGTCACGCAGGGGTCTTGACCGCAGCCACAGTTTTTCTTTTCTTCTTTTATGGTGATTTTTATTTTCATACTTTAATTAGTCTCCAAAATAAGAAAAGTTGGTGGAGGTGGCGGGAGTCAATTATTCTTCTTCTTATAATCTTCAATAGCAGACTTAATAGCATCCTCAGCCAAAACAGAACAATGTATTTTTACAGGCGGCAGTGCGAGATGGTCAGCTATCTCTTTATTCTTTATTTCTTTGGCTTCATCAAGTGTTCTACCTTTGATCCATTCCGTCACCAACGATGATGAAGCTATGGCAGAACCACAACCGTATGTTTTGAATTTT
>CESX01030637.1_pt1 | contig 31737 bp, 45 predicted proteins | sample 326941 | NCBI WGS metagenome assembly CESX01 (sample SAMEA2622357, study PRJEB7988) | marine metagenome | isolation source: saline water (ENVO:00002010), including
GTGACCATTGCGCCGACCTCGCCAACTGTGATGTTGACGCTTGAGGTAGAAACTGCGGTGTTGGACATATCTGTGCCCTCTGTCAGCCCCGCAGCGGCAATCGCTGGGTACTTAGGCACTTGGATAGTTTTCCCTGCTACGTTTCCAATATCGTAGCGAGTGACCAGCCCCAACATAATGGACTGTTCTTCTGCGGTGAAACGAGCCTGCAAAATGATGTTGGCAAACAGGTCGTCCAGTGTGGTTGAAGTTGTTTCATTAGCCATTGCAAGAGTCCTCTAGCAAATAATTAAGTCACCGACCTGCCTCCCGCTGCTTCAATTCGCGGAACGCGGCCATACCCTCATCGCCCCGTTGGAGCATTTCCGAGTAACTTAAAGGCTTGCTCGTAGAACCTCCAGCCGCCCCACTCGATCCAGCACCGCCAGCGGTAGCCTTCACAAAATGAGGATTAGCCGTCAAAAAGTCCGTCACCAGCTCCTCAACTGATAACAGATTGCCTGAGTCGTTATATCTAGGCGTACCGTTGTTGTCGTAGACTTCTACAGTGTTATCTTCAGATAACGCAACGGAGCTGCGCAATAACGCACTCACTTGGTCAGGCGACACAGCATTGGCTTTAGAAGCCGCTGACAGCAAAGCGCCGTCAACTAGCGTGGTCTCTAACTGCTGTTTCAGCACAGCAGTTTCCTGACTATGTTTGTCAGCCATTTGCTTCAGGAGAGTTTCGTACTCGCCGCGCTCCTTTTGCTTTTCGATCTGAGCGTTCTCTCGCTCCTGCAAAATACTGCGCGCTTCGTCAATGTCTAAACCGTCTAGCCGCTTCTCAAACTGACGCTTAGTGCGCGCCACCCGATCCGCAACTATGCGATCCAACTCCTCCTGCGTAAATGTCTTAACGTCCTGAGTTTCTACAGCTTCCTGCTCTACGGCCTCAGTAGCCTCTGTTTCCATGATTTCGTCGCTCATGTAACGCACCTCCTACGGAGTAATTTGAGTTTAACACCTCATCGGGATTTTTTCTTTTTCTTCTTTTTCTTTTTTTTGTCGTCAGCGTAGTGTGGCATAGCAATCTCCTCAGTTGAACACTGGCCTAAATCGATGACGGCAGTTAAAGCCGCCGCGTACTACGAACGGGCTACCTTCTCGCTTGCCTGCCCATGACCCTGACCAGGCTTCGTTAATCTCGTCGATTGTGAGCGTGCTGCCGACGTGCTTTTCACAGTGTGGTCTCGTTTTTTCGTCATCTGGGCCTATATAAACAAATCGCTCTGCACCAGCAGCCAGCCCCATACGAGTGTTAATAACAGCGTCAAAGTCCATGAGGCCGTCAAATACAGCTTGTCGGGCATAGCGCGCTAAGTCCTGATCAACACTTTGTGCCACTATCCTAACAGAGTCGGCAAATGTTTGTCCTGTCAGTGTTGCGTCGTAGATTTGCCTGCTAACAGATTCCAGAAATTCATCACCGAGCGCGTTATATCCGTCAAAAGATAACTGCTGCAACTGACGCACTACATCACGGTCAAGCCGTATGAAATCAGAGTAATTGCCTAGCATTGCCGCTGCATCACGAGCAATTTCCTCGTAATCATCTACTATCTGGTCGAGTATCCCAGAGTATTCGCTAGCAATTATTTCTCTAATGCTCTGCCGCGCAGTGATCGCCCACTCTAAATCGAAAAGCGCGCCATCTCGCAACGGTGCCTCGCGCAGCAGTTGCACCATTCTGGACTCTAAAGTGGTGAGGGCAGCAAGCAGCCTGCGCTCATGCTCCTCTGCGGTAGTAATTACCTTGCGAAGATGATCGCGATCAGCCGCCATTAACCGGCGACTCCGTCGACTCGACAGGGTCAATTAGCGCGTCACCGCCAGCTACTTCATCAAGCCCTATTTTCTGCCTCACTTCGTTTGGTGTCACGAGTCCTGAGTCAATATGGTACTTGTAGATTTGTGTAGTTTTGTCGAAATCACCTACCGCCGTAGTGGTTGCGTCAATTTCTGAATGCGCTTGCGTAAGCGTTTCATCATCGAGCACAAGGTCCGCCACCTTTTTGTCAATCTCTCTAAGCAGCGTGACTGACTTAACGCCTGACGCGCGAGCCTGTTGCAGAAAGCGAAGCTCCCGATCGTAGTCACGCAGGTCAAACGAGTCGGGATAGCTAATCTTTACCTCATGCAAGTTGTGGTTTTGCCAGTTGCAGTAAAAATTCCAAAGCTGCTCCTCGGCTAACTCTAGCAAGTCAGCTTTCTCGCTTAGTTTTGCATTCAGCATTTGAAACTCAGTCTGCAACGCAATGCCTGACTGCTTGACGGCCTCTGTGCCTCTGATAGCGCCCATGTGCGCCATGCGGTTGATCGACTCTATTTTGTCTGTGATAGACGCCCTGATTGCGTCTAAATTAGCCCCAGATGGTTGCATTTGATAGGGCGTTAGCCCTGAGTCCATATCATCGCTGATGTTAATGATAGCGCCTGCACCAGCGCTCGCGTCTGTGTCGAACGTCTTGACGAGGGTCGGATGATTGCTAATCCGTATGAGTTGTTCAATTTCGCTTAATTCCTGATAAATAGCCTTTTGCATATAGGCGATGTCAGAGATGTCGCTGATACCGATGCCGCGCACAATAGAGCGGTTAGCTGGCAGATAGACAGCAGGTATCTCGCCAATCGGGTTGTCTATCTCGTCTATGAGCTTAGACTCTGCGCCGTCATATCTGATCAGCTTGATTGTTTCGCGCGTCCACTCCCTAAAGTGCGTAACTGTGTGCGTGCCATCTACGCGGTTGACATCTTCACGTATTTTCATATACACAAGCTGATGCCTACCTGACGCTTGTCGCTCCCACTTCCAATCAAAAACGTTCTCAGGCGTTATTAACGTCACGTATGGGCGAATCTCTTGCTCTAGCTCCTCTGCCCTGGTGCCCGCTTGCGACCGTGGCTTATCCATTAGCAGCCAAACGTGTCCGTAGACGCTTGACCAAATCTGCGCCTCACGCATAAACGAGTTAAACGACTGCCCGTCAAGGTCAGCGTCGTCTAAAAACGCCTCTAACTCTGCACCGCCCTCCATGCCTGCGAAATTGCGTGTCGGAGCAACGCGCCACAAAAACGACGAGTATATGTGTATGACATTCCGACAGTGGTTGTCGACCGGCGTTAAACCTAGCCGCCTACTATACGCTTGCGCATCTTCGTTAAGGTATTTCGTGAGATATGAGCCGTCTTGGTAGTCTTGACCGCCCATGTAGCTACGCAGGTAAAACTCCCAGCGGTCTACGTTGTTGTCGTAGTCAGGGTGCTGGTATTCAATATCTACATTAATCATGTCCACCTCTGCGGAGGCTGCGCCGTGTGAGACTTACGGATAGGAAATAGGTAATCAACTGCATAACCCAGCGCATCGTTCATGTGGTCAAACCCGTCCTTTTCGGGCTGGCTTGTTCCCTCTTTGTACACTTGGCGCTCTAATGACTCGATCACCTTTTTGCATTTAGGGTCGATGAATAACTTGCGCTCGCCGTCTTTAGATTTAAGCCGTGAATTGACCGCATTTATTCTATCCCGTACAGCAGAGTGCGCATTACGCACCTTTACCGCAAAACCTGCGTTCTGCAATATCGACAAATCTGTCCTCCCGCCAGCAGACGTTTTACGCTGCCTACAAGCAGGGTCGGGGTAGATTGTAACACTACGATCCCTGTAACGCTCTCGTATCTCCGCAACCATCTCGTCAGTGTTGCTGCCATACATAACAATCTCATCAATCACATATAAAAGGTCGCCGCGCCGTACCAGTACGACGGCGCTCATGGGGTCTAAGTTAAAGTCCATCCCAATGATCAAGGGCTCGTCCTTTTGTTTGTATACCTCTACCGACTCTGCGCGCTCGAAGCTGTAGTAAATCAGGCCAGTGTAGTTTACAAAGCGCGCCTCGTATTCTTGTTGAAACGTTCGCTCGTCTAAGTCGGCTCTAGCTGCTGCTATTTCAAGCTGCTCAACATTGCCGCCGTCGAGAGTCGTGTACTGAAAGGCTCGCCAAGCGTCATCCTGGTCATGGCCTTTAGCCCATAGGTCGTAAAAGTGATTGCGGCCTTTAGGCGTGCCAATAAAGAGAGCTGCGCCCTTTCGGTCACTCAGACTGGGCCGTATCACCTCAAACCACGCCTCTTTGCGCATATCAGCAAACTCATCTAATACACAAAAATCTAAAGCTCGACCCCTCAAGTTGTCTGGTTTTTCCGCGCCTTTTAGACTTATGACGCTGTTGTTTAGCAGCTCTATCGTCAGCGCTGTCTCGTTAGTTTTGACGATATATTCTGAAGGCATCGCCTGCACAAGCATTTGCCAGGCGATCTCCTTTGCAGCCTTGTACGTCGGCGCGACATACCAACAGTTTTTATGTGGGCCGCTTAATGCTGCTTTAAGAAGCTCTGCGGCAGAAAGAAAAGTTTTTCCAAAGCGCCTGCCAGCAACAACAACGCGGAACCGGCTGTTAGTAGTGAAAATGCTGGTTTGTGGGCTAGTGAGTTGCACTATCCGCTAGCTGTATCACTAACGGCGGAAGCTCTAGCGCGTCGGGTGTTTCCTCGCGGGCGTCAGGCAGGTATTTATTGATCAACCGTATCCTTTGCTCGTTTGCTGTCTTGAGTTTTGCAAGCTCTTTGGAGAAGTTGCCGCACGACACGTCCAGTTGCTCGATTTTTTCTATATTATCAAAAACATAATCAAGCCGACCCCTTTCGGCTAAATAGGTACGCAGCTCTTCTTTGCGTATCTCTCGGTTTTTCTGTGCGCGCGTTTCTGCCATCAGTCTGCGTCAGGGCTTTGGAAAGAGTGCGCCCAGTATACACCCATCGTACGGCCATCAGTCACACGGCCTGTTTGTATGTCGTCAGGACTTATAGGATAACTCTCTACACTGTAGTCATCGAACGCGACTAAGTAGGTGCCAGCTTCCTTTGGCGGAGTGTCAAACGTGTACCATTCTATTTGTACCGTTTGCTCGCGCATATCAGGACCACGGTTTAGTCACCCAACGCCTGCGCCAACGCGGGTTTTCATAAATAGTGCGATCAGTGCTATGACTGTTTTTGACGTTCACTGCTACCCTTATTTTCTCCAGGGACACGCCAAAATTTATAGCTTGATGCGCACAACGACGGCTAATACCTAGCATCTGTGCCACCTGGTCTGTTGTGAATTGTATCACCGGTAGCTGCAAAAGCGTGCGCAGGTTATCTGGCGCAACTGATTTACTCGTTCTCACTAAGTGCCTCTGCGTTCTTTTTCTTGACAAATGCTTTCAGTTGGTCAGAGCAATCCCTGTCCTCGTAGTTAGGGTGGCCGCGTGTACCTTGAAATCGTTGCCAAGTGTCGACCATAGCGCAGTAGTGCGCGTGCTCTTTTTTTGCTTCGTCATAATCGCCTCGACCGGCTAATCCAAACGCGGCGACGAATAATACCGTAATGATTACGTATTTCATCCTATGTGCCCTCGTTTAGCTGCGTTTTACCTTGCCAATGCTGGCTGGCTCTGTGCGGTAATAAATAGGCGCGTAGGCATCGAGTAATTTGTCCCAGGCTCTCAGAGCGGGTTTTATCATCGTCCTGTCTTGGAAATGTGCGTCGGTAGCATCTTCAAAATCTAAAATTTGGCCGGCTGCAGAATGTAACGCCACCGCCTCTTTAACGGTTAAGGTAACAGTTACCTGCTTTCGCATTTTGCTCATTGTGTTTTTCCCCTTTTTAGTAACACTTGCTGTAAGTTTTCTGCAGATTACGTTGTTGCAGCAACGTACGCAACCCTCACAAGTGCCGTCAGGCGTATTTTTTTTGGATATGCTTAAAAATGGCGTAAATACTGAGGAAATATCCCGCGAGGATGCTCATCGGAATACCAAGATAAATTAAGTCCCACGGATGTAAGGCCAGTATTTCCCACACACCATTTAGGGCGCTTTCGACTTGGTTTGCCGCGCACTGCTCCATCCTGCCTCCTAAAAGTAGTCCTCAAACTCAATGCGACCGCGAACCCCGCACTCTCTAGCTTGACGCATCAAGTCGTATTGGTCTCTGTAATGTTTAGCAACTTCGCCCTTGCCTTTGGTTTTCCGCGCCTCTTTACCCCTGTATATGTCGTTAGCCATTTCCTGCAAGAGTTGACGTTGCCCTTCGGTCAGCATTCTTTGCATCCAATTTCCGCCCTCTACTTGATGACAACCGTAACACGCCGCTATCGCGTTCAATCCGACTAGCCTTGTCCCCCATGTGCCGCGCCCAATGCCGTGACTGCAATGCAAGCCTCTGTGGCCTTCAGTGTATTGCTTGTGACAGCGCTCGCATTTCCAGTCCGCTCGTTCTTTCACGCATTTGGAAAAAGCCGCGTCTGCTGGCGTTACTTTTATTGCCACGGTGCCCTTCCAAACCCGACTTGTATGTCTAGGTTTGCCGCTAAATGCTTTGCCATTTCTTGATAAACCTGGTCAACCTCCGCAGTTGTCAATCGCTCCGTCGAGTCTTTTCCTGTTACGATTTTTTGTATAGGTCGCCACATATAGTCTTTTATCAACTGCATGGTCGGCGCGATTTCGACTGTCGGCTTTAAAACCTCGCGCATATCCATACCGCGCGCATTCATTTGCTCCGCTACCTCTCGAAGATAGGCGTGCAACGCGTTGTTTTGCCTCGTTGTTCTATTCGGCCTGATAATTTTAAACACGAGGTCTGAGTTGTCGTTTTGCTCAATGTACTCAATCAACGCTTTTTTTTGATCTGGCGTTTTAATATGCCAACCTTCCCCGTCAGGTGACATGACGCACCCCCTTACTGCTCACATACTGCCCGTGCTCGGCCAGCCATTTGTCACGCATCTTAGCGCTGTCCATAAAATCGTGTGTCAGCATATCCAGCATCGTCCAGCTACGAGGTGGCAAAGGGTCACCAGGACGGCTTTGTTTTTTAAATTCTGTCGGCGAGCCTCCCTGCTTATCTGCGCGACTTAGCCATGCGTTTACAAAGCGGTTCATGCCTCGCTTTGTTTTGCGGTTTTGCGGGTTAGCGTCTAACCAACAGGCCATCGCGTCCATTTCTGAAAACACGTCGATGTTTTTATAAGCGTGCTGCCAAGCGACAACTTTATCGTCGTCAGGCGTCCAATCTTCTCCGCATTTTGTAAGCATCTACTCGCCTTTCATTTTTTTGGTAATGAAAAATCCCTTATGCTCAGGGTGTAGCGCCATGAACAAGCGCGCGTAATAGGCGATGAAGTCATTGCTTATTTTAAAATCGCCGCCATTTGTCTCGATTGTAGTTTCCCAGCGTATGCGGTTAATAATCAACCATGCACTGCAACGCTTGTGGCCTCTATTGATGGCTTGAAAGCTAAATTGCTCAAACAACTCATAAACGTGCCGGTTTTGCTTGTGCCACTCCCACCATTGCTCTTTGCGCGTCATTTCTTTCCCCTTAAAAAAAACAACAACCCTTTTTATGCGCTAGCGCGCATTGCGACAAAATAAGTTGGCGAGCTATCACTATCGTATCGAATCTTGTCGTCTATTCCCGTCACCTGCTCTCGGCGCTGGGAGGCATACATAAAGAGGGTCAACTCTGCTCCGTGGTTATATATTCCACGGCCTACTGCCCGATAGTGTCTGGGGAAAACTAAAGGTATAATGAGGCTGCGCCTGCGCGTATATTCCCCTTTACGCTATGGCGTGACTCCTAAAATCGCCCCCCTACGGGGGGGCTCCTACCGTACTCTACTGTTGCGCTCCTAGCGAGACAAACTCATCGAGGCTAAGACTGAACAGTTGCGCAAGCTGCTGTGCGCGGCTAACGCTCATGTCTTTACGGCTGCGCATTCGATACACAGTCATCTCGCAAACGTTCAAGTGCTTTGCGAGGTCTTTGCCCGATAACCCTGCGTTGACCTGCGCTTTACGTAGCGCGAGCCCTGTGTCGCTAGAATGGTATGTCATCTTCTGGTATCTCCGTTGCATCTTGTGCCGCGACATCATCAGACACCGCGACCTGTTCTTTAAGTTTTGCCATGTTATCGGCGAACTCTTTCTCTCTTGGCTCAAAGTGCTGCAAATATCCGTCCCATCCTGGTCCGACAGGCAAGGCGTCAATTTTAGTTTTTTCTTTGCCATTGACCTCCATGATCACGCCGCAATCCTGCCAGCGCGTCTTAGTTTCGCCGTCTTTCACGTACTCTACCGCAGCCACTAATCTTTTCAAAATTGGCATATAAACCTCTCAACCTGTTTGCTTTTTAAGCTCTGTGAGCTTGTGAATTTGATCAGGCGTAAATCTGCCCATAAGCACCTCTTTGACGTACAAGGGCATCTCATCGCCCAGTTGAGCAATTCCATAAGCGTCATCGCTGTCGATAAACTTAGTCATTTGCCTTTGGTAGCTAGCGATCAAGTCCTCTGCCTCTTTGAGCTTTTTTCGCCAATCGTCTTTAAACCGCGTTTTTTCGCCTCTTGGCGCTCCGTCGAAAGCTGCGTCACGAGCCTCATCAGTTAGCTTTTTGTTCCACTCGTGAAAAGCGACAGCGTCTCCTGCTACATAGTCGCACGCCTCTTGATAGGGTGATGGTGGACTAGGCAAGTCCTCTCCCTTATAAATGTAGAGCCCTAAACCATGCAGTCCGATAGCTTTCGCTAAACAACGCTGCATGGCCTTGTTTATCTGTTGCGCGTTAGGATTGGCGATGGCAGCGTTGCGATTGTCCATGACATACAAAAAAGCTGTGCGCTTGATGCCCTCTATCGTCATCGCGCACCACACCATCATCGTCTGATCTTTGTAAACGGTGGGCTCTAAAAACTCCCACTCTGCGGCAGGATAATTTGTAAGCAGCTTCTCGACCGCATCTGACCAGGACAGGTATGTGTAGTTTTTGTTAGGCCCAGGGCGCTGCTCTGTTATATCACTTACATCAATTTGGTTAAGTTGCTGGAATACGCTCATTTTTGCCCCCTAGTAGCCGTGTGACTTGCTTTCGTAGTCGTCTGGCTCGTTGGGGTCATAGTCTGGCCCCCGCTCGCCCTGCTCGTAATCTCGCCTCATGCCTTCTGCTACGTGCTCGAGGTCAGCAATCCGCTGATTTATGAGCATCCGCTTTATGGTAAGGCGCAACTCCTCGATTGTGCGATCAATCTCTGTTGTGTCTATTTCCGGCAACTCACGCATTTTTGTGCTCCCATAATTTCCAGCACACTTCTTCCGCGTTTTGGATTTTATAGCCTTCGTAACTGCACTCAGACACACTTGCGAGCTCCTGCAGCGGTTGCCAAAAATGAGCGCCGTGCGCCTCGTGATGCTGTATTTCTGTGATCACTTTGTAATCAGCGACTATGTCATGCGCTGGCGCTAAGAGAAGCATCTCTGTGACAACGTCTAAGCCCTCGCGTTTCACAACCGCCTCGTCAATGAACGACGTCCGGAACGTAAATAGTTCCTCTGGCCACTCTTTCGGATAGATAATTTTGATCGGTATTCTGAACATTGTTTTCCCCTTAACGTTCCACATGGAACATCAAGGAGACTACGCTTGCTCAGTTAGGATTGCAACAGCTTATGTGATTAATATGACCAGATAGTAGGATATGGACGCTCATAGTCCCAATCAAGGTGAATAAATCTGCCTTCACCTCGCTGATTGATTCCGACTCGGGGACAGCCTAGCCCCACAGCGGTCTCTAGGAGCCTGTACGCGCGATCTCTGTCTACCCCTATGTCAACCGCCTTTCCGGTTGTGTGCGCTCCTAAGCGCGTTTTGGCGGCTTCTATGGGATGTTGTGGGCAGCGATAGCCGCTAGTGACCGGCATCGGGCCAAACTCGCGACGTATGCGGTTCAAAATTTTTAGTATGTCCTCGTCGAAAACGTAGGTGCCGCAACAGGTACAGGCTAGTTCTTGCTCTGAAAAGTAGCTCATTCTTTTTTGCCAGAGCCTAAAAATAGGCCAAACGCGCCGGTCAGTGCGCCGGTCATTACACTCACCAGGGCGGCTTGCTCGGGGTTAGGGTCAGGGAGGGCCATGAACCACTCAACCGTTCTGTATGTCATGGCAATCATGGCAAACATCAGTATCCGTGGAATGATGCGCCATGCGTTAAGTTGCTCTGGAGTCATTTATTGCCTTTAAGCTTCATCAACTTATCAGCACCACGGATTCCAAAGCTAGCAGATACCGCCAAAAATAATAAATACTGATACCAATCTGGCAGGTTATCCAAAGCAGAAAAACTATCAGAAACGCGCTGAAGAATAGCGGGGTCATCAACGATAACGCTGTAACCCAAACAAAAGAGTGGCACCGCCAGTACAAGTGTCCAAAACTCGTCTTTCCAGGAGCTGGCAGACGCCGCCGCCATTTTGCTCTCCCAATCAGCGTCATTTTGTATTACCTGTAGTTTTGCCTGATGTTTGGCCTGCGCCTGCTCGTGTTTATTATTTAAAAAGCCGCCGACAAGGTTAGCCACTGGCCCTATGAGCGCCTGGAGCATTACTCATCATCCTTCATAAAGCGGCCTTTTGCGTCACGCTTTCGTTTTTTCTTAACGAATGCCTGCGCGGTGTCTGTCTCCCAAATACGGATGCCTGTCCACACTATGGTGAACAAAGCTGCGACAGGCGGTAATAATGAGCCTATTGTGCCGAGCATGGTGGCAACGCTAGCAGCGTCGACTACGTTTTTTGCGGTTTCGTCCATTGTTATGCTCCCGTGACTGCCGTTATGATAACCCAGATCAGGTATGCGGCCACCGCTACTAACAGCGCAATCCAGAAACTTTTGACTAGCGCGTCCTTCGCCTCCTGCTGTGCGTAAACTTCCTGCTTACGCTGCTCCTGCACCTCCTTCATGCACCTGCGATACTCCTCTACGCCCTCGTTCCCATACGCGTAGCGCAGAAGTTGTATGATTTCGGCTCGCTGCCGGTCGATGGATTTCCTGTGGGCAAAAAGTGCACTGGCTTCAGCCTCAACAGACTGCGCAAATACTACTTGCTTGAATGGGTTGGTGCGCTTCTTTTGTCTTTGGCTTGCGTAAAGAACGTCACTGGCGTGGCCCTGCCACCTAGCCACTACTTGGAACGTATCCTCAATAGACTTACCAGCCTCAATGAATGCTTTGACGCCAGCGTAGGCTTTAGTAGCCGCTGCCACTGCTGTTACGGGATCAATCATTTTGTAACCTATGGATCACGAACGGATCGCAGTAGGAGTTAGGCCAAGGCAAATAGAAGGTGTAAGTCTGTTGCGACTCTTTGCCTAGCTCTTTGTATCTGCAAAGTCGATACGCTTGTAGCCTGGTGCTGCTCCCAATCGCCCACGTATAGGTGTATGTGTCCAACACAAGGTACAGCACGATGACCTCCACATGGCGTTATCCCTGCAACGCGGCTGTTGGTGGCGTAAAATTAGCTGTGTATCTTGCGAGACCTTTGGTGATGCGAATATCGCTTTGATATCCTGTAAAATATTCTGTTCCATCGTATTTAGCGCCTATCCAGAGTTTATCTTCTGTATAGTTCCGCGCAGTTGTGTAAGTACTGCCAGTTTGAGTCCCGTCTAAAAATACTCTTTGATTTCCACTAGAATCTCTTGTATATGCCCAGTGATACCATTGATTAGAAGAAATCGCACTTCCTTTTGCTCCTATTAATGCACCAGAATAAATATAAAAATCTGATGCACTTATTGCCATCACAAAGCCTGCTGTAGAAGCATTGGTAGCCCGAGTCTGCATGATAGTAATATAGTTTGCAGGAGATGCTGTAAGATAAAACCACCCTTCAAAAGTAAAAGGCGCAGTACCTACATTTCCTATATCAAAGTTTTCTGCATTTACATAGTCTCCTGTACCGTCGAAGTACATAGAGCTTGACAAAAACTTTGTTTGAGTAGTGGACGATTTGACATTGCCGTTAAGTGTGAGCGTTTTGGCGGACTGCGACTTATCGATGATGCCTGCGTCGTCAAAAGGCAACCGAAGTGTCGTATTTGTAATGTTAGATGTTGGCGCCGTAGGCGGCGTAAAATCTGCCGAGTATGCCGCGCCAGAACCAATGACAATACGCATATCAGCTATATGACCGTGATAAGCCTCTACATTTGCGGGGTTGTAACCTATTCTTGGATTGCTCGTACTGCCTCGGTTAGCGGTGTCTGTGTGTCCAGTGCTGGCTTTTTTGCCGTTTAGACAAGTTTCATAAACACCGGACGAGTTTCTTTGCCAGACAGCGTGAGCCCACTGGTTATTCTTTATATCGTGTCCAGCGTCTCGGAAACCACCATTATAAATTTGCAGGTTTCCGCTCCAATGCCCAATGGTTAGTGAGCCGTTTCCTAATATTGTGACGTTTCCTACAGCCTTGGGATAAAGCCAACACTCGACCCTAAATTCACCCGTGCCGAAATCTACGGCAGACTGCGGGATATTAAGGTAATCAGTTGTGCCGTCAAAAAACGCCGAGCCTCCATCGTCTGACGCTGAGTATTCTAGGTAATTATAAGGGCCAAGTGGCTCTGCTTTCAGGTCGCCGTTTTTGGTGATTGAGTGATTATTAGTTGACCCATCAGCTAAATACGGCAAATGGCAAGTAAGTAGTCCGGTGTTTGTAATGGCTGTGAGGCGTTTTGTTGGAACAGCTAGAGTGGTTTGAGACGGGTCATATACTGCACTGCCATTTACTATTCGAGCGTCAGTTATGTAGCCAGTAAAATGATACCCAACAAAGCCTTGGCTGAGGCTACCGACAGCAACGCCACCCGCCCCTGCTGCCGTCCCTGACAATGTCCTATTGTCTGCCCGCGTACCATTTATAAACACAGAGGTGTTTGTTCCCGATCTACACCAAACCACATGATTCCATTCCTTTGGATTTACAGAGTCAGTTGCGGTTTGATAGACAATCTGTGACCCGCCATCAATTTGAAAATATAAATATAGGTTGTTGCTTGTATATGATCTCAATGACCAGCCTCTATTGGGGCCGCTAAGATAATTTCCGAGAATCGTTCCGTCATTCGTGCCTGTAGGATAAATCCACGCCTCAATACAAAAATCTCCGCTTAGGGACTCATTATTGGATGAACCTCCAGCGCCTAAATAATCACCCGTCCCGTCGAAAAAGGTCGCATACCCGCCATGCCTGTAAGGGCTAAACGTGTTCTGTGTTACATGACCACTCATAGTGATGCTGTGATTATTTGTAGAAGCATCGTCGAATGAATTGTTGACCGCGTTGTTGGCTCCCACGGAAGTAAACAATGCTGTGGTGTACTTACTATTTGCAACTGCAAATTGGAGCGTGAAGCTACTCGCCGCCGTCGCCACATTTACGCCGTCGCTTGCTCTAAATGTCAGGCTAAAACTTCCAGCGTGTGCCTCGTTTGTTGACGGCGTTATAGTAAACACATTCGTATTGGAGCCAGTGCCTTGCGTGACGGTCGCCACATTGCCAGAGGTATCTGACGCAATGCTGTAGGTTATCGGCAGTCCCTCGGCGTCAGTTGCCGTTATTGTCACCGTTGTCGCAGTGCCGTCTATAGCTAAGTCATAGGTGGCAGACGCGCCGCTAATGCTGGGAGTGGTGTTGATCAGCGCGATGTTGTACCAGCCGGTGCCGTTCCAAAGATACAAGCGGTTATTGCCTGACACATACGCCTGGTCGCCCGTCGATGCGCCAGATACCGGTAAATCGTCGACCGTTGCATAGACAGTGGTGCTTGATCCTGCCGCAGCGGCACCGTCCCACCGCGTCTTAGAGCTGCTATAAGTGTACGTTACACCACTGACGGTAACTGTATCGCCATCTGACGGAGAGTTAGGAAAATCGTACGCGGCCATGAATTAACCCTCAAGCATCAAGTGCGGCTGTAGGCGCAGTAAAGTTAGCTGTATAACGCGCTTTGCCTTTTGTAACGCGCAAATCTTCTATGTAACCGCTGAAATAATCACCAGGGAATCCAGCTCTTACGCCTGTCACGGTTTGATCTGTGGCAGTTAGATTTGTCGTGTAGCTGTTAGTGGTGTGTTCGACAGTGCCGTTTAAGAATACTCTTAGCACGTTACTGCTGTCTCTAGTTACAGCGATATGCGCCCATGTGTTTGTTGACAGTGCGGTGGTAGAGGTATAACTAGAGCCGTCATAAAAAAACGGTTTCTCCTGATAATCAACGCCGAGATACCACGGTGCGCCGCTATTAGACGGCCTCGCATCCAGAATTATCGCGGTGCCTGTGGCGTCTTTGTACAGCCAGCATTCAACGGTGAATTCACCTGTACCGAGGTTAAAAAGGTTGCCAGAGCGCAAGAACGCTCGCGCATCTGAGCCGTTGTATTTGATCGACGTAGTACCAAACTTCGTCTGAGTGCTACTAGAAGCAAACGCGCCAAGAACCCGTATGTCTCTGATCGACTGTGATTTGTCTATGATCGAGGCGTCGTCACAAGGCAACAGCAACTTAGTGTGACCTGACGTGATGCTCGTGTTGACGTTAGTAGTACTTGGATAAGTCCCGCCCGTCTGGGTCAACGGAGCCGTTGGCGGCGTAAAGTTGCCAGTATAAACAGCGGTGCCTTTTACGACGCGAATATCACTGACGTTACCAGACGGAATATTTGCACCATCAAATCTAGCGGCTATTCTTGCTTTATTAAAAGGACTATTAATTGCTGAACTATAAGAAGTTGAACCGCTTTCTAAAGTTCCATTTAAATATGTTCGGAGGGAAGTAGAATCTCGTACAACTGCGACATGGAACCACTCAAATAGTCTTATTGAGGTGCCTCCTGTAGTCCTTACTGCTCCGGAAGTTAATGTTTTAATTACTCCACTATTTAACATTATCAACAAGCCCGCATCAGTATGCCCTGCTCTTGTTTCAAAAAATATTTTTTCGCCAGAAATATTATCTAAGTAAATCCAGAACTCGACTGTAAAATCTCCAGTACCAAAATCAAATGCTGTGGTAGAAGCGGCGTCAAAATAATCACCATTACCATCAAAGTACGCAGACCCGCCGTGGTTGCTAGCTACATATCCGGCGTTGTCGTATGGAGCCCAAGGCTCTGTCGTTGTGTTGCCGTTTACCGTAATAGAGTGCCCGTTAGTAGAGCCGTCTTTTATGTACGGCAGATGGCAGGTTAGTAGGCTGGTGTTAGTTATTGCAGTGAGACGCTCATCAGGAGGCGTAAAAGCAGACGTATAAACAGCACTGCCTTTTACAATTCTGAAGTCTGATAAAAAGCCGGTAAGGGATTCTGCGGTACTGCTTGGAGCCCACCCCGACTGACCTATTTTCGGGCCTACCGTCGAGCCATAAGTAAAGTCAAACGCTGTCGAGTCTGTATTGGTAGCAACCAGAACACCGTCCTGCCACATCCGCACGACGTTGCTACTGTCCCTTGTTAGCGCACAATGAGTCCACTTATTCAAAGGTATCTGCTTATACGTGCCAGTCGCAGTAGTGCCTGTGGTGTTTGCGTGCATCTGAGGATTGCCAGCATTGACAGCCCTCGTCGCGCATAGAACCCCTGCTACTGCTGGGCCACCAGTAATACCTGTGTCGTTACCAATAGAGATATAGGGCGCAGTATTATACGCACTGCTATTTGGGGCTATAACACGCTGAACAGTTGCCGAATAACCTGACCCTTGCAGATAAACCCAAAACTCAATACAAAACTCACCGTTGAGATTGAATGAGCTATCGTTTGGCATAATAAGATGATCGCCATTACCGTCTAAATACGTCGAATACCCGCCATGCCTGTACGGGCTGAATGTCACCTGATTCGTGTCGCCATTTCTTGTGATGGTATGCGCACTAGCAGAGCTGTCAGTGTATGAATTGTTGACGCCGTTGTTTGCACCAACTGACGTGAGCAACATTGACGTGTATTTGCTGTCAATGTGTGCAAACGCGAGTGTGAACGTCGAGCTTGCTGACGCTACGTTTGTGCCGTCACTTGCCCTAAAAACTAACGTGAAATTACCTGCGTGCGCCGTGTTAGTGCTTGGCGTAATAGTCCACTGATTTGTGTTTGAGCCAGTTCCTTGAGCCACCGTCGCAATGTTTCCAGACGTGTCGCTGACAATGCTGTAGGTAATCGGTATGCCCTCGGGGTCGGACGCTGTCACGCTAATGGTTAGGGCAGTGCCATCCATAGCCAAGGTGTACGCTGGATTAACGCCGCTGATAGATGGTGACGTGTTCACTAACGCTATCGAATACCAGCCTGTGTCACTAAATATATAGAGCTTGTCCGTAGAGTCGACCAGGGCCATTGAGCCCTCTGTAACTCCAGTAAGCGGCAGATCGTTAATCGTCGCGTAGACTGTTACGCCTGCGCTTGAGTCTGCTGGCACAAACTTGCCGCTGCTGCTGTTGTACTCAAGAATCTGGCCGTTGGTCGGTGCGCTGGTAGAAATGTCTACGTCGGTAAGCGCGTCAATGCTCTGCGTCAACCCCGCAGGCGAGTCTTTCCACACGCCCTTTGCCGAGTCATAAACATAGGTGATATTGCCTACGGTATGTGTAGCGCCGTTGCTCGGGCTGTTTGGGAAGTTAATCGCCACCTGTCATTACCTCCCATGTTCCGGATGACTCGTTCCATTGATACCGCTGACCGTCAGAAGGCATTGCAACCGGTGCCACCCACTGACAAGTCGATTCGTCTAGCGTCCAGCTTGCGTATGGCTTTGGCGGGAGAAAGGCGTCTCTCGTCGTGTCAAAGGTATACCCCGCCGCCGCAAAATTTTTTCTGATCGTTTTGTTGTATGACGTTTGTTTCCATGTGCCGCCGAGCAGACCCCTACAGAAGTCAGCCCCAAGCGATTCCTGCTCCGCTCCATTTCCGTCGAGAAGCTCGTCGTTATTGACCGCAATCACGCGAATGACGGTGTTGTCTAATCCAATTTCAGCAAAGTGAGCCATCAGAAAGTTATGCTCCCAGACCCTGTGAATTTATAGACGTTGTAAGAGCCGTCAGTAGTTGTTGTTGGCGACCCTGTAGTTGAGGCTGCGGTTGACAATGTTCTCAAAATGACCACACCGGAACCGCCCGCTCCTGAAGTGTTGTTGTACTCAGAGGCTCCACCACCTCCACCGCCAGTGTTTGCAGTTCCTGCCACACCGTTCTGATTGTTTTGCCCTCCAGCGCCGCCGCCTCCAGTTCCGCCAGAACCTGGTCCGCGAGAGCTGGAGTGTGTTGTGCCACCGCCACCGCCTGCATAGTATGTGGCTGACCCTGTGATAGAGCTTTGTACACCTGCTCCACCATCACCGCCGTTTGCACCGCCACCTGTGTTGTAGTCGTCCCCAACGGCACCTGCGCCGCCCCCGCCGCCACCAACATCATTATTGGTGCCGTTATCAATACCGCCCGTTCCACCAGCATTTCCCTGACCGGAAGTTCCAGCTCCTCCAGCCATCGCGCCAGCACTTCCAGAAACACCACCGCCTCCACCGGAACCACCCGTTCTACCGGCTCGGCCGTAGCCACCAGCACCGCCGCCGCCTGTCGCAGAAACGGTGCTAAACCCTGTCGCGGCGATAGAGCTTGCGGTTCCATCGTTGCCGATGCCGTTGTACCCACTGACCGACGAACCACCAGCGCCTACTGTGACCGTTACCGTAGCTCCAGTAGCAATTCCGAGCCAATTACCTGTTAAAAGACCTCCCGCTCCACCGCCGCCGCCCGACTGCGAACCACCAGCCGCTCCACCAGCAACCAGAAGATATTCCACGTTGTTTCCAATCGCAGGCCAATTACTCCCGCGCACGGCCTTTAACTGCTCGTCTAACGACCATATACCGCTCGCGCTGGACGACGATGGGTACTGAGACATTAGCTAAGTTCCTCGTAGGAGCAGACAGCCTCTAAATCAGACGCAGCATTTGCGGTCAATCGCAGGCTGTCGCCTTCTTCTAAGGTAATTGATTTAGATAGGACGTCTAAAGCCGCGTCCGCAGGAACAATGACTGTCTTGGCTATGTGGTAGGCAGTAGACGATCTATAAATATCAACGTTAATTTCAGCGTTGTTAGTTCCGTCTACGTTAGAGATATAAAGAGCGTTGACCTTAAAGGCTTTGCCAGAGCTTGCGGGATTGCTGACGATTGCTGTAGCGCTCGTGCCGATCAACTGCACCGCAGTTTTCATGGTGATCGTAGCTACTTCAACGATGTTAGGTGCCGCCATTTTATCCTCCAAATATCATTGCCATCGCTATGGCTTTACCTGTTGACACGCCGCCTGACCCGCTGCCGCCTCCGGTCGGGTTAGTTTGCACCCACTGATTTGAGTTTCCGTCGTTGTAATACACATAAGTTTTGAGCGTTGCAGGATCGAACCACAGGTCGCCAGTGCTTGGGTTGCTAGGCGCTGTCTCTTGTACTGCAATGTCTGCGCCACCACTGCCTGACGGGTTTGCTTTTACCCATTGGGCCGATGAACCGTCCGCGTAGTAAATAAAAAGTATTGCCTGTGACGAGTCCCACCACAGGTCGCCAGAGCTAGGACTGGACGGCGCAGAGTCAGAAATACTGACCGAAGCACCGCCGCCGCCTCCAGACTGCGCGACAAAACTAAGCTGTCCAGAGCCGTCTGTCTTCAGTACTTGGTTGGCTGACCCGTCTGACGTAGGCCAGCTAAGTCCATCGAGGACAATTTTGCCCGTGCCGTTAGGCGTAATTGCTATGTTGCCGTTGCTAGCGCTGACAATGCTGTTGCTGTTTACATCTAGGTCACCCCCTAACTGCGGGGTTGTGTCACTGACAACGTCCGACAGACCGCCGCCACCGCCGCCACCGCCACCTGACTGCGTGACCCAACTGTAGTCAGAGCCCGTCCAGCTCAAGACTTGGTTGCTGCTCGCGCCGCTAGTGTTGAGGTGTGTATCTACGTCACTGTCCGCGTATGCCGTGGTCTGCGCAACCCAGCTTAAGTTGCCTGACCCGTCTGTTTTGAGTACCTGATTGGCACTGCCGTCGTCGTCAGGCAGCGTAAGGGTGTAAGACGCACCAGCACTGTGTGGTGGGCCTTTTATTTTTATCCCGTGCGTGTTCACCTCGCAGTTGAGGACAAACTCACCCGAACCTCGCGTAGAGTTGCCTTTGAAAACTACGACGCCCGAACCGTGAGGGTCCAAATCTATTGCGCCGTTGCTCGTCGTCACGATGTCGTGACCATTGACGTCAAGATTGCCACCGAGCTGTGGCGTCGTGTCCGCGGAAACGCTAGCCTGTGCTACCCAGCTAAGATTGCCCGACCCGTCCGTTTTTAGTACCTGATTTGCATCACCGTCATCGTTCGGCAACGTCAACGTGTAAGAGGCGTTTGCGCTATGAGGCGGACCTTTAATAGTGATCGCGTGGCTGTTGGTTTCGCAGTTGAGCTTAAACTGACCTGATCCTTTCGTTGAATTGCCTTTAAAAACCACCACGCCGGACCCATGCGGGTCAAGCTCAATGTCTGCGTTGGTGGTCGTTACAATGTCATGCCCATTGACGTCTAAATTACCGCCTAACTGCGGGCTTGTGTCCTCTGACAAGTTTTCAAGGTATGTGCCAAAATCACTTATCTGGCTTTCTGTGATAGATAGCGCAGCTTGGTGTTGCGTTACGTCGCCCTGCGTGACCGTGTAAGAGGTTAGATACCCCGACAGATCAGGCGGCGTATATGTGAAAACGCCTGTAGCATTGGCATACGCTATGCCACCGCTGCCACTGGCAGAGGCATTACTGCCGACCGAAATATCGTCAAGCTCAACCTTGTCCGTGTTGAGGTTAGTGAAATTACTATCGACCTCACTGTTACTGAGCGGGCTTCCTTTCCCGCTACGCGTCGTGATTGTAGCCATGAGCTACTCCTTACGATGCGCTGATAGTGATCGTATGCGTAATCTGCAGAGTGTCGGCGGCTGCTTTGTTGATAGTGCTGAACACGACTCGCGCCATCATGGTGCCGCTGGTTGAGGCATTAAAAACGCCTGCCTCTGTTATTGCGCCAGTTGACACGCCTGCGCCGAAATCTGCTACATAGGCGACCTCATTGTTCGTTACGGTAGTAGACGTAAGCGAAACTCTGCTGCCTAAAATGCTACCGAGGTCTGTGTCGCCCGCCGCCGCTGCTGTAGAGCCTGAGCCTACAGCGTAGTGCGTCATCGCCGTTGCCGTAGCGTCTTTGATGCGCGAGGCAATGTGATTTAATCCAGCGGTAACAACAAGGTTGTCCACGTCGCGTTCGTCTTTCACCGCACCATCTGGGCCGATAAGTTTAAGGTTGACCCGACCTTTGAGCTTTAGTGTGTCTTTCATTTACAAAGTCCCTGCGTATCCAACGTAATCGTCCGAAAAATAGGTAAAGTCGCAATAACCTTGGCCCCTATAGGTGCCAGCGTCGGTGACACTAGCAGTATCGGCTTTATTTAGCGAAGCCGCTAGAATTTTAACATCACTGACTGCCGGTGTCTCTGCGTGTGTAGCGCTTACAATTTTCGATACTACGTCTGCCGCGCCTACGCTGTCCTGCACGACGTCACTCAGCAGGTTTATCACCAGGGAAATAGAGTCAGTGACGCCGACAGTGTCAGTCAGGGCTGATGTTATGGCTTTGACTGCTGCATCCGACAGCCCTGCAGTGTCCTGCAACGCTGAGACCACTGCGGCCACTATTGCATCGGTAGCGCCTGACCCGTCTGAAATTGTGTGCAACCCTGCATCGGTGGTGTCTGCTGACGCGTCTACAATGCTGACGGTATCTGCTAACGCTTTTGTGAGCCTCTTAGCGGCTAGGTCTGTAATAACCGAGGTGTCGGCTAGCGCTTTAGAAACGCTCGCTATTTGCGCATCTGACAGGCCAGCAGCGTCGTCTATTAGCCGACCGCGCAGAAACGCTACTGCGTCCGATATTGCTGTTGTGTCGCTTTTGGCGACAGTAGCCGCTTTGCTAACAGCATCGCTAACATTTGCGGTGTCTTGATTTGCCTTGTTGACGGCGATGCTTATCGCGTCTGCTAGGCTAGCGCCCGACGTCAGCGCTTGTGCAAGGTTTGCCAATATATTGACAAGCCTGATTGTGCCGATTTTTGCGCGGTTCAGCGCTGCCGCTAGTTTGGCATACGCTACCTTGACAGTTACTTTAGAAGTCATCTCTCAAATAGAAATCTAGTAGCTCTATGACTGTCTCTGTGTTGCCGCCGCTGGTAAAGCTGACCTCGCCCTCGTAGGAACCTGGTGAGACGTTAAGATCGCCTGCTGCCCATTGAAAAATGGCTTTTCCTGCTTCAGCTTGTGTGCTGTTTGCTACAGATGACTTAGTAACTAAAACAGTTGTGCTGCCTTTCTTGCGAAACTTTAGCTGCACCGTCGCGCTAGACAAGTCAATAACATTGCCAGTGTCCTCGCGAGTCAAAGTAAGCTCAATCGACGGCCTATTGTCGCCGCTGACAAGGTTTATAGTAGTCACCAGCTTATAGCCTCCAGTTCTTGTATCGTCGTAGCGGCCTCAACCTGCGCCCTGACGATTCTACCACGATCATGCGCAGCTTTAATGTGGTTACTCAACGCCTTACATAACTCCTTCAGTTGAGTCGCTGTTAATGCCTGTGTGGTGTTGTCTGCAAGCGTCCAAATTGCGTCAAATGTGTCGTCAATCATCGCCGCCTGCGCTGCAGAGTTGATGCGCGCTTGACTGTCGGCGTCGGCGTCAAACATCCATGCGTTGTAAGAAAATGCGCCAAATTCTTGAGCGTCACGGTCTAATTTTAAGTTATCCCACGCCTGCGCCTTTGCCTCGTCTAAATTAAGCTCCCACGCAGCCGTGTCGTAGTTGAAAAAATGTGCGCTTGACGGACGCTCACTTTTTTCCCGCAGCTCGCCACCACTTACGTAATAATCCTCGGGCTCTCCATCTACCACAGCCTCAATGTATGTTTTGCCTTCCATCGACAAAGCTGTGGCATTTTGCACTGTCGACACTACTTCGCCGCTATCTTTGTAAATAACTGCGGAAAACCTCATTTTTTGCCTCCCACAACCACCATGTTGCCGTTGCCAACCTTCCACTGGCCGCCTGTCGAATCACTATAACCGGCCTTTACTTGAATTGCGTAGGTTTGAGTTTGCGCGCTAGGTCCGAGAAACTTTCCGACTGTTGCCATGCTCAAGCCTCGGCCTGGTCTATCCCTGTCGAACCAAACCTGTCCTCTGGGTGATGTCCCGTCTGACTTTGCCAGTCTCATAAAAATTTGCGTTGGCGACGTATTTGTTCCAAGGTTGCCGCCTATCCTCAGCGCTGCTGTAATAATGACTGAGCCAACGTCATTCCAGCCAGAACCAAAGTCTACGGTGAACGTGTGCGCATTTTGCCAGTTACTAGTACCCACTATTGTGTTAGTAGCTGAAAACTGTGACGCGTCCGGTACGGTCACTGCGTCGTCTTGTATTTTTGCGGTTTCGACGGCAAGCGCGCCTATTTTTGCTGATGTGATAGAAGCATTGGCAAGCGCTGCCGACGCCACAGACAAGTCTTTGATGTAAACGCCGTCGACTTCGTCAGCATCAAAAACCGTGTTGCCGCTTGTGTCTTTGACCAGAATGCCTTTAGCCTCTACGTCATTGCCGTCGAAACGTAAAAACTTAGTAGCACCGCCAATGTTGAAACGCGGAGCAACTGACGCAGAGGTTCCTGTGTTGCCTAACCAAAACCCTGATGTTGTGTCTGTATAGCTCGTTTTTCCAAGCCTGACGGCCATGCCTGCCGTGCTGTCGCCGGTTAAAGTGATGAGGCCGGTATTAATATGACCGCCATCTATTGTTGTTATGTCCGTGCTGCTGGGATCGGCTAGCTCAGTGTTTAGGTTTGTGAAGGTAACAAGACCATTGAAGTTGTAGGCTGAAAACGGCGTGCTGAAAGTAACGGTTTGCGTGCCGCCGTGCGTTGCCTCTGTGACAAAAAACCGTGATGCCCAGTATTTTCCATCTGCGCCAGTCTGCTCAACAGGGTCTAGTTGCCAGCCGCTACTCAGACCCGAAAACGTACCGTTAGAAAAACTATAACTGGTAGCTGTTGGCGTGCTTGGTTGCGACGCTGACGAGGTTGAATAGTACACATAGCCGCTTTGCTCTCGCGGCGTTTGCGAGCCTGACAACGCTGCGTTTGTCGTAGCGCTCGTCTCTGTTGTGTACGTGCTTTTGTTTTGACTGCGACTGACAGCTCTAAATTTGTAATATCTGGTTGTTGCGTCGGGCAGGTTTGTGTCTACAAACGTCTGTGTCGCACCTGCGTTGCCACCTGCTGTAGCCACATGGGTGTATGTCCCGCCTGACGTATTTGCGCGCCATATTTCAACGCCGAGAAAGTCTGCAACGTCTGGGTTAGTCCAAGAGCCTGTCGTGCTTTGTATGCCGCCCGTCACCGTTAGATTGGTTGGCGGCCCTGGTGTTGTTGTGCGGCCCTGCAAGGTAATTAAACCGTCAACCCACGCCGATTTGACTCCGCTGACGTTAACCGCTCGCACTCTGACCTTGTATTCGACGCCGCTACTTGTGTTTTTGAGCCCCCTAAAAACTAGCGACGTGTCCTCTGTTCTAACGAATGATTTGTCATCAGTGTCGGCTGTCGGAAACGCTCTCGCTTGATAAAAGTCTATGAAGTCGCTGGTCGACGCTGTGTAGCTAACGTTTATGCTAGAGGTTGCTGTGCCGTCTCTTGCTACGTCGGTTGTCTCTGTAAGAGACAAGTTGGTAGGCGCTGCGACCGTGGTGCCATCGTCTGTCGAGAGGTTGCCTTCTTCGTTATACGAGTCCTCGTCTGTGCCTGCCGTCCAATCGTAAACTGCCGAGTTTGTTTCTATACACTGCACGTTGACAGTTATCGAGCCGCTGGCGCTAATGTCTAGTGTGTAGTCAAGCACCTCGAACGGCTTTGTCGTCCAGCCCATGCGCGAGTTAGTGATGTTGATGAAGTCACCGGCCTTAAATTGCAAGGCGGCCAAATTTAGCGGCACCGTGACTAACGTTTGCTGCCGTGACCTTTGCAGCGCAATTTTCGCCAATCTTTGCGCACGCTGCTGGTTTACAACGAATGGCAACGGCATATCGAGGTAGACAGGATCGCCGTCCTCTGCCGCGTATGAACTATCTATTTTTGCGGGATAATCAGCAACGATATAGTTTTTTTCTGCTGAGACAAACGTGCCTTTGACGCCGTTGTATACTGTGCGGCGGCTTTGCTTTGTTTGCACTGTTAACGCGCCGACCATGTGCTCGTCGGTGATGGTTACGGTAGGCGTTTCGTACTCTGCGGCTTGCAGGAAATACTTTCCGTCGACGTAGCCAACTCGCCCTCCCATGCACGCAACCAATCCCTCGATGTTATTTTTTATACTTTGCCCAGTGTCAACAACACCGTCGCAGTGGTATCTGTCATGCGTGCCGCCGCCGTTTAGCGAGACCTGCTCCTCGCAAATTCCTGCAACGCTAGATATAGACTGCAAATCTATTGCGTCGTTGGCTTCGCCTAGTCCGTACGTGTTGTTTGTCAAATAGTCTCGGATGCACAGCGCAGGGTTTTGTGACCACTCCCACGTAGACTCGTTGTTTAACCTGTGTGAGCTAGTGCCAAAACTTGAGTTATATACAGACGAGGTCGAGTCTTTGCGTGGGTCGTAAACCTTTCTGCCCTTTATAATCGCAGAGATATTAGGCACGCCATTAGGGAACATTTTTCTATCCTCGTCCCACACGAGCCTGACGCGCAGGTACGCAATGCCGTTTAAAACGTGCGTGCTAGTCCAATCATTCGACGCAGCGGTAAGCACGCTGTCTGACGCTGATTGAAAACCTTTGTGTATGCCGAAATTTGCGTACGAACCCCAATTTGAAAGAAAACTGCCGTTTTCCCACACTTTTTGGTCGTTGAACCAAATTGACTCGTAATCCTCAATCCCGTGACCAGCGAACGCAATCACAAGATAGAGGTTTTTGTTGGCGTTTGAGTTGGTTATGAATACGACTGACCCGCCGACCCTCACCTTTCCATATACTACTTTGCGCGTTGACGCCGGTTCGCGGACTGTAGTCGTTAGGCTGTCATTGACCATGCTGCCAAAATCTGGCTTCGGCATGAGTGCGCGGCTGATTATGGATAGTCCAGCACCAATCGCAAATGCCGTGGCAGCGGCAGCAAATCCGATGGCGAAAGTGCCTGCTGCCGCCATAGCGCCGCCGACGCTGGCAAGCCCTGCAACTGCTGCAATCGCCATCAGTTAACCTTTAACTGCCACATATCTTCAACGTGCTCAAATTCCATGTGCTCAAGCACAACGCCGAAATCTTGTTTTTTCTTGACGTTAATGTTGATCAGCTTGACTCCGTACGCCTTCAAATCCTCGACTGCGTACTTAATTAGCTTTATCCCTGTCGTGCCTTTGCGATGGGTTTTTTTCAAAAATAAAATGTCGTTGTTGGCAAAAAGATGTCTGCTGTAGTGCAGGCTCGGCATCACAATGACAACAAAATACCCTTTCAACGCACCTTTTTCTCTCGCAGTATAAATACGCAGTGCGCCCTGATCTGCTAGCTTTGCATAGCCTTCCCAATTCGGCTCTAGCTTGATGTCGTCCTGGTGTAACGCTATTTCTTTCCAATGCTCGTCAAGCAGTGGCTTTATTTCTGTTTTGACGTTGGTAAACGATTCGTGCGCGTAGTCCATATAGCCTCTCAGCGGCGGTCTCTTATGTTGCGAATCGGGTTGCCGTAATTTGGCGGATTGGCGTTAGAATTGCCCCACACTATTTGTTTGTCTTGTATTTGTGTTACGTATTCCAAGCCGTCATCATTCGGGTAATCTATGCGTTGATCATTGTCCGTAAAACGCCGCACGCGCGTTTTCTCAAACTCGATCAGCCTGTTTTCTACTGTTAGCGCAATAGTGCCAATTTGACCGTCGTCTGTGATTGTCATCGTGTCCATAAACCCAGAAAACACGATCACGGGGTCAGCAATAATGCTATTGCTCGCGTCAAACCCGCCCAGCTTTATATTGACCTCGCGCCCTTGATAATTCTCTGTTTTAGCTTTTGACAGCAAAGGATCACCGACGCCAGCCAACTGCAGGGTCACGCCGTTTGCCTGCAGCTCTACGCTTTCTTGAATAGTAGAAATAGATAGCAAATCCCCTGCGCCGATATATGTTTTGCTGTCATGGGAAAGGTCGCCTATACCATTCCACAAATATATGTAGCTGGACGGCGCGTTAGAATCGAAAAGCGCCTCGACAAGCAATAAGGGCTTCACCTCGCCACCTAGGGCGAGTGACGTCATCGCGCTGCTTATACCACGCGCCATCAAATTGCCTCAACGCAACTAAATGAGAATCCGTAGCAGCTAGCGTTGTTGATGCTCCAGCCAATGTCATTGCTAGCCATCCGCCACGTTCCGTTTGGCAGCGTAAAATCCACAGTCGCGGCGCTAGCTGCATCTCTCAGCGGCGGCATAATGTCTATTGTTGTTGCGCTTGGCGTGCCTGTAATGATGTACAGCTTGCTATTGTATGAAAAATAATCACCGACCTCGAACGAGCCACTGAAGGCTTCTGTAATTGTCGTGTCGCCAACAGCGCCGGTTATGGTGCCGGTGGCACTCGTGGTCACTAGCGGGTTGAACATTGTGAATGTTTCTTTCATGCCTCTTAGAGACGCGAAAAAACCTTCGTACTCTTTGGCCTGCGCCCTAAACATTGGCGGCAGCGTGACTTCTGCCTCCCACCTTACACCAGGATGCGAAAAAACCTGCTGGTCAAAGGTAAATGGCGACTGAGTCATAGCTGTTGCTGATCGCAGCCTAATAGTCATACTTTCGATGCCTACCGTCATCGGAAACGCTGCCATTACGCACCTACCATTGCTTTACTAAAGGCTCCGCCACGCTGCCTACTGTTTGCGACCGCTGCCTTCGTCGCTTCCTGAATTTGCGGCATTAGATTCAGCACCTCTGCACGCACAGTGTTAGTGATGCCTGTCGAGAAATTGATAGACTGATTGATTGTGACGCCGTCTGCGCCCATGCGCCCGTTAGGTTGCACATAGCCGCTACCAGACGGGACGAAAAGCTCTGGCCCGTTTTCTCCGACCAAATACGGTCGGCCTGCCGACACTGGCCCGCCTACCGCCCTGCCTGGTGCCACGTACGCGGGTGTCGCTGTGGTTATCGGCGCTGCCGCACCACCTCCGCCGCCTGCTGGAAACATGGACGTGATTGCGCCGAATAACTGTTGTGTGATGTAGTACTGAACAGCCATCTGGATGAGGCTATCTATCACGCTCTTAGCCATAGACTTGATCGCATCTTTAAAGCTCTTCGCTCCAGTTATGGCGTCCGAAAATCCTTGCGAAAACGCCGCCATTGAACTCTGCGCCACGTTTTTTAGCTGCTGATCTAGACTTGGAATACTTTCCGTGCGCAGCTCCTTTAGCACTCTTTTAAATCTATCTAAGAAGCTTTCTGTTTCCGTACCGCTCCTCATCGTCAGGTCATTCAAAGCGGTCTCTGTTTGCTTAACGCCCGCTGCAAACTGACGTATTTCGTCTGCGGCCTGCCCAAATGCGTCGGCAACGTCCATCGTAATTTCTTGCAGGGGAACAAAATCGCCTGGTAAGAACTTTCCTAGCAGGTTAGCGAGTTGTATGAGCCCGTTTGCAAACTCTGTGATTTTACGAGTAGCAATTCCAAAACCAGCAACAACATTAGCCAGCCCGTTAAGCAGGTTTATGGCGAGCGAGCGCGCAAGCTCCTGAATACCACCTGTCGTTTGCGCTGCCTTTAAAAGCGCAACTGTCAGCTTATTAGTTAACGCCTCGATCGCTGGCGCTAATGCCGCCACGATATTGTCTTTTAGGCCGTTTAAAAGAGTGAAAAGACGAGTCAAGGCGTCGTTAGCTCTTTCCACGCCTGCTGCAGCGCGTTGCGTCATCACTGCGCCTAAATTGGTAGCGTTTCGGAAAAGCTTGCCTAACTCGATTGACCCTTGCCGCAAGACATTGACAAAGGCAGCGCCCTCGCTGTCAAACAGCTTGAACGCCAAACGCAACTCGTCTGCCCCGCTTCCGACTCGCGCGAACGCGTCCGATAGTACGAGCATTGCCTTGTCCAAAGGCATTGTGGCTAGCTTCGCAGCGTCAACACCTAGCTCTCGAAGCGCCTGCTGTGCCTCGCCAGTGCCTCTCGCCGCCTCTGACGTCCGCCTGACAGCCCTTTGCAGGGCCATATTCGTTTGCTCAAGAGATATCCCCGAAATACGGGCAGCGAACTGTAAGCGAGACAAAGAGTCTGTTGTCGTGCCTATGCGCGCGGCGGTTTTCGCTAGCGCGTCTGTGGCGTCTAGCGATTGCTTCACCAGCAACCCCAGACCTGCGGAACCTACGACCGCCACCAGCCCTGTGCGCATGGAGACTAACGCCCTGGTGACTGAGCCGAGGCTTCCCGCAACTTTAGTGAGGCCGTTACGGGTTTTGTCGACGGCTGTTACTACAATACGGACATTTTCGTCAGCCATCTTTTTCACCCATTATTTTGTAAAAGGCGAGCCACTCGTTAAATTCGCTGAGTGATATTTGCTCGACCTCCTCTATCGTTTTGTGTAACCGATCAGCTAACGCGACGAGATTAAATCGCGCTTGATCGGCTAGAAGTTTTTTTCCTGCTCCTCGACAGACTGGATTTGCGCGAACATCTCCTCGGCTATCGCTGAGATTATCGTCGTTTCCTCGCCCATCAGATCAATACGATCCTCTGCAGCAGTAAACAACTTTTCGCTGTCCTCGCTTTCGGCCTTCATAATGATCAAATCGACCATTGATGCCACCGTCGGCGCTTCTAGCATTTTCGGGTGTCGCTTCTGTATTTCGTTGAGGTCGTAGCACGTAATCGGCCTGCAATACATAACAAACGGCTCGCCGTCTGTGTCTGCCCATGCCTCTACCTCAATTCTACGTCTTTCGACTTCCCTTCTGTTTCGTAACTCTTTCGCTAAACCCATACCTTTCCCCTTGTTGGTTTAGTTTACGCAGTTGCTTCAGTGACAGCCCCCGAAACCTGCACGCTGTACGACGCTTCAACCATCCCATCAAACGCTGCTGAGATGGTTCTACCTGTCACCAGACCGCCGCCGGTGTAATACTTTTCGCCGGTGCCGGTTCCCGTGGGATAGACCTCAAAGTCAATGTTTGCGCCCTCATCAAGCACGAGCTGACCAGTGGTGTCTGTTTCGTCCCAATATGTCTCAAGCGTCATTGTCGTGGTCTTGAGCCCAGCTTTGTATGTGCGCGAGCTGTCGCCCATCACGCTGTCCTCAATAACGTCAGATGTGCCGTCGAAAGAAAATGATCGCACTTCTGATACCTGTGCCACGCTACCGCCGTCAACGGCTACTTTCACGACTCCAGATGAGCCCGCAGTGGTTGTCATACCTGTGTCCTCTTAGGTTGTCCCGCGTGTATATGAATAGATAACTCGCAGAGTGATTATAACCCCGCCCACAGGGGCTATACTACCGTCATCAACTTCGACATTGATGATCTGTGTGTCGATGGCGTTAGAGTCGCGCTTGCGGTCAGTATCTAGCGCCTCCTCCACGGTTTCGACCATTTGATTACGCGCCGTGTCTATTGCGCGGCCTTTCACATAGCAGACCAGGTCGTAATCTATTGACCCGATCCGACTCGTGCTTGAACCGCCAATAGACGAGTCCTCTCTATCTTCCGAGGTAGTGCGCACAAGGATCGCTGGATACTGCGCATTGCTCAACTTGTCAAAGTCGAACGGCTCTCTTGTGACGTGCTTAATATTCGTTGGCGTTGTCGCCGCTTGCAGCACTTTGACAATGTCTTTTGCTATTTTTTCTCGCGCAGACATTTACTTGTTCCAGTTTTTCGGCATGAGAGAGCGACGATAAACGTCTGACAATTCCTCGCGCTCTTTAACACTGAACCCCATAAATGGCCGCGTCTGGTTGTTTCCTGCGGCTTTTTTGGCTTCTGAGGCTTGTGAAAAGAAGATGATGCCTTTCTTTTTCGTTGCTTTTTGCGTTAGCGAACTGAGCATTCGTCCTGTAAATTCTAGATTTGGTAGAGTGCCGCGACCCGCCTGCGACCGAAACAGCGCATACTCTGGCGTGTATTTCTTAAATTTACCGCCTTTAAACCCTTGTCCTTTGGCGGTTCTCTGCTCAATGATGGTGACGCCTTGCAGCACAACTCGTTTCATCGCGCGCTTTTTGTTTTTATCTGCCTTGCTTCTCAGCTTGCGAGGTATAGACCGCAGATCGCGCGGCTCGGTCGTTATCTTGACCTCCATGCCTGCCATCAGCGGTCGAGCCTGTTGATTGGCCGCACAACCTTTTCTTTGTCCTGCACTGTGCCGTCGCCGTCAGCGTCATATTCAACGCCATCTGCAAAAACAGCCTCTATTTCTTCGCCATAGCGCGCTTTGTAAAAATCAATCATCCCCAAAAAGCGGTCATTGTCGACCCAGTTTGTGAGCTGCGGCAGCGCATACTTCCACAGCACTAGGTACGCTGCTGTTCTCGTCCATTGCGACTGCGTAAGCTTGCTTGTGTCCATCTCGCCTGACAAACCACGTCGCGGCCACCATCTGTGGCGTATCTCTCGCTCCACGTCTGCCTGCGCTTTGGCGTGCTCCTCTAAAAAATGGTCAATGCCAAAGTCAAAAATATCAGGGATGATCTCTTGCAGATTAAAGTCGGTACTCATTGCCATAAGATCACCACTTTACCCTCGCTGCCCAATATATAGGGTCAAACACTGTTGAACCTTTGAGTGTGTCTCCGTGCCTTGCATACCATGCCTTGCGCATAGCCTTATCTCGCGCGCTTTCGCCGTCTCTGGGCGGATAGGTCTTTGCGCCCTGCGCCCCAAACCTCACTAACCGTATGACACCGCTTTTGCGCGCTAAAACTGCGTGACTTTTGCTTGGATGACGAGGCGTGCGTTTCGGGACGTTGTAATCCTCAAAGCGCTCACCTCTGTATACCACAGCCATAAAAAACGCGCCCCGAAGGGCGCAATCGCCTTAAAGAGCTGCGTCGAACAGCATCTCGACGCCATAGCTGTCATCAAGCTCACCGACGCCGTAAACAGCAGTTGCGTTAAGCTCGAAGGCACGTAATGACGCATCCCTCTGGGTCTCGATGTTGAAGTCTTTTTTCATCGCTATGGCAATGGCTTCCGGAGCGAATACAGCGCCCTTAGCGTCATCAGAGCCATCTGCCGTGATGTTTGCAGACTCGTAAATGTCCACGCCAGCAACGCGACCGACGAAGCCAGTGCGCATGGCCTCATTTTGCAAGTCGCCGCCATTGGGGTTCGCAAACGTGTTGGTCATGTTGGCCTTGAGTTGATAGGCTTGGAAAGGATGCAGCACTGCTGCGTACTGTCCTGGTGCCTTCGCAGCCTTCAGAGTTGCTGCCGCTTTGAACACATCTGCTGCAGTGATTTCTGTGCCTGCTGATCCTAGCGCGGTGCTGAAGCCGTCGAACAGAGCGATAAGGTCTGTGTCGATCTTAGTAGCAATGGCGTTGCCCAGCACAGTACCAAGCTCTGCAGCGGGGTTGCCTGCGCCCATAGCCGCCATATCGGTCAATGTGACCATTGCGCCGACCTCGCCAACTGTGATGTTGACGCTTGAG
>CESX01117767.1_pt1 | contig 30327 bp, 16 predicted proteins | sample 326941 | NCBI WGS metagenome assembly CESX01 (sample SAMEA2622357, study PRJEB7988) | marine metagenome | isolation source: saline water (ENVO:00002010), including
GCTGGATTCATCGTGGCAACCTACAACGGTGTTCCAATCATCCCATCCAAGGACATAGAACCAGACGGCATCAGCAGGATTTACTACCTAGATACTGACTACATGCACTTCTCCACAGCAATACCGACACAGTATTTCGAGTCGGGTATCGAGACTGGCGACCCGTTCGCCATCAACAGACTGGGCCAAGAGGGGCTCTACCGAACCATGGGTGAGGTATGGACCACTTTCTTCGGAGCGCAGGGGAGTATTCGTGACCTACAGTAAGGTTGCTGGGAGATAATATAGAGGTGAAAAAAATATGGCAGCAGAATTAACAGTAAGCGGAACAGCAACACCAACACTAGTTGGGGCATGGGAACTCAGAGCGGGCTCGCATGACACGACAGAATACCTAGATGGAGCAGCAGATGTATCTTACCCCGGTGGTGGACCCGGTACCTTCCAAGCGAGTAACACTGATGGAGCAAACGGGTACGACCCAGCACCAAAGATGGCGCTAATTACTACCACGGGCGCAGGAACAGTAGTTCTTGCAGGTGGAGTATCGAGCATCCTTCTAGCGACCGGAAATCAGACTGGTGGGTCTCAAGCAGCACTGAAAATAGCAGTAAGCAGTTTGACTATCACCATAACTGGTGCAGCCGAAGCACATAGCCTATTGGTAATGTACAACTGAGGTGGGTAATTGCCCACTGTGACCTACAAAGGTATCTTCATGTGGAGACCAGCCCCCGGTGGGCTGGGAACCGCTGAGAGAGACAAGCCGATAGAGGTCTCTCAGGAGTGGTTGGACCATAACCGCATCAGACTCGGCCCGGATTGGGTCGTTTCTGGTGGCGAGGCACCACACGTAGACGAAGGCAACGACGGTATACCAGACCCATCTTGGAGAGTCGCTGAGATTAAGACGTGGCTTACAGACAACGGTGTCAACATAGGCAGTCGTTACAGGACTAAGACCGCGCTACTCGCTCTGGTTGAGGAACACTTAAATCCAACACCAGTCGAGGAAACGGCAGAACAAACAACAATGGAGTGATAAATTATGGCAACAATAGACAGCAGACCAGCAGTATTCGGAGACCGATTGATAATCACAGGTGAGACATCTGGCGCTGAGGGAGTAGACCTCAGTAAGATGCTATCATCAATAGATGGTGCATCGGTAAACGCAAAAGGAAGCGCCGCAACGATTACCAACGGAATCAGCGGTACTACCTTGAATGTGGGTGGCGCTTGTACTTTCCTAGTCATCGGGCGCCGCTGATTGGGCGGTGACTTAGATGGCAGCGGGAGTAACAGTCCTCGGACCCTTTCCACCTACGCAGTTCGACAAGGCTGGTGAGGCTTACGATTCGTCAGGGTCAAGTACATCTCTGAACGCACGAATGACTGCGGATGTAGCCGCTCTTGGGTCTGCGGGTAATGTGGTGTCAGTAGAGCCAATCGTCGTCTTAGGCAACGTCTATTTGATTGTCTACATGAAGGCGTGATTGGTGATGACATGGGATTTGAAGTCAGAACTCTAGACATCGATGACATCTCGCGCGCTCAGAAGCAGAACGTTCGCATAGACACCGCTTACGACAGCGGCGTCGTCCGAGACACCGAGCATCCGCTCAAAGGCGTCACACGCTCACAGCGGTCTAGAACCTCTGAGGTAGGAGACATTCTCAACATAGGCGCTGGTACCAGATGCCAGCATTGTGGGATGCTTCACTTCCTATGGGTGGATAAGTGCCGTAGTTGTAATAAACCAATGAACTACAACATGGGTCACAGAGATGAGGAGGCAAGGCTCTAATGCCACAAGTATTCAGTCCCGGTGAGCCTGAGACAAGACCCCTCGACCCTACTGCTACCACATACACGACCGCACAGAAGGTAGCGGACCTTCTTGAGATAGGACCGCAGGAAGCGGTGCTTATGTCAGCCAATGCAGAGGCCAATGCTGTATTCGTCACAGGTTCCGATTTCAGGAACATAGGTTTCTCTGATACCGACAAAATCCTAATCTACAGCGATTCCGACCCTATGGGAAAGGAATGCACCATCACTGGCATCACATCCACGGCTGGTGGTGTCAAACTGACGTTCTCGGAAACGATAAACCCCGGCCTGTATGAGATAGCGGACAATGGCTATGTCCAGAACCAAGCGTCATTCACAGATGGATTCGGCAAGAAGCACGGAGTGACCAAGAGCAAGGTCGACGCTGTCATCCTGAGAATGCAGGACAAGATAGACAATCTCACTCACAATGCTTGGAGGCCATACCTAGTCAGTGCGGAATACATCAATTTCGACACCTACAAGCCTTACAGACGCCGATACTATACCGACTACGTGGGTACCACTCCTTTGCTATTCAGGAACGTCCAGCAGATTTTGAGGTTGGAACTATGGCAGGGAGACGACTATCGTGAGATAGGTGCAGCAGAGGCACGCATCAAACTACCAGACAGCGTTCGTGACCTCTCTGGGTCGATAGTCATCTCACCCGGAAATGGCAGTGCTGCTACCCTCACGATGGGCACTGGTACAGGAGAATGGAGAGCGGACTTCGACAAGGTCACATCGGCGCAGAATCTCGCTGACCTCATCAACAAGGAGAACAGAGTCAGCAAGACAGCAGTCAATTTCTCCCCTTCCTTCTTATTGGAGGGAAGCACTTCCAATGTAGCCGTTCACAACGAGTTCCTAGCCACAGCCAACGCTGATTACGGTACGGGACAAGTCAAGATAACAAGCATGAGAGACACCGTTGGTGGTGAGTCCTGTAGCATAGTCACTACAGACAACAGGATTACAATAGACCAGACTGAGGGTGCAACCGCTACATTCAGCAGCCTCAGTAACACTACGATAAACGTGACAACCACAGTTGGGACTGGAACTGTCGTCTCGTTTGGGACTCTAGTTGGAGGAACTGGTTACACCACTGCCAGTAACGTCGGCATAAGTGGTGGGTCTGGTAGCAATCTTACTGTGAATACCACTGCTTCCAATGGTATCATCGACTCGATAGTCATCAATTCCCCCGGAGAGGATTATGCTGTGGGAGATGTGCTAACGGTCACTGGAGGTGGAGGCGATGCTACTTTCACTGTGACTGCTGTGAACAGCATCGGTTTCGCTGATGCTGGTGTTGCACGTGATACTAGTGGTAACGTATTCCGCTACACAGGAAAGACCGCTACCTCATTCACAGGCTGCGTCTTCGTCGCTGGTCCAGATTCCGCTTTGAGCGACATAAGCGGTACAATCACTCAACATAGATTGTCCATCGACCTACAGGGTGGTAGCGCTAGTGGCGACAAGGGTAGGCTACGGGACTGGTGGATGGACTATGAGATGGGCATAATCTACTTCAACAACTCATACCCCTTCTTTGAGTGGAACGCAGTCAAGGTCGCTTACATCTATGGGGAGAGGTATCTAGAACAGGCCATAGAGGACGCCTGTACCAAGATGGTGGCTGTCGACCTGCTGATGAGCGATGACAGGAGCGTGTTGATACCAGAAGGCTCGCAGAACGTAGACCTAGCATCTAAGATACAACTGTTCAACATGGACATAGAGAAGACCATAGCCAGATACAAGGAAGTGGTAATCTTTGGCTGATTTGGTAATGCAGCAGTGGTTGGATTCCCTAGAGGCGATATACGAAGACCCGAAGTACCAAAAAGAGATAAGAGAAGCAGTGGTCAACAGTCCTGCTGATTACAGGAAGAAAGTCGAATCTGACGAGTTGATGGAAGCAGACATCGAATTGAAGGACGGCGAATACTTCTTCAAGAACGGTCAGAAGGTACCAGAGGACAGAGTGACCGTCGTCAAGGAGACCATAGACAAGAGGATGCTGACTGAGTCTCCTACGCTACAAGCACAGAACCTGAGAGTCAAGGGTGGTATGATAGTCCCCGATAGGAAGCACCACATGAAGCAGAAGGCGAGGAAGGTGAACTGATGGTAGCGACATTCAAGGAAGGCATCGATGTAGTAATCGACCTGTTCAAAGAGGACTGGAACAGGGCCAACACTGACAACTTCAAGCCTGTCATAATAGACATAGCAGACACAGGACCGGAAAAGGGCAAGCGCATAGACTTGAGGAAGAGCGACTACGTCCTAGTGTTTGAGACTGCTCACAACGAGGAGATACCGGACATCCTGTACGACTTCGTCACCACTAGGATAAACATCACAGTTGACATGAGGACAGCCAAGAGCCGCAAGCAACTACAGAGGATGGAGAACGAGATACGAAGGCTAACCCACACCAAACGCAAGGGAGATGGGGTAAACTTCGACAGGTTAGTATACAAGACGCGAACTGACCTGTCTGATAGGAGTAAGCGCATTTTCAGAATGACCTTCCAAATCGAAGTGATTATATTCGCAGAAGCAGTCCCATGAAGTGATATCTATGCCATCGACAGTCTATAAGGGAGATTTAGTAGAAGCATCATTCGGTCACGAAAGTGGCATTGTACTTACAGATAGTTACGCTGGTAGTTTCCGCTTCATTGCAAAACAAGACAGCAATTGGCCGAACATAGACACATCAATCATCACTTTCTCTGGTGGTGCTGCTGGAACCCCTGTTAGTGCCGGAATACTCGCTTACCCAGAGGGCATGTTAGTTGGCTCTCAATTGACCTTCAAAGGAATAACAAGTGCATTCAGCACAGACGACAACGGCAGGATGTACACCATAGTGAAGAACGAAAGAGTAGGCAGTGTCACTGAAATCACAATCAATCCTGCTTTGAAGACAAATCATAGCGGTGGAAATGTAACATCTGCCAATGGTTCCATAGAGATTCTACCTTACAAGACGCCTACGATGGACGTCTCGATGGTCCCCACCGTCGCTGCTAACACCTCTGCTGAGAGAGTAGCAACTGACCAGTTCATCGGTATCGTGAACACAATAACCCTACCAGAGACTAAAGTCGACCTCAAGAGGTTTCATGTCGTGGGTCTGGGAAGGGACGTAGCCATACAGACTCCCGGTAGGTTCCTCAATCAAGGTGGCTCATTTGAGGCCAATCTACACAATGCACGTTGGTTGTACTACTGTCTGGGTCAAGAAGCGGTAAGTTTCCCTACTCTAGTTGGTGCAAATGGTGGTGGTCAAACTTTCACTCTCACCAATCGTGTAAGTCCCGGTGAGTCTTTCTTGACGTTCGGTGCTAGTGGTGATACAGACCCCACTGTTGGTGGAACTGTTGTAATTGGTGATTACATCATAATAGATGATAGCAACACTGTCGATGTCAATGTACACATGGGTGCAGTCGCTGGTGGAACATGGCCTACTGATGGTCACAATAACATCATCATCAACAGTGCTGTGAAGAAAGAAGTGAGGAGAATAGTCGCTTACGACAAATCAGCCACCAATAGTTGGAAAGTGTGGTTGGATGGTCCTTTGCAATACGACCATGACGCTACTACCTCTATCAAATTCATAAGACTCTTGGGTGGTTCCTCTAACGCCGAGCCAGACCTAGATGTCACTACCAAAGTCATCACCAATCCAGTGAGCAGACTCATCTACTCCAAGGACACTGTCCCATCTTTCGCGATGGAAGTCAGCATTAGAAGGAACGAGGACAACGCCGCCAGTGGAAGAGTGGCATCCACTGAGTTGGTAGATGGCAGCGCTGGTGATTCTAAGCAACTCACTCGTGTGTTCCGAGGTTGTAAGGTGAAGGATTTCTCCATGACAGCAGATACAGACGCTGCTCTCAGGTTGACTACCAACTTCGATGCAGCGCTATGCTATACCGATACAGGCAGGTTGGAGAGTAGCACTCCCGGTGATAGGTATGACACACATAGACTATTGGACGACGTCACGACCCTTGCTAACAGGAAGAAGATAGGATTGGCTAAGGGAACTCAAAAGCCATTCATGTTCTACAATGGCACAATCAAGATAGCAGGTGTGACAGTAGGGCAAGTCGTGTCATTCACTCTCAATGGTAAGACTGGTGTCGAACAGCACTACACGATAAACGGGGTCACCACTGGTGACTCAGCAACCGACCAAGTCCCATTCGCAGGAACTAGGAATGCGAGCATAGCAATAGAGGGTAAGACTGAGTACGACATGGAGATGGAAATCATAGTAGATGACCCAATCTTCTACCACAACATGAGGAGGACACTTCGTAATTTTGATGAGGACACTACGAACAATACTGATGATGATATGATACGACTCTCCTTCACAAAGCAGGGTAGCGCACCGGGTGCTAATGAGTCCAGAGAGAGTCTGGACATCATCATCGATGACTACTTCATCACAGAAGCCCCGCTTCCCATTCCAGAGGACAAGGGTCCAATCAAGAGTATGCTAAAGATAATGCCAAAGTCCGTGAAGGTCGTTTCCAAAGACACCCTACTACACGCATGAGGCATTAAGATGAATGAATTACCAATGGCGAAGCAGAGAGTAAGATTCTACCGCAAACATGGTAGAGACGCATATGTCGCTTGGCTTCTAGAGGAAGTAGGACTAGAAGGACAGGATGTTCCCTATGACGCTAGGTATGAGATAGACGACTACGTACAGAACGTCATGAACCCAACTCCATCTTGGGTAGAGGCCGCTCAGGAAGTCGTAGCCAAGACCCCAGAGGAAGTCGATGCTGAGTACGAGGAGAAGTGGGAGGAGGCGAAGGAGGCCATATCCCCACCCTCTGATTCACTATGGCAAGAAGAAGAAGTTGAGGAAGAAGAGGAAGAAGTCATTGAGGTTGCAAGTCAGGACAACCCATTCAGTGACACTGAGGTAGATTACAATTCATGGACCGTTGTCGAACTACGGGCCGAGTGCAAGGAGCGAGGGCTTCCGGTATACGGAACCAAAGCGGAGATTGTACTGAGGCTACGAAGAGACGATGATGCCGTGACACAACCAGAACAAGATGAGACCGAAGCCCCCTCGGAAGAGGCTGCTGAGGAATCGTCGGATGCCCCCTCGGAAGAGGCTGCAACAGAGGAAGTGACAAACAATGCCGCAGATAGCGAACAAGGAAACAATATTGAAGAAGAAGAATGAACAGAGACATGAGGTAAAAGTAGACCCTGAGAACCCGGATTCCGTAATGGAAGTCTGGGTTAGGGACATCACATTCCTCGATGTCCAGAACGCCGCACAACGAATGTTCCTCATGAAAGACGGGGAAGCAACACTGGATTTGGCATCATATTGGGAATATGCCTTCTCCAACTGGGTAGTCAGAACCAACCCAGAACTCAATGTGCAAGAACTACTGGAACTCAATGCCTACATTGGGGAACAGATATCCTCTCTACTACCGAAGCCAGATGAAATGGCGGAGGCTATGCAAGGGGGGTTTACCAAAGCGAACAGTTGAAGGTCCAACAGTTTCTACAGAAAGGACAAGTAGAAGACGTTGGAGATGTGTATCTTCATACACAACTGTTCGCCTACCGTATAGCGAAACATTACAACATATCACTAGGTGAGGTCTATAGCATGAGCGACGAACTTTTCAAACAATCGCTCGTATGGGCTCTCGCTGTTGAGGCAGAACAAGAGAAAGAGGCAGAAGTGCAGAACAGAAAGGCAAGCACTAACCAAGAGGTCGTCCGACTGGACTATGACTTCCTAGAGGCGGAGGACTTCTGATGACAGTGGCGGCTCTTCTCAACTCCTTGGCTGCTGCAAGTAGCATGACCAATGTCATATCAGGTAGTTTCAGTGCTATCAATGTGGCTCTCAACACACTCACTCAGGCTTTGAAGGACGGCTTTGGTGCCGCTGCTGACTTCGCTGAAGAGAAGTTTGGTGCTTTCAAAGACTGGTTCAATGAGAATGTAGTGACAGTATTACAGCCATTCATCTCAGCCGCTACAACCGCTATTACCGCCATAATTGACATTTGGAAGGGTAACTTTAGCATTCTCTTCGACCTCTTCACAGGAGATTTCGACGGAGCCATGCAGACGGCGACTAATCTGTTCAACCAATATATGTCACCGCTGTTTGAGACTTTGTCATCAGCAGCAGGAAGCGCCGTGGATTCCATACAAAGTGCGTTAGGGGGCGCTTGGGAGTGGGTTTCTGGTAAGTTCAATGAAAAGGTGATAACACCGATAAGCAATATGATAGACAATTTCACCAATGCTGGTACTCTCATAACAAACAACTGGGATTTGGTTACCCAAATGATAAGTGACAAATGGAACGAAAAGGTACAGAGTAGAATAGACAAACTGAAAGAAAGCAGTATTTTTCAGGGTCTCCAAAATGCTTGGACTACTGCCACAGGAGCGATGAGCGCCGCTTTTGACGCTACATTGGGTCGTGCGCTAAATATGCTATCTGGAGCCAGCATACAGGGAATGATAGATAGTTTGATGAAATTAGGAGACAAAGCGAAGGATTTGATGGGTGGCGCTCTTGGTAAGGTCGTAGGTGGCGCAAGCAAACTGCTTGGCGGTGCTGCTGATGCTGTTGGTGGTGTCCTCGGCGGCGGCGGAGGAGGTGGAGGTGCAGCAGGCACTACTTCTGAGGTCGGTGCTGCTGGTGGCGCAGTCAATAACACATTCAACATAACCATGGAAGTAGGCGGTGTAACGGATAGAACCGACAAGAGAGCGCTTGCCACTGAGATAGGGAATATGCTTCAAGAGGAACTCGCTAGAAACACAGGAAGCACGACATTTGGGTGATTGAGTGGCAGTAGAGAGAAACGGACATCCTATCAGGCTAGTGCAGGATAATGGTAACGTCATCGAACTGTTGGCTACTCGATTGGACATGAACGTCACTCGTAAGACTGGCGGTAAACCGATGCCGTGGACTGGTAGCAGTAGATACTCATTCGACATGAACATAAACTCAGCGATGATTACCATACAGGGTATTTTCGTAGACGACACAGTAGCCACAAGCGATGGCTCCAAAGCGAGTGCGATATTCAACTTCGCTAGGAGCGTAGGTTCTGATGATGGTATGGGAGTGGGCAATAATAGACGAAGCAATTCAGAAGCATTCTACGGGCATGGCACCAATCTACAGTACCTATTTCATAGAAGCAACCCCGGAACTGGAAACTCAAACACTGAGTTCGATGCGGTTAGTGGTGGACCTCTCATACCCACTGGTAGGTTTTTCGAGCCTACACCCACCGCAGGTGCATCGAAGATAGGTCTGAGCATACAGAAACTAGATGGCACTTGGTGTTACATATATTACAACGCTTTTCTTGGTAACGGTAGTGACCAGACAGCCTACGATGGACAAGACAACTCTGTTAAACCAACTGTGAACGTCGACTTCAAGGACAATCATCAAAACAGAAGAGGGCCGCTTGTCAGTCCTCAGTATTCTGGTGTCACACCATCCACTCTTGCACTCGCTGTGACCAACTGCATCAACAATCACTCAAGCCTGAGCCCCCACTTCACAGCAGAGAGAATAGACGTTGAAGCGGGTGGGGGTAATACAGTAGATAATGCTGGAGTAAAGATAACCTACAAAGCCGCTGGCTTCGGAGGAGACAGATACATCCGTGGTCCTCCTTCATCAGAGCAGTTGACCCCATCATTACTAGCACCGTACACAGACCCACCCTTCTTCGCAGGTGGCATGAACGTCAATAGGAAGTCAGCAGCGGACAAGGTGCAAGACCTGTGGGGCATAGTGAACAACAGCATACCTAGCGCTGTGTCACCAAGTCGAGCAGACAGGGGTTACGGAAGTGAGAACAACACTGTCCTGAGCCTGTTTAGAACCAGAGGTGGAGTCAGTAAAATCTGGGGTGGAAAGGGCAGACAGCACTACAAAGGTGGAGACTACATAGTTGGATTGCAGATTCCATATAACTCGATGGTACAAACAACCAGCGCAGATGACATGTACGTCGCTAGGAACTTCTTGGTTCCAGTCGGTAGATTCAGCGAAGGAGTCGTAGAGGGAGGAGCAGATGACCCCTTCGGCAGCAAGGGCTCTGAGGCGAATATGCTAGACGCTGGTGTGGAGTTCGACAGAGGTAGCAATGTCACTGGTATAGTAGGCACAGTGACAAAGTTGGATATCTCCTACGATGCTGGTGAGAACGTCTATGTGTATACCATGATATTCGCACCGATTAACAAGATTGGTTGATGCGAAATGACAGCGATAGGTGGTTCTAGTCATGCCTTCTTCTTCGATGGTGTCTCCGACAGCATAGTGGTTCCACAGGGAACCTTCACATCTCTGGGTCACAAGAAGCCAGAGGGTGGCTTCGATGCTAGAACCATAGTGGGTGAGTCCCCCCATGGTGACCCTGACTCTGGGAGTAACAACGCCCATCTGGTAGTCGAGGCTTGGGTGATTCCAGACTGTGGTGGCATAGTCATGCACAGAGAGGGTCAATTCACTTTGAGGATTGGTGATGTAGACACGCCCGGTCCCGCATCCTTCTCTGTCGAACTTGTAAGTGATGGTAGGAGCATGAGGCAAGTCCTAGTGACTGCCTCAGAGGAGGATACCAATTTTGATGGCACTGTTTTCCCTCCTTCCTCCTTTGGTGGCATACACGATTCCTACAACAGATTCAACACGTCATACGACGATGCTACTGATATGAATAGAAATCACAGACCATTGACCCACTTACTGGGAGCATTCTACAACAACAAAGTGCAACTGTATGTCAATGGGGAACTGATGGCTTCCAAGGAGTTCTCACAAGGCGAGATTCTGACTGTCAATGAGTCTAACTCTCATATCTACGTAGGTGGTGAGGGGGGTCAGTTCCGAGGCGCAATAGAGTCAGTTCACATATGCAACACCTATGAGCCTTCATCCCTGTTCAAGAAGTCACCAACTGCTAACGACCAGACCGTTCTACTCTACAGGTTTGAGGAGCCAATAAAGCCAATCGAGGAGACATACACCTTCTCTGACACATCAGGGACTATCATAACCGTCAGCACCGCAGATGCCACAGAGTTAGCCAAGAAACTCACTGGAAAGAGTACGGTCAGCGGAACGATAGACTTCACTGCTTCCCCATACAGCAGTGGTAACTACACAGTGATACAACCCGGCAGTGCAGGAAGCACTACGCATCAGGTTCCTCACGTTCCATTCAATCTCCTGATAAATCCCAATTCAATCAATCCCAACACGAGGAAGCCTAACGGGAACCCACCAGAGAGAGTCAGGCTGGAGAGCATCAACACATCCAATGGACAACTAACCATATCTAGCGTACATCTGGATTTCGATACTGCTTCCAATGGAAAGAGGGGTCTGTTACATACTTCTCACACTGCTAATGTGGACAACCATTTCGTAGTCGTCAGCGCAGATATGCTAGTTGACTCTGCTACAGGAAAGCCATACCAACCACCTCACTACTCCACTCAGGTGATAGACAGAACGGGTCAGATGGTGATAGACGAGAGTGGGAGAGAGAATCACGGTTTCGTGTATTCAAGCAGGATGGCTACCACAGTCAATGACACTGACAACCCGTTCGCTGTGACTTGGCCTACAGCCATAGATGACAGATTCTCCATAGGTCACAGTGGTAGGCACATCAAGAATCACATAGAGGGACATTACTCCATGAGGATACTTCCTCCGGCTACAGAAGAGTTAGTGGACATCAAGTCAGATGGTTCCGCTGATGTGGTCGAATTGCATTTCGATGACGACGTAGGCGCAGAGAAGCAAGTAGTGGTCAATAGCGAATTGGACATCTATCGTAATCTAGGTGATTTTGAGATAAAGAACATCAAGAACTCATCGACGGTAAATACGGTATACAATTCATTTCAGGGAGTCACTATAACCGGAACAAAGAGACTCATCGCAATAGGAGGGACTGGCTTTGACTTTGAACCATTCTTGTTGAAGGGGCCGTCCACCGCTCACTTCGGAAACTCTGTGGACGAGAAGATGAGGAAACACCATCTTAGACCATCCAAGGAAAGCAGAGTCGCTCTGCTCCATGTACCTGTGTTACGCTCTACATACAACATGGCTCCATACGTCGAGATTCACTACAATGCCATAGACATCACTGGGGCTTCCATGGATGGTAGTAACACTGACTTACCGTTGCTGATGGTAGAGAAGACAGTACCCGCATCAACTGTAGATGTCGGAAGTGGCAATTACATCTATGACCTGATAGCCAGCGCCATGAGTGGTGGAGCCACTCTATATGCTCCCGGTGGTATAATTGAGATAGACACTATAGAAAACACAACTCCAGTGCTTGGTGACTCGCACACACTAGTGGGAGATAACAGCGAGGGTTATGATAGCGATGATGAGTTAGATGAGTCTCTCACTCCAGTTAATCACACTCCATATGCACAAACGGATGCCGTGCAGAATACCACCCCTCAAATCGTCCAAGACTCAGTGTCTCAGAAGAGCGAACACAACTCGGTGTTCAACATATTGACGATAGGCAAAGCGAGAAACAAGACCGACCTAGTCGATGGCCCTTCCTCATCCAAGAGAATGCCACCAGCAGTAACGGTGAACTCTCCATCTAATGGTGAGTTTGACACTGGTATCTCCGCTGCTTCTTCTCAGATGCACGAGGTCTTCGACATAATAGACAACGTACAGTCACCCAGCGTCTCTCAGAATGCGGATATGAAATTGATAGTACAACCCTCTGACAGAAGAAGGACCAATCAATTGGAGCATGTGTTCTCAAACTACTCAGTGAGAAATGTGAGTGCTAACACAGCCGAGATTCATTACCTGTTGAGTAGAACCAAAGTTCGTTCGCTATCCTCAAGTGAGGATGGCACAGGTGGTTTCTCCAAGATTCTCTGTCAAGGTGTCACAGAGGCTCTATCGAATGCCACTGTGGATTTCAGAGGCAAGGGCAGTCCTGATTCTCACATAGTCAAGGAGATAGAGCCCAACTCGCCTGTCGTATCAGTCACTCTAGGTGGACCCGGTCAAGGTGCGATGGACATCAACCCCACCTTCGACAAGAGCATACTAGCGCATGCTCCATACTCTACTAGGAGGGCTTATGCTCTCAACGCCATCAAGTACAACACCAACAGTCAACTACTGTATGTCGAGCCGTTGAACAACAACTCGTCTGACATGTCCAGTTGGGGAACATATGGTTTCCCTAGATATGGTAGGATACATCTTCCAACTGGTGCCAGCGCCAGATACGAAGCGAAGGCAGCAGCGAATTTTGATTTCAGTTACACTGCCACTCTCGGTAGTGGAGACTTCCTATCTGGAGATGGTCAGGAGTTCACTACTTTCACAGACCTCTTGAAGAAAGAAGGGTATCTCATTTCCTCAGCATCTGGTAATACGGATTGGAACATAGTTCTGACCATCATGAGCGAGAGTGACTTCGGTAGTCAGTCTTTGATAGAGAACGGCTCTACAGTGAATGACAGAATGTTCCAAGCGGGCAAAGACGTCACGCATGACTACCAACTAAGCACTCAGTATGCCAGCACTAGAGCCCTAGTGGAGATTCCATTCTTCGCCAATCAGTTGTTCAGTGATGAGAGGAACGGAGTATTGGTTGGACCTGACAACTCCTTCAAGATACACTTGGATGCCACCATGACTGCACACAGTTGGAATCCCAATCCAGTAGGCAGGAGGATGAAAAGTGTAGAGCAATCAGATAGGGAGATAGAGTCTGCATATTCTGTTCCACTCAGGACGGAGACATACGTCGATTCCACAACAGTCGAGTCTTTCACTCCTCCGAGTTATTCAACAAATGGCTTTCTGAGAGTGAAGGACGCAAGCATATTTCCACCAGCCTACATAAATGGAGATGAGTTCAAGGGTGTAGATGACGCAGTCAGATACAGGAGGGTGTTCCTCCCAAATGGCGAGTGGTGCTACTACGAAGATGTGAATCTCAGCACTAGTCCGGGCATTGGGAATCTACCAAATTTCCAAGACCATTTTCTGAAAGTTCCAAAAATGGGCAAGTACGCTTACTCAGAAAAGTTCGCCTCTTCCGTAGAAGCAGGAGTCAGCGTTTCCCTCTCTTCACCGACACCACAGAATGCTAGGAAGATAGGCTCTGACTCCTATACCACTTCAAGTGATTACGAAGGCAGAGGGGAATACTACTATGATTCCTCAAACGTCAAGACACAAGGTGGCAATGTGGATTACGGTTTGAGAAAGTACGTCAGTGCGATAGAACTCAAGGCTGGTCCTGAGACTAACCCCCATGCTTCACGTATAGAGAACAAAAGGGCATCGGGAACAATCCTACAGGCGGTGCAGGTTCTAGACCAGAATCACATGACCAGTGGACCCAACTTGAAGACTTGGTCAATAACTCTGTCTGAGGAGGATGCTAGGAAGTTCCCTCAAATATCGGAAAATACTGTCAACGAAATAAAGTCATTGACTGACTTGGCTGAGTACAGAACGCAAGATAGCCTAGCGGCCTATCTTTATGAGGCACAAATCGGTACCACTGATGGAACTAAGAGAGCGCAATACTGGGGCTTCTTGTCTAACGCTGCCGTGACTGGCACTCAGGCTGTGGATGACAATACCATAACCATAGTCACTTACAAGGACTCCACTGGAAACACTTGGTCTCCTGCTATCGGTGACACCATAACACTCACGAGGAAATGCAATCAGATTCTATCTAAAGGACAGACCATAAGCATGGGTAACAATGACCACAACGCCATGCACATAGAGATGAAGTTCGCCACTAAGAATAACAGTGGCTACACCGTCAACACCGTGAATAACTCAAGTACAATAGCAATCTCTGGGGGTGCTAACCTACTAAGTGCCAACCCAACTGGTTACAATTTCAAGACGGGTGATGTTCTATACGAGGTGAACAACGATGACTACACGTACGTGGGTATCATAGATTACATAGAGGGATGGTCCTCTGGGAGCGTCAATGTACATCTCACAGCGAACACCACAACGACTGGTGGGAAGATTGCCATATTAGCGACTGACTATGAAGATGTTGATGCTATTCTGAACACCAAGTGGATGAACCCATATGCCGCTGGTGGTATGAGGAACGGAGATACGATATGGGCAAACATGTCATACAACAACCCTCATGCAGTGGAGGGACTCTTCTTCAAGAGCAGAGGAGTGTTGAACGAGTCGCAGGTCTGGAGAGGATTCAATGGAGGCACGGGTGAGTTAGACACCACCAATCCAAGAGACAGCATTCCTCTGGAGAACTTCCTCATCGGCAACGATTGCATGGAGACTGCTAGGAATCTAGTTCAGCACATCAACAAGACAGTCGAAGAGAACTACAAGGCTCTTGGTCTCACAGCCGCTCAAGCACCTACGGTGGCCTACGTAGACCCCTATCTAGCCAAGAAGGGACATGCTAGGGTATTGCTGTATGACGTCGCACACGATAGGGAGTTCATCGCTCTTCAAGACATACACATGCAGGTTCAAACTAGCCCACAAGCGACACACATAGGGTTCAATAGATTTGGACCATTTGATGGTGGCCTCTACATAGCAGACTTAGCAAAAGATTTGAGATTTTTAAATGGCAATGGCCCTCATTCGATTGCCAATCAAATAGATGTGGCTAACGGCTATCCCTCTCAGAATCGATTCATCAGAAGCACGCAACAATCCTACTTCATGGAAGGAGCGTATGCTCACAACATAGCGAATAGGATTCATTCACCAGAGGATTATGACACTACAAGTTCAAATTTACGAAAAGCCAGATTCGCAAGTGATGGTATAGCGATGACTACTTTGGCTGCTGGCAAATCACATGGACACATGCCATACACGAATTTTACTCTTAATGGTAGGATAAACGAAGAGTACGTTGTACCTACCTATCCGGGTAGTGGCCTCACTCCCAGAACTCAACCGACAAGCGTGATATCCCCCTTCTCCCTTTTGTATCATCCCCAAAGCAGACACAATTACAATCTATCTGCTTTCACACTCGCTCTTGCGAACTACAGAGGAGAAGGAGGAGTGAATGGTATTCTTCATGAATCCACTTTCAGAGAGTTTGGAACCACCTTCGATACCCCAGATGGAACCAGAGTGATACCAGCATTCCTCTGTCTCAAGGGAATCAGAAGCACATCGCTTGACCTATCGTCACACGAGGAGGCTAGGCTGCAACATCTACCACAGTGGAAGGACATGGATTTCGTCAGAAGACTCACCATCGATGTTGGAGAGATAGGTCAGAAGGAGGGAGTCGTTGACGTTCTCAGTGGAGCAGAGGAAATGGTCAGAGTAATCAACCAGTACGCTGCTCTCAATGGACGAGTGAAAGAGGGCTCTGCGCATGACCCTAGTTCGTTCTGGGACGAGGGAACGGCATTCTCATCAAAGGACAAGGGAACTCACATGGGTTATCTGAGAGCGCATCTCGGAAGAGAGGTACAAGACCTGAATGGTCAGAAGGGACACACCATAGTCATACACAGTACCGTGCCCGGTGCATCCGGTAGGAACTTCTGCGTATGGTTGGACAACAGCAAGGGACAGACGCCGTACCAACCGCAATTCCTAGTAGGACACGGTGGTAGATGGAGGAACTTCTGGGCTCTACCAGAGGAAGGGGACGGTGAGAATATGCATCCAGCACCAATGCCGCTCAACAAGCACGGAAGACCATTCGCTCCCATAACCACGTTGCAACAGTACATTCATCCTACAGAGACAGGGGAGAAGGTCAAGAGCCCTAATGAGTTTGGAACACAAGAATTCGGCTCTTTAATGAGAATGTCAGAGTATGCCTCTGGTAAGTCTCACAACACCTCGTCCTTAGAGTCACTAGATGTTCAAGGCACATCGTCGACTTTGGTAAAGGGTCTGAGAGTGGGAAGTAAGGCTACCGCTAGAGTGAACTTCGGTGGTTTGGTAGCAAGTGGCATTCCCGGTTGGGCTCCAAATGCTGGTAAGTTCGGATTCGGCAATGATGGTGATAACGCCTTCGACAAGAGATACGGAAGAACAGGAACCGCTACCTACTCTCCTTATGTCAAAGCGAAGGACAAGACCAATGTCGGTGATGGTAACATATACGGAATGCAACTAGAAGACCATCTAGGTGGAAGACATGGTATAAGATACATCTACAAGAGAGCAGGGGATGACTTCTCAAATGAGAATACAATACTACCCAGCACCATAGACAGCGAGATATGCGTATACTTCGATGACTCGGATGTATCACAGGGTGGCTTCACCCTTGGTAGGAACATGAGCGGAGAGGGAGACGCCACTGGTGGTTTGACTTCGGGTGTTACTGGTGATTTGGAAAGAGCAGGTGCGACTTATGTCGGTGGAAATGACAGGGAGAACGCTACGTACAAAGGCAACATGTGGAGAGGAATCAACGCACCTGCTCAAACTGTGGGTTGCACTCTGTCTCTCAGTTCGGAGACTTTGACAATCACTTTGTTGGAGCCCTACAGTTCCATGACCCACGATGACAAACTGGGATATCTGGGCTATCCGAAGGATGAGGGAATGGTGCAAATAACCGCTACTATCGAAGCGGGCAAGTCATTTGGTGAGACCTTTTACTACGAGAGGAGAGAAGGGAATATCCTGTACGGCGTCACTGGCCTCTCCTCAGTCGCAACTAGTCAGAAGTATCAGATATCCCCCGTCTTGAACTGGACAACACTAGTGACGGACGAACTCATCGCTGCCGCTACAGCCGCCGCCATCAATGCTGACGATGTGAGTAGAGGGGTCGTTTTCGATTGCCGCGACATGTATGCCACTGATGGTAGGACGTTCGGTGAATGGGGAGTATCAAAAGACGCTGTGGTGGTGAGGTCATACAAACCAGACAATGACATCACTCCAATATCATCCTTGTTCGATGCGAGTGTATTCAGAGACTTGGGAATACATGCTGCACACATGGAGTTCGGTGAGATACAGAGAGCGACCAACGCCAGTGGAGTTTGGGACTTCGACTACGATGCACCTGCTTTCACTCTAAACCTACCTTCTGGTGGATACAGAGCCTTTTTGGATAGGCAGATTGACGACAGCAAGCAAATCGATTGCGGGTATCTGCCTTTCAATGTGCTGCAAATCACAACTAAGGGGTCTGGAGCCAACACCAACACAGTCACTCCTGAGATTGTGGATTCAAATAACAATCAGATAGAGACCACTCTATGGAGAAAGAACCTACAGGGCGAGAAGTTTACCAGATTCCCCGGAGACCACATACTTCCAATGGTAGACTCACCAACTGCTTTAGTGGATAGCCCGTGGGTTGAAATTTTTGAGCCGATAACCAATCTACCTCTCTTCAAGGGAGACACCACTCTCAATGTAGCCAGCACCGCAGATGCTGCTGTTGGTGACATAATAGCGACCAAGACAAAGGTTATTGGCAAGATAAAGACAATCAACACCAATACAAGTTTCGTCATTGAGGGTGGCATAGAGAACGACCTACCTGAGAAAACCATAATGCCCGCTGGTAACATAGAAAACACACAAATCTACTACAAGAACTCAACAGATGATGCTGCCATAACTGGTTGGCAGAACACCATAACTCTTGCTAAACAGGGTTGGAACTTCTCACAAGTATCAGATGCAGATGGAGTGGAGGCGTTACTGGTAAACGTCGGAGGAGACGGTTACAGTGGTAACAACACATTAGGTGGCTTCAATGGCACTGGGAACAGCGGAGTTCCGGGTACTAACCCATCTACTGGTGTGGCTACAACCACTGATGGGAGGGGAGTCGGTCTGACTCTCAATTTCACATGGAGCGCTGGGACTCCAATAACTGCATCAATCACAATCAACAACGCTGGAAGTGGATATGAACCAACTGATGTAATATATGCAGACCTATCCAGTCTTAATGTCGGTTATACAGAATGGTCAGGTATAGTCAAAGGAATCGCCGCTGCTAATCCCAAATTCAGAATCTTCCTCAATGACGAATCATCAATCATGGTCTCTGGGTGTGGTGACGCTAACGCTAAGAGATTAAAGGTATTCAAAGACGAAGGAGTCAATTGGCCTAGCGTCGCTCCTTTCAATGATGTCCTGATATCACGTTTCTCATCTCTGGACAATGCGAGAAAGTTCGATGGACTCAGGTCTCTGGGCAGCGTCTTCTCTGAGCCAATAGTTCATTTCAGAGGCGGGAAGGATAGCGAAGACCACTCTGTCCCATTGTTCTTCGGTGGTGGTTTCAGCGGTGCTGTGATGGATGTCAATGACGGTACGCAGAATGACTACTCAAGTTTCTACACCCACCCATATGCGAATGGACCAACTGGCTCTGCTGGCATACAGGAAGCGAATGAGATTCTGTCTAGTCATGCTATGATTGACTGCAATGCTGTCATGGCCTTCTTCCCCGGAACACCCCTATGCAACCAACACAGAGCGAGCATCACACCCCCATTCTTCAACAAGGACAACATGCTCACTACCGATTTGGATAGAGGCACTTCCGCTTACTCCAATGGCGTGGTCAAAGCAAAACCCATCCCGCTGGTGATGAGGTTCGCACATCCAACAGCGAGATACCAAGACCACAGGGATGGCACTGACAACAAGACGACGTATATCATCTTCGGACCCGGACAAGCATTCCCATTCACGAGAGAGATTGCTGACAACACACATACCAATCACAACACGAATGAGCCATGTTCTGGGAAGGTGATAACCAACAGCGGAACGTGGGCCTCTGTTCCTCGCTTCTCTGATTTTACCAGAGTGGTTTTCCCAAATCAAATTACAAATAGGTTTGGTGAGTATCTTCCAGAACACAATGCAGGTTATCATAATCGCTCAGGCTTTCATTGGAAAGCAGTAAGAAACTGGGAGACTCCCGCAGGTTTTTGTGATTTTAGAAAGTCAAAACAAAGACCAGCACATGGTAGGATGTACGGACAGAGAATCACGGCTGAGACGGTTTGGAACAGATATCTTCACCCACTGAGTCATAATCCGTTTGTCGGCTTCGGTATAACGAGAGCAGCCGATATGGTATACCATATGGATGGGGGCTTCCATGCTGGAGGTAGTTGGATGGATGACCAGATAACATTCAACCCCAAGCACCCGAAGAAGGACACTAGGATAACAGGAGGAAACTCGTCCTCACAATGGGAGAGGGACAACCAGATTCACCCCACTGCATTCAGAGTCGCTGGACCTTTGTTGGGCACGATACAGGATTATGTCGGTGGAAGCACTAACACCACGATAGCCAACACGAAGATGGAGTATATCGTCGTAGATGCGACTCGCTGTCAGAACGGAGAGGAACTCGCTACGGTACTAGGAGCGGCTATCAACGCCTTCCCCGGTGCTGGTGCGCTCAAGGCTCTGGGAGGAACACATATGCCCTCTATGGGCAACGCCATGAGGCAAGACAGGTATGGTTGGATAAATCTAGGAGCAGTCGGAACGTACAACGTCTCATCTAGACCGTATACTGTCGAATCAGCCACCAATGCCAGTCAGACTACTTTAGAGGAGATACCCGCTTGTGGTTGGTTGAGAGCCAACATCAACACCAATGACAGCACTGTCACCCAACCGACATACGCTGCTTATCACTCTAGAGACGTCATCAAGACTGGTAGTAATTACAAGATAAGATTCTACCTAGCGCCTAATAGGAAAACTGGAACTACTAAATTCGAGACGACAAGCGATGGCTCTAGCACCAATAGTATAGGTAACAGCCTGTTCGTATGGGCGAAGGCTGGTTGCATTCGCTTCAACAACGAGGATGTGTCTGCGAGAGACCACATGTGTCAAACGCACTTCTCTGGCATAGTAGATGCTGTAGATAGGACAAAGCCGATAGGTGCAGTCGGTTGGCATGGAGAGCGCTATTCATATTTAAACAGCGTAAAGATAGACAAGGCCACAAGTGGAACTGGATATGCCGCTGGATTAGGTGCTTATCATCCGTATCTCGCTTTCAGCCCGTATGGTTCCGCTGGTACCGTGATGAACACCTTTGGACACCTACCTGTAATCAATCCGATGTCAAACAGTCCTGAGAGCATAGAGTCTATCGCAGGTAAACACACTTCTGCTATCAATGTAGAAGTGGACATGTTTGGCTCTCCAAACACCTACACACTTGCTTCTGCACCAACTGGTACTTACAATTTCAGAGACACGGAAGACACATCCAGCACTGGATACTTCTCCACAGACCCAGTGAATTACAAGTACAAAGCAAGCACTGCTTCCGTAACTAACATAGGAGAACCACCAGAGGAACTCACATCACCACAAGGTGTGTTCACGAGTGCCTTCCTAGTCGTAGCCCATGAGTCCGAGGGGGCATTGGTAGCCAAGTTCGACAGAGACGGCGTAACGGCCACTGGTGATTGGCTACATGCTAGAGGTCTATCCAGCAACCCCATACAATCAGCAGGAACGACGCTGTGGGACGAGAGGATACACGGGCAAGACAGATTTGTTTCGACAGCGAATGCTGGTCCAAATGTAGAGGCTCTCATAGTTCATGACATGGCTCTTCCTGTTGGTAACAATATATCTGGTAATACGAACTGGGCAGACGACTTGTATGACCCTACTGGGGGTCAAGTCCATCTGCATGGCGCTGTAAGTGCTGACACAGAGTTGGAAAACGCGACTCCTGACAGAGCAAAGACTGGTAGCATTCTGAATGACCTAGATGTATCGATAGGCTCCATCAATCTACATACATCTACAGATGTAGAGAGAAATGTAGCGGCTGATAAATACACGACTAGTTTCACTAGCGAGAGTGGTTTTGCTAACGGCTTCTGGATGCAGGACGTCAATGCGTATCAGATGCAGTCCAAACTAGCCGCGAAGAACTTCACGGTGGAGAACGTCGTATGGAAGAGGATGGATGGAGGAAGCCTGACATTACCTACTGTGAATGCCAGAGGTCTAGGCGCTGTACCGTGGGTGACTCGTGTCAGTGGCAACAATGCGCATACCACAGGGGAGAAGATTTTCGGCAATAACAGATTCTCGTTCGAGACCACCAATAGTGCCATGCTACCAGTGCTGCAAGCACAGGAACTATCCCATCCCTCCGTGGCTAAGGAGAACCCGTATCCTGTCAACAACGTGTTGAACATACCAAACGAGGAGATTCAGTTCGAGAGCATAACGGTTGTGGATGACACAGGACAGGAGCATCGGATAGAGGGTGGAAGCCCATTGGGGACTATCATACGTGGTTTCAGAGTACCTACGAACAGAGGTACTGCTGGTCTCGCTCCAGCATTGGCTAACAGTGGTAATACACCTAACTTGAAGATACAACTACCGAATCCAAATCACATACCGGGGAACATAGTAGTGAGGTCTGGTTTCGACCCGGTGCAAGCGTATCAGGGAGAGACCATGGGCTCAGGGGGTATGCAGCATCCTGAGCAGAGCATAGGGCACCTGTTTGACAACAGCGTCAGCAACCCAAGAGCGCACCCTACGTATGAGGACCACAACTGGGAACACATAGACCCATTGACTGAGGAAAGCACCAGAAGCGGTTGGGACAACACGTCTTCTCAAAACTCATACGAAATGCACGACAGAACCCTGTTCTTCCACATAACGAAGATGGGACACACGCATACGCATCGGTATCCCACCGTATACACACATGCTGCTGGATTAGAGACCAACGACCTATCTGGTAGTTCTTGGAATGCATCTACATCAGTTCTCACTGTGAGTGCCACAATCGACACAGATGTCTTCGATGCTGGCTTCGGCAGCAAAGAAGTCAGTGACAACAGACGGTTCATCAGAATATACAATCCCTCTACGGATGAAGGGGTAGTAGCATCGTATACCGGAATAAGCGGTCAGACGTTCACTGGTGTGGTGGGTGACATAGACTTCACATCCTTCATCGCTAGTCAAACCATAACCAATCTCAAGGTCGTGCCATCCTACTACATGCCAGCAGGTAGTGCGCGTCTCTTTGCAGCCAATAGACTGAGAGACCATGCTGAGGTCAGTGGTAACTCGCCTGATATGGCACATACCGAATACAAGAGCGTTGGCTCGATTGCATTTGACAAGTACAGCAAACCAGTGATGACACCGATGCCCTTCCCAAGAATGGGGCATCACTTCGTCAACGCTACAATGCCAATGCTACCCGGACACTGGTCTCATCCCTTGTACCAGTCGTTATACAAGAGAAGCAAGAAGATATTCAACGCTAGAATAAAGACAGCAGATTCCATACTCAGAGATGACAAGATAAAGACAATAGCATCCAGACCAGCAGTGAAATCCGACTTGGATATAACCGAGAACATAAATCCACTAGAGGCTGAACTCAATCTGGGTCTGGACGCTCTACCTAGTGGACCGAGTGACCTACATGGTGGTGGCTTTGCTCTGATGTTTGAGTCCGCCATACGATATGATGGATATGGTGTCTTAGCGACGAGTGGTAAGGGAGGAGTGATGAACAAGGTAGGTGGACACAGTATAACGCTCGCAGCGGGCGCTAACTACACTTTGGACAATCACTTCCCAGACCCTGCTGAGGTGGGAGCATACCAGATTATCATACAACCAAACCTCTTCGCTTCCCAATTACAAGGATTCAACCTCAACGGTGGTACGTACGCTCTCACCAGTCAACAAGTCAACACCGTCATAGGCATCAAGGAGGATTTCTCCAACGTAGGCGGCATCATCTTGATTCTCGCTCGTGCTACACAAGCGGATGTAAGAGGCTGCGAGGTCTTCATGAACGAGGTGCTACTAGACATCAATCCAGACTATGGAAGTCAATTTACCAAACTACCACCATTGCTTCTTCACAACTACTTTGGAATAAATCTACACGAGACCCCATCATTCTCCAGAAGCGGATTCCCATATAGTCCAAAATACAGCAAAGCAACACCCGGATACACTCTAAACATACCATGGTGGAGCGTTCTATTCTCTGGATTGTCATCAGATAGCATAGAACAACCAGACGCACGTGCAGGAACTACCCAATATGCACCTCATCAATATTATCAATTTAGCAAAAGTACCTATGGTAGTATTGGAAATCAATTAACATTACAAGGATATCCATCAATATACCCAGATATATATTCTAAATTACTACAAAATACATCATTAATACCAAAATGTACTGTAATATCATCTAATTCAGGAGCAGGTAACATCACTGTAGATGATGCCACTCTATTCCCTGTAAAGCCTAGATTCGGGGAGAAACTGTATTTCGTGGCTAAAGACGGTAATACTTACAGTGCCGCTTACACTAAGAGAGACGGACATGATGCAGATGCAATTAACGTCCCAAAGCAATTAGAAGTAACTAATTCTGGAGAAGGTGCTACTTTCTATTCTAATTTGTATAATGGTGCTGTTATTCATCTATCTACACAATATAATTTATTTACATCTGATAATATTTTGAAAGATACTCAGAAAAGCGTATTTGCAAATTATCTAGATAGTGTAATTGAGGGTTCCAAAGACACATCATCCAAGCATCTCCCAGATGCGTTCATCTGTCTATGGCATCCGAATCTAGGTAAGCCCTACACCTACTTCTCGGATGACACGAGCAACAGGGCTTGGAATGCTAGTTCCTACAATGCAGCCATGTACAACGCTGTGCCAGAGCATTTCGAGACTATACACTACCAACAGGCATCCTACGCAATGAGTCTAGGACCATTCTCCTTGAAGCAGAAGCCACCAGATGCCAACACGAAGACAGGAGTGCTTGATGGAGGAGACTCGACGGATTCACCCGGCAGCACTGGTGGTGACTTCGGTATAACGGTATACAACAGATTCTGGCCCTGCGGTACAAGGGGTGGTCCACAAGCCAGTAGCCTAGAGGAATACGTCCTAGCGTCCATATCTTGGGACAAGCCCGGTGACTACGATTCAATGAAAGTCAATTGGAATGACGCAGACAGCAACTCGTATCCGTACGCCGTATCTAGCGGTATAACCACTAATGACAGAGCCGCTAACGAGAGAAGGGCATTCGGTTACAGAGTAGGATTGAGACAGGCTCTCAACAAGCCCACATGGGGCATACCTGCTGCCAGAGCCCATCTAGAGGGAGGAAGCGCGTCAGGTAACGCTGTGTTGACCACAGACTATGACGCTGGTCCTCTGGTGCAACACGAAGCGTATACCAACGGGTGGCTCTACAAGGGAGGAGACAGCGATGGCAATGCCACTCTACCAAAGTCGCAAGTCGGTATACTGGAGAGACTGACTAACTTCACTGGTATGCTTGGTATAGACAAGCCTGATGACCAAGTCAGATACAGCGATGGTAGGAGAATGACGAGACCCTTTGGTGTACCACTCAGGACGCTGAGAAACCCAGCACCGCCTAACAACTCCACTGGTAATCGCGCTGATAGGGACTGGTTCGGAGACGGTGAAGGAAAGGGCGTTGTAGAGTTGTCTGAAGCCGCTCAATGGTATCTGGTGGACTGGTGGGCCAATGAGCGTGGAGAGGACGTCAGACGCGCTCCAGTGCGTGGTTTTGGGGTCAGACCAGCATGGGACTGTGGTGATGCATACGAATATGACAGAACCAACAGCAGAAGCCCGTATGAAAGAGTATTGAACAACGGTAAACCACTGTTCAACTTGAAGAATGTGGTTTCTGGTAGCAATGTCTCTTTAAGTAATGGATTCTCAATACCCAGATTTGAAGGAAGACTAAATGACGAGAACAACAACAGCACTACAACGCTCGTAGACGTGTTCTGCCCAACTAACTCTCTCAGGGTAGGGGACATGGGCAACGGTCGCGGTATACGCTGTCCTACACACTTTAACGAGGACAAACTCACAGCGCTCTCAACACCGATAGAGAAGACAGGTGTCGTACTGAGTCACAACACATCCGAGCCGCTGTTTGGTGACGGATTATTGAGACCCAGAGACGATGTTCTGCAAATAGACGAAGTCCCAAGAGGAATAAGTTCCAGACTCGATATAACCGAGGATGGATTGTTGAAGCCAGAGGCCACAGTGAGTGACAGAGTGGAGAACATCGTCGGTGATAGTCCCCACAAAGACCCCATCAGTCGCTCCAGTCCAAGGATAGGCATAGTGGGTCAGACAGAGGATGAGAGTGACGATTCTCATGTCATCCTAAACACCGAGGCACACAGTCTACACACTGACAGGAACGTAGGGCAGAGAGTGGTGTTACATGGTGCTTTACAGACCACACAGAGCCTAGCCAACGCCACGTTCACAGGGACTAGTTTCTCAAGACAGAGCAATGGCTCGCCTGTCTCTGCTGCTTTGAGATTCTCTCATACCAATCCGTTCAGACCATATGGTGGTACGTATATCATGGAATCCAAGTCATATACCGGAGTCTTCGATGATACTGGTTGGGGGCGCAACAACCTGTCTGGTAGCGCTAAGACGAGTAATCCATATCAGAAGGCAACCACGTACAATCTCAACACGAAGAGAAACAACAATACAGACAAGACTGTCAGATTCCTGCTACGCCCCATAAGGCTACTAGACAAGCAACATGTAGAACTGTTCAGAGTGAACAATGCCCTGCATAGCAGTTCTCCTCAGTATGACCTAAACTACCACTATGCCACAAGTGGAGGAAAGTATGGTCTTTTCAACTATGAAGTGACAACAGGAAGAAACGCTACATCGAATTACATCGCTGGTAGTGACCCCAATAGCAACGGACCATACTGGCCGATATACGTGTTTGACGAAACGGGGGCCATGCAGACCCCTGTAAGTTTCGGACCTAACATACCGGGGAGTGAGGTGACTGGTTTCGATAAGACCAGTCTGGACAGCACAGTCACAAGAGTGCTAATCTCAGAGAACACATTGCAGCATCACAGGTCAGATGCGGCGAGAAAGAGACAGAAGGATGACAGCGATGAAGATGCAACCAAGATGGACTACAATGTAAAAGCGAGATACAGTCAATCATTGCACTCTAAAGGACATAAGGGCGATGTGTCCTTCTCTACCAGCGACCATTCGGGTGATGCCACATGACCGTCATACAATCCACAAAAGGACGCTTTGACACTGATATGAACAACAACATGACAGATGTGAGAAAACCTGTTTTCGTGGACAACGCTATTCACTATGAGAAGATTGACGAGGTTCCAGCCGTAAAGCGAAAGATAACGATGCAGCAGAAAAAGACATCCAACTACAGCGTGTCTACTGAAAAATCGTACAATCTGATTGAATCTGGCTCATCCATATCTGTCACACACGCTGATAGCAATTACACGACTGACATATGGACACCAAAAGGGAAGAACTCAGTACCGAAGATAATCTACTCACAGCAAGACCCCACTAAGAGGCTAGTGTGGTCTTCTAGTGAGAGTGTGACTGATGGCCTTCGTTTGGAATTGCAGAACATGAAAGGTAAGTCCATGAAGGAAATAGGCTTTGTAGGTAACACTGGTCACTTCGGAGTTTCTCTAGATGTCGGTATGAGAAGCACGGACCTAGTGACTAGACTCACAAACAGCGTTGCCAACAACATGAACTCCGTCAGTCTTGGACAGCCGCTTTCTGTCTCTAACCAAAGTGCTTCTAGAAGAAGTCAAAGTTTAGAGTACGTAGCGGAGGATTTCAACAATATGAATTTGATTGCTGCGTTAAGTTTTATCTCTCGCTTCGATAACAGAACACTCAGTTTCTCTAAGGAAGGCAACGTGATATACGCGCCCGGCAATATAGTCAAGAAACGGTCATTTATTGATGGTGATTTGAGATTTGGTAAGAAAAGCAAAAACCCAGTTAGTTCCATTGCGAATAGAGTCACAGTCACTGGTGTGCCTTCTGCGCTCAACGATGATGTCACAATCACATTAGACGACAGGACGAGGCAAGGTACGATAGAATCACCAGACATAATTGCTGAAAAACCAATTTTTGACATGAGTGTCAAGAGCATCTCAAGCGCTAGAAAAGTGGCTAGAAACAAATTGCGCGTAAACGCATTGAAACAAGGAAGCATAAGTAGTGCTGGACATCCCAACTTGTACCATTTGAGAGCGGGCGATTTCGTAGACTACTACAATCGTGAATACGTCGTCTCAGAAGTAATGCATAAGATGAGTGATAAAACGAGTGATTTGAAATTTTTGCTAGTTGAAAAAGGACTAGAAACTGCTTTGCAAGATATAGACGTTAAATCCGAAGCAGCAGATTCAGTAAACAGTAAAGAAACTCATTCTCAAATAAAAACAGAGAATCTAAATTTAGCACTAGGAATGAAAATAAACATGATAACCAGAATCGTAGTAAAAAGAAAAATATCTGATAGTGGCACTCTGGGACGTCATTCTATATCATTAGGAGGGGCTTCCACAATTGATAAAGGCGGAACCACCTACCCAGTTAGTAGCATAGGCTCTACGCAAGGAGAGGAGATTGACGTAACATGACAGTTAATGACCATTTAAAGCGACTTCTAGTAGAGACTATTGCTAACAACATAAACGAAGTTACCTTTGGGTTCGATGGTACACCAGAGACAAGCAGCGATGGTAGTGCAGGACGACCAGCAATAACCCTCACACCCACTGTAACCATAGTAGACAACTCTTCGTTGTTGATAGAGGCCAAGATTCCAACCACTCACCAATTTGACGAGACTCTCAAAGAAGTATACATTCAGATGAGAAACACCAACGATTTTACACCCATAGGACGACACACGTTTAGACCCATATTGAAAAACGGTAGTAACGAAGTCATAGCGCAAATTATCATGGAGGTGCAGTAATGGGTAGTAATTCTCTCTCCGGTCACATTGGTAGTTTGACTGATGGCGATTACATCATGTCTCCATCTCTGACAAATCTGTACGAAGGTATGCATGGAAATGGCATAATAGCGCTTGAAGACAATCACTCTGAGTCTCTACATAGAAACACACCAGCGTCACTTCCGGGCGCAATATCTCATGATGGTAACCACACTATAACGATAAAGGGAGGCTTTGCTGTTCTCGATGGGCTTCTGGTATCTTTCGCTAATGGATATGGTACAAGCGCACCAAACACATACAATGTAGCACTTACACAAACTAACGTACAAGGCACAGCGTCGGCGCTTTCTAGCGGAGAAACAGCGTTGTTCGTAGTATATGTCTGCTCTCACAACGACAGTGCTGTGAAAAACATCAAGATACAGAAAAGCAGCAATTCCACTACATTACCATCAAATCCAACTGGCTTTTTGACTGACCCTTCTGGTTTGGATGGCTCTCTCGATTTAGATGTAAAGCAATCTACGGTGCTGGCTGTGATTAGAGCCACATACCAAGCCAGTAACGGTGGCAATCTCAACGTCGACATACAAGAGATATTCGATATGCGCACATTCCTTAGACCATCACCGATGTATCTCGCTCCTATGCTTGATGGTGCCATAGGAGAGACACCACACGCCACTAACAACAGGATTTCCACTCATGCAGCGTTAGATGGTATGCACGGTGGCTCTGAGGAGAATGGAGCGTTTGCTGCTTCCAAGTTTGGTGCTATCTGGATGGGATTCGATGAGAATTCCAACAACGTGCTTTATTTCTCAGGCACGCAGGACAGCGCCAGAAGGACGTTCAAACTAGGTCCAGACAGGCTGCGCAGCGTAAATGGCAATTCCGCTTTGACATTCAAGTTCGATGGAGCCAATCAGTTCTTCTTGACTCCAACCGGAACCCATACTCTGAATCCTAGCGGAGTGTTCCCACCCGGTCACTCTGTAATGGTGTCAAACGCAGCAACAGCCACGCACAACATCACATTCGACTCCACTGGGCTGAACAACACAGTCATTCCCCAGACTTGCTCCGTGTTCGTTTATGATGGTGGTAACTGGAAGAGAATAATGTCCAGCGGCTTCGCCTCGTCAGCATCCTCTGGTGGTGCTACAGCCGTACAACTAGGAGCCGCTGATGGTAGTTTCACCAACGACACGGACCTATCTTGGACATCTGGTAGCAATACCCTCAACACCATAAATCTAGGTCTTGCTGGCATTGTGACTGGTGCTACTGGAGTGCAGTTTACGGCAGGAAATAGCAACCCCGGCAACGCTGGTACGATATGGTACAAGACATCCGAGAATAGATTCTATCACAACACCACCAAGTTCGTGTTAGACGGAGACATAACGAATGGCAGTTTCACATTCACAGGTCTCTCTCAGACTCCTGCAAACTTCTCTGGTGCTGCTAACAAGTTCCTGCAAGTCAACAGCACGCCTGATGCAATCATATTCGA
>CESX01005604.1_pt1 | contig 29183 bp, 42 predicted proteins | sample 326941 | NCBI WGS metagenome assembly CESX01 (sample SAMEA2622357, study PRJEB7988) | marine metagenome | isolation source: saline water (ENVO:00002010), including
GGTGTGTTTGCAGATCCAGAACAAGAAGAGAAATTCAACGATGAGATGCAGTGGGCATCCGCATCTGACGCTGCTCATGCATTCGGACTGGCCGACTCTGCCAAAGGCAAGCTGTCGATTCCTTTTAAGTGCATCGAGATGCTCTGGCCGGAGGCAATGCCTGGACCCGCACAGAGGCGAGGCGACTGTGTCAGTCACTCCACTAAGAATGCCCAGCTGCTAACCCTGGCATGCGAGATTGTAGCTGGTAAGCCGGACGAAGACACCGGCATCATCGAAGGCCCGCCCGCTGTTTCAGAAGTAGGGGAGCGGAATGGCGTTCTCTCCACGGAAGCAATCTACTGGTGGCGGGATCATGGTGGTGATGGATGGGGCTGTCATCATGCAAGTCGAGTGGCTGTCAACGAGTCTGGAATGTGGGTTCGTAAAGATTACCGGCCCGACTTCGGATTCGACCTCACAAAGTACAGTGCATCTCTTGCAGGGAAGTGGGGACGAACATCTCCCCCCGACACAGTCAAACAGGAAGGGATGAAGCACGCCATCAAACAAGCAACCAGTTGCGGATCTTTTGAAGAAGTTCGCGACATGATTGCAAATGGATACGGCATATCGACCTGCGGAGGTGAAGGGTGGAGCAGTAAAAAAGATGTGTATGGATTCTCTAAGAGGTCCGGCAGTTGGAGCCATGCGATGGCTATCATTGCCGTTGACGACCGGCAAATTGCACACGATACCTGGGGCGAGCCGGTTGTTTGTATCCTGAACTCTTGGGGATCTGGATGGAACTCCGGCGGTAGAAAAATAATAGGAACAAACATTGAAATTCCGAAGGGTGCCTTCTGGTCTCGTTGGTCAGATGCGAAGAGGCGGTCCTTTATTGCGTTGTCGGGTGCCGAAGGTTGGCCCCCACAAAAACTCCCCGACTGGGGTTCTAATTACTGGAGCAGATTATGAATTTTATGAAGAGTTCGGTGTGTACCATGTTGATCGCTTGTTTTCTTTTTGGTGGTCTTGCCTGGAGGATTCACAATCGTCGTCATGGTTGTTGCGGTTGTGAAGGAAGCTGCCACGCTGTTGTAAAAATTATTCCGATTCGTCATTGCAAAGCTTGCAAATAGGAGACCTGTATGTGGAACCGATTGATTGCATTGCGTTCTTCGGTGTTGTCGTTGCTTCTTGTATTTGCGTTGCTATCTGGCTATGCGGAGGCATGGACAGCGAATGAATGGCAAGGAATTATCGAGGCCACCGCTGGCGCAGTATCGGGCCGACAGAATCCTGTTAAACCTGATACGGGAGATGTGTGCCAGGACTGCGATGGGACTGGTAAAGTCGGTGACGGTCGTGTGATGGTTAAGTGCCAGACATGCGATGGCACAGGTAAGAAGTTGAAAGCTCAAAAAGAAAAGGAGTCCGCTGACAAGTCAGCGGGCAACTTTCAATGTCGAGCATTCTGCTGAAAGTAAACAAGTTCCGTCCAGGGCTGGACGGTGGTTTTTTCCACGAAGGAGATTCTAATATGGGTAAAGATATAAGAAGTAACGTCAAGACTACGGTTGCTGGTCTTATCACTGCGGGGATTGCTGTAGCACATGCTGCCCTTGCATTGGTAAACGGCGACCAGCCGGATTGGACAACCACGGTGGCAGCTGTCACAGCAGCAATCGGTTTGTTGTTTGCGAAAGACGGCGACAAATAGAGTTGACTGAGGATCTGCACTCTAGGAGAATAGACAAACATCTGATGAGCGATTGCTCTTCTGGAACCTTGCCACGGGTTCCTATCCTCCTGCCCGATCCGTGTCGCCTCCACGGGTCGGGTTTTTTATTACTAACCCCTTGACTAGTTGCTTAATATAAAAATAGTATAGATATGTACGGCAGTGCTAGCTGTCACTTTTGTGAAACCTTTTGTATGGAGGTGGTATGTCTGCCACAACTCTGAAACGAGGCGAGCGAACTCGCCTTGTAACTGATTACCTCAAACAAAATCCGAAGGCAACCAAGAAGGAAGTCATGGAGAAGTTCGAGGTTTCGGATGCTACTTTTTACAACATCCGAAAAAAACTAAACGGCACTGACGCGAAGGATGCGACAACACAAACACGGAAGCCCGCAGTGAAGCCCGCAGTGAAGCGAGCTAAGAAGCCAACCGCTGCTCGATCATTTTCGGTAAGTTGTTATGTCCCACAGATGGGATGTGATGCGACTTTTTCGTCCGAGGGATTGAAGCTAGGTAAATGCCTGATCAACTGGAAGCAGTTGAAGGGTCTTACTGACAGCGGACTGTTTAGCTAGGGAAAGCTTAACGCAGCAGCGGGGAGGCGGGTTTTCTTATTGTCCCCTTATAAGAGAACCGGCCCCCCGCATTTTATTATGATAGATGCGAACTTTGTAATCTTTGACGTAGAAACCACCGATCCGCATGCCGGTGCTGTACTGGGAGGCACCCCCGAGATAATCGAGATCGGGGCTATTCTAGTGAACAGATCTTGGCAAGTTCTAAATGAATACAGCCAGCTGATTCGTCCCAAACGCATGGACTTTGTCACGGAGTTCACTAGTCAACTCAGCGGCCTGCGGCCCGAGATGCTAGAGGAGTCTCCGACTTTTGACGAGATGTGGAAGTCTTGGGCAGAGTTTACAAAGTACAAATCTTTTCGATTGTTCTCCTGGGGCGGCACCGACATTCACCAGTTGAGACATGCGTATTCGTCGATCCGGCTAGGCTACCCTCACAATGACATGCCGATTGACATTGCTAGTATGGTATACATGTGGGGATCCACTAGAGGATGGAAGCCCAAGGGCTTAGGATTGGCATCTGTATGCAAAGAGCTAGGTATTACCGTCCAGGGACACCATCGAGCGATGGCTGACGCACACCTTGCGTTGCAAGTCCTCAAGCACATCTTTAATTCAGAAGAAGAACATGAGGAGGTACAGATTTATGCCGTTTAATGGAGTGAAGATCGAGATCAGTGTTGGCGAAGCCCTGGACAGACTAAGCATTCTGTCAATCAAGAAGGAGCGACTTATCGATCCCGACAAGCAGCAGCAGGTCAACGAGGAGTACAATAGGCTTATCAAGTCGTTGGAAGGCCACCTTGGTGACAGCTTGCCAATTACTCAAAGTGATACATACAAAGAATTGAAACAAGTAAACGAGCGACTCTGGGAGATCGAAGATAAAATCCGAGAGCTAGACAAGGAGATTTTCCAGGGCGATAATTCTCTTGCTAATATTCGACAAGGTTTGATTATGTGTGCCGAGAAGTTCTCTTCTGGCAAAGAAGGAGGAGACACTGTCGGAGATGCGTTTGCACCCGACTTCCAATGGATGCAGTGTGCCCGATCTGTGTATTTTTTAAACGATACCCGTTACATGCTGAAGAGTAAGTTTAACAACGATTTTCACCAAGAACCTATCGAAGTAAAATCCCATGTCTGACCGAACTGAAAAGTTTCAGTGGCTTGTAAAAAATAAACCACAAGCAAATGAGTTACTGTCTTCAAAAGACGGAAACCCTGTTCCTGTGTGCGTAGAAAGAAAATGGAAAGATCAGGATCCCTGTCCGAAGATGCTGATGTATGTGAACGCACTCATCGATTCGGAATGCACGGGATGGTATCTGACCGGCATAGATACTCAGAAAGCGTTGAAGGTTTTGATCATGCCGGATTCGCAAGACATTTTGATCGACTCAAACGATGGCCGAATCGACAATCTGTCGGTAGCGGCATTGCGGGTGGTACGTCACAACGAACGTGGCACCGCTCTAATTACTGAACTCCCAAACATGTTCTAGGAGACAAACAATGGCGTATGCAAGAACCAAGACAACTTTGAGGGGCGTACTAACCGCAGGGTTTTATTCTGTCCGACCGCTGGACGAAGTACTACGGCGAGACTTTGAGCTACCTGGAGATCCGTATGATCGCAACGAGGAGATTGCTGCCAGGGGTCGAGGGTACTTGTACGACCTGGGCGTGTTCTTTTATCGGGACGAGCTGCACATCAAGGGCGTGTTAATCCAGCCAAAGGAAGAGGATGACACCCCGCTGTTGCAGCGTCACAACTTCATGAGCTACGGATACATCACCCAGCTGGATTATAACAACCTAACCCCGTTGCCCTGGGAGGATCCCACGCAAGAGTATCTCGAAAAGCACCCAGACGGCAGGGTGTGGGTTAAGTGGGCCGAGGAACGAAACTGTGTACAAGTAACCCCTGAGACAGTAACCCTGACATGATTAGAAAACTACCAGAAGATATCGAAGAGATCCGCAGCCGCATGGAAAAGATGAAGAACAAGGAACTCCGGCTCGAAGGAGATCTTGCAATTCATGAGTTCCCAGACGCTGAGATGGAAGTCTCCCAGGTCTGTCTGACCTTGTTTGAGCTAAGTAAAGCACAGGCATTGCTCAAGAGTGCGGCCCGCCCAGGCAAGGATGTCACGGTCGAACTGAAAGCACTTCGGACTCAGCTGGAGATCCACGAGCGAAAGGTTGCGGCTATTCAAGAGAAGATCGACGAACTGTTCAAAAGAGATCAGGGACTAATGACTCGATGGCAGAAGTTGAATGACAAAGTTAAGCAGTGCGAAGGAGAGGTCGAAAAAATTGTGGAGCATCATAGTGATGTATTTACCGACAAAAAGATCGACATTCAAAAAATGTTCCCTCAACTTGTAGATATTTTCTCCGCACTACCTTGACGACTTGCTAGTTGGTTTGGATAATCGAAGACCCCTTTGGGTCGTTGATATACACCAACCAAGAAACACAAAACTAATCTATGAGACAGTGCAGATGTCTGCACAAACCTGAAAAGAATCGAACGGATGCGTGTACTGAACACTTGGACAGGTGGGTATCCTATCGGGTTCCACTTGAATGGTACTTGGGAATCTTGCAAGGATGCAACGAGCGTATTCACGCCAGAGTTTTTTCGTGACTTATATTCTAGCCACAACCCCCAACCGCTTAATGATGTAACGATCCTGTACATGTGGTTTGATTCCAAAGACGTACCTGACACGTATGTCATGCAAGATCAAATCATGTGCGACAGAGTTCTAACAAAAGAGTTGCTTCTATCGAATCTCGTATCTTGGGGAATCGAAGGAGTGAATCTTTGTGAAGGGTGGGACTGGACCCAGTACGAGAAGCCGGTGGCGATGAAACCTCACCTGTTGATTCAACATCTCCACTCGATCACAACGAAATACGTGATCGGGTGGGATGTTGATACTTTCTTCACCGAACATCCGAACGAAGTTGTCCGGCGGTTCGAGTACATGGAATGTGATTGGTTGTTCAACGCCAGTGCAACGGTCCACCCGTTCTCTCTAAAAAAGTTCTATGATGATTGGCAAGAACACTGGGAGATGCTGATCGAAGTTGCACAGCAAGGAAGTGTCCCTTGGAGATTTTTGAACTCAGGTTTGTGGATTGCCCGCACCGATTTTCTCCGCGAGATTACCGACGATCTGATCATGACCAAACTCTGGGACGATGACTTCGGAGAACAAGGTCACCTCACTCATGTCTACAAGAAACACTTCGGTAGGATCCGACAGGATCTTCGGTGTGAGATATTTCAATCGATGGGATCGGCCCCCGAAGGGTGTCTGAAACTAGTCCCGTAAAAATAAAAAACACGATTTGTTCGGAAACCCCTATTTTTATAGGGTGAAATAATTTGATTTTGTTGGCCGATTGCGGTTGCATTGCCGATATAAGTTAGTAGAATGAGGACATAACAAACAACGATACTTCAACAAGGAAAGGAGGTAAAAAATGGAAAAGGAAACTAATTCCGCTGGGATGGTTTGGTGCGAAGGCACCCAATCCTGGGTGGACCCCTTGGTTCTCGACGCTGTCGAGAAAGAGGCAGAGGGAAGCATCGCTGACCTCAAGAACCTACTCGCCCGCTAAGGGCGAGGGGTTTTTTTTAAAGATTATTCTTGACGTGGCCGATAACGGATGTATAATTAAGACATACAAAACAACAACCTTTCAACAAGGAACAAACCTATGATTTCCGCAAAAGTACAAATCGTGTTCGCGACCTGCTATCCTAAGAGCGGACTGGACAACACCTCTAACCACACCGTTGCGAAGACAGTTGTGGGGGAGAATATTGAAGATGTCTTGGAGGTGACGTTTGGTCTTCAGGGCAACAACCTTGAAGGCAGCAAGTACTGGGGAGATGAGTTTTACTCCCTGAGCGTTGGCGACACCGTTTGGGTTTCCGTCGAAGGGCAGGACGACACGCTGTGGATTGTGTGTCCGATGGGATTTGCTAAGATGACGATGCGACAAGCGTGGGAGTGGGAGCAGACCAAACGTGAAGATCGTTATTGGATGGCCCGCGATATTTACAAAGCAAACGTCGAGCCGCAAACCGCACAATGAAATATCCTTGTTGAAGGCTTGCGAGGGGGGAGTGGTAAATAACCCCGCCACGAACCCCTCGTGAGTTTTTTTAGGAGGCAGCTATGAAAGTAGATCTTTTATTTGCAATCATCGCCCTACCTTTTTGTATTTGGTTTGGTATGATGCTCGCATGCCCATTAGAGGCTGGACTAATTTTTGGAACTATGATGCTGCTTCGAGAAGTTGAGAAGTGGTTTGGAGGAAGAGATGGGAGTTTTTAAAAACACGACTTGGCACTTTTACATCGACACTAACTTGGGCGAAGGCGAAGCAACTAAGTCAGGCCCAGGAGAACTGTGGGAGGTCAATCTGCCCACCGGAGGGTTTAGATTTGATGGTGATATACTTAGTGTCAAGAGAGAGATCATAAAGTATTGCAAAGCAAATGCCGGACCCGACGATTACACCCATGTGTTTGGAAACCCTTTACCTAAACGAAGAGCGTTGAAGGCCAAATCTTTATATTAAGGAGTAGCAGGATGCTAGTACTGTCACGGAAGCCAGAAGAAAAAGTGGTGATATCTTTGTCCTTTCTTAAAGAGGTGATTGCATTCGCTTATGAAAAAGCACATTGCGGTCAGGGCATCGAGGATATCTGCTCAGAACTCCAAGGAGTTTTGGGAGGCACTATTGAGGTCACTTACTTGGGCGAAACAAAAGACCGAGGTCGGTTGGCGTTTCAAGCTCATGAACTGATCAAAATTCATCGAAGCGAGTTGTGGGAGAGGCTAAACGAAGAGTTCCCCAGGATTGCGGAAACGCAACCCTCCTAGCACAACTCCGCTGACCCGATACATTGTGAGCGTATGGAGATGCCGCATGATAACTCGACGGCTAGAAGTTCTAATTCAGCAGCCCGTCTCATATCTTGAGAAGTCCGGCCTGGGGACACGCGCCCAAAACGCACTGGAGCGTGCAGGCTTGGATACTATCGGAGCAGTTTTAAGCAAGACCTCCACCGAGTTGTTCAATGTCAGCGGGTACGACATTGCAACTCATAGGCAGCTAATGTCAGCACTCGCTGACGCAGGTATACACAAACAAATACATGTCAAGAAAGTGCATACATATGCACTGGAAGGAGCCACTCAATGGAATTGTTCGATCAAGAGAAGTTCATCGACGGTCAAAACCGTTTGATGGAGGCGATCAAAAAGGTAGAGGGCAGCGTCAAGTTGGGCATGACGGTAGAGGGCAGTGTCCATCCCCAGAGCCTGATCAACGTGTTGATGGGCATGAAGGAGTCTCAGCTGCAACTACAGCAGCAGCTAGGGGTCACCACTTCATTGATCAAGGCACTCGTTGCATTTTTGCCGGACGAGCAGGTCGATCAGATGCTCGATATCTTTTCTGTTGATATCGATGCGAAGGTTGAACACTTGAAAGAGATTGCAGATAAGCGTGTCGAACAGGATCGACAGCCAAAGATTGTTGTACCTAAAGGAGGAGCCGGTGCATGATCCAATCCATTCGACGAACTTATGCAGTTACGGGTGCCAGTAAATCGTACGGTGCTGGGATTGTGGCCGAGCTACGAAATGCTCGACACACTGTGTACGACATCCAACGACATGCAAAAGCGTTCTTGTCCGAGACGTTTAGTCCGGTTATTGAAACGGATCACTGGGTGGCCTGTGATTTTTTAGAAGGAAAGCCCATTGTTCAAGTTGCAAACTGGATGGTCAGTAACGAAGTCAAACTTGACGGGATTGTGCATGCAGCTGCACACCACGACCCGCAAGATCCTCTGCTAATCAGTGTTCATGAGATGCGGGAAGCGTTCCAGGTAAATTTGATCGGGCCGCTTATTCTCACGATGTACTTGTATCAGGCATATCGTTTCAACAAAGGAGCAAGGTGCATCTTCCTTCTTGATCAGCGAACCAGCAAGCTTCCAGAAGAAGAGATTGCGTACTGCACAGCTAAAGCTGCAACCCTTCCCACAGTTGAGGCATACAAGCGTATCATGCCCGACTTGGAAATTTTGTACGTTGCGATGCCCGACAAAAAAAATGCGGATTCAGATACTGCCGAAGCGGAGGCTGTCAGAATACTAACTGACTCCGAGAGTCCAAAAAAGAATTTAATAATTTTGTAGGGAGTACCCATGCCGGATATCAAAGAACCAACTCTCGTTGGGATTGACCGACTCGTTCCTAACGAATGGAATCCAAACGAACAAAGCGAAGAAGTCTTCAATCAATTACTGAAGGAGATCGAAGAAGATGGGTTTGAGCATCCTCTTGTTGTCGTGCCGCACTCCGAGGTCGAGGGTGATTACACGATCATTGGAGGAGAGCATCGTTGGCGGGCAGCTATGCTTCTGGGCATGGAAGAAGTTCCGTGTGTGATCCATGACGATTGGGACATGGAGACGCAGAAGTTGAAGACGGTCAGAAGGAACTTACTGTCCGGTAATTTAAACGCTCGAAAGTTTACCGATCTTGTCAACGACTTGACCCAGACAGGCATGGAGATGGATGACATGCCAGTCATGATGGGTTTCGAGGACAAGAAGGAAATGCAAAAGCACCTGATCAAGGAGTCGGCAAAAGGTGACAAGTTTGTTGATGACATGAAAGAGCCGAAGGCCGAGGTCAAAGGCACGGAGTCGTTGATGAGCATAGTCGCCAGTATCTTCAAAGATGCAAACGGAGCAGTTACTGTCGATCAAAGTTATTTATTTTTTACGGTTAAAGGTAAAACGCAGATGGCTATTATGTGCGAGGACGACACCTGGGAAACTGTCGAGAGGATGGTCGCACACCTGAAAGACAGCGGACAGGATGCGGCTACCTTTATAAAAGAGGCGATTGCGGAGAAATTAACTTGACCGCCCTCCCCCAATGGTTCTATAGTGGTGCGGAGGTATTTTATGGCTAAGAAGCACAAATCAATCGTCGAAGCACTCGAAGATCTGGATTCCACTCCCGTAGATGCGGAGGAGATCTGCGAAGACGTTGACGAGAACGACCCGAAGTTCAGGGCTAACTCTCTAACTCCCGACGAAAAAAAAGCCCAGGCTTTCCAGTGGTCTATGGCAGGACATCCTGTGTCCGGCATAGCTAAGATCTTCGATGTTAGCGAGAAGACCATTCGTCGATGGTTTCACGATGTGTACGCCGAGTTCCGCACAGAGATGGAGCAACGGTCGGGTGCCGACAACATAGCCGAGCAGCTGGTCTGGCTGTCCGAACTGGAACGGGTGTGTCTGTACGAGATACACAACAGCCAGAACGACGACACATCGATTGACCCCGCGACCGGCGTGGTAACTCAAAACCAGAACCCCAGGTCACAGTCCGAGAGGGTGAAGTGGCTTCAGGCCGCACTTAGTGCCAGAAAGTTAAAGATCGACATCCTTCAGAAAGCTAATGTTCTCCCTGTCGAGCCAGACCGCATCTATCACAAGATGCAGGACGAGATGCCAAAAACTGAGAAGGAGGATCCAGGCAAGACCAAGACAAGAGAAGAGATTGAAGACGCAATCGAAAAGCTAATCAAAAAAGGTTTGTCACTTTGAAACAACTTGACGCGATCAAAGACCGTGACTTGTTAGTGCTTCAGAAATTGCTGGAGCTAAAGCAGGCACGGCTAAACTTTGCACTGAACTACCATCGGAATACTCACGATGAGCCGATGGACTTCGATCACTTTCCTCATGTTCGTTCTTTGTACAACTCGACGGCCCGAGAAATGGTGCTAATGGGAAGCGTACAAAGTTTCAAGAGTGAGTTCATCGTGATTGATCACTTAGCTTGTGCGTATGTAGGATTGTCTGTGTTTTTTGTAGTTCCTAAGTATGAAATGCGAAACACTTACGTCCAGAACCGTGTTGATCGTTGCGTGCAAAACGTGAACGAGTATAAAAGAATCATGGGAGCGGGGTTTTTTGACTCGATGGCAATCAAGTCATTTGGAAAGGGGGTGATCAAGTACGTTGGGAGTAACGTAGTAAGCGACTTCAAGGAGTTTCCCGCTGACGTAATTGTCGTTGAAGAAGTCGATGAATGCAACTTGGACAATATCGAATACGCCATTGACCGTCTTCGAGCATCCAAGTACCAGTTTAAAAGATATCTTGCAAACCCCAGGATAAAAAATCGCGGCATACATGAATACTTCCTTCGTAGTGATCAAAGAGAATGGTTTGTTCCCTGCACCCAGTGTGGAGAGTTCCAAGAGACTGACTGGTTCAAGACAGTCGTAAAAGAGATCGTTGATCACGAAGGCAATGTGATCGATTGGAAACTTCGGGACGATGAATGGGAGCCGGGATGCAGACGGGATGTGAACATGATCTGTCCCGACTGCGGAGGAGCTTTAGATAGAACTAGTACGGATGGAAAGTGGATAGCCCAAAATCCCGACTCTCAGATTGAGGGCTACCACCTTTCTATGCTGTGCAACATGATCAATCCCATCGCTGGGATGTGGGAAAGGTTCACCAGGGCGATCAACGACCCTGGCCTGATGCAGAGATTCTTCAACTCTGACCTGGGTCTTCCGTTTGACGCTATCGGAAACAAGGTCACTCCTACGATGCTGGACAATTGCATCGGGGAGGGAGACGATGCGTATTCGTTCACAATTCACTCAGACATTGCTCACATCAAAACGCATTCACATCCTGGCCCGTGTAGTATGGGCGTAGATGTTGGGGCGACTCTCGATGTTCGTATCAGCTACCTTCGGTCCAGAGGGGAGCGTCAGGCAGTCTTCATCGGTAAGGTTCGATCCGTTGAGGATCTGTACGACCTGATCCAACTCTACAATGTCGAGAAGTGCGTCATGGACTCGATGCCCGAGATAACTCTAGCAGCCGACTTTCAAGAAGGAGCTATGCAGTACGGCTGTGAGGTCTGGCTTTGCCGGTATGCCAAGGAAGGTTCAGATAAGCGAAGAACTTACGATCTGGTCAATCGGATGATAAATGCGGACAGGACCGAAGTCCTTGACAGGTCTTTTGCTCAGATCCGTCTCAAAAAGAATTTACTGCCTACCAACTATGCTGCTATACTTGGAGGTTCGTATACTGACGAGATGTGCATGCCCATTCGATCTTTAGTTGAAGATTCGGGCGGGAATCAGCGGTATGAGTGGAGCAAGGGGAAGGATCACCAGCGACACACCGACACTTATGACATGCTCGCTAGTTTTATTATGACCGAAACGACCATCGACGACTTCGCTATAGGATAGAGATGAGCAAGGCGGCTGACGGGTACGAAAAGTTCAAAGATATAGTCACAAAGTCTGTCACTTATCGTGGCGAGACTTTTGCTGGTTATAACAAGCCGAAGCGAACTCCAAAGCATCCCAGCAAATCTCACGCTGTTCTCGCAAGAGAAGGGGGGACTATCAAACTTATTCGATTCGGACAGCAGGGTGTTCGAGGTGCGGGTAAGAAGCCAAGGACCGCAGCGGAGAGAGCAAGACGAAGATCGTTCAAAGCCCGTCACAAGAAAAACATTAAAAGAGGACGACTCAGTGCTGCATACTGGGCCGACAAGGTGAAGTGGTAATGGACGCCCCAAAAAAAGACCAAGTCGATTTGAAACTCCGACCCGATTCCACGCATGTGTTAGTACGACAGGAAGGCAACCGAGGTCTTCTGGTGGCTAACAACAAAGATGGAAGTTACGAGGTAGCGTACTGGATAAATGACAAAGTGCCCTACCCGATTGAGATAATTATCGACGGGAAGTCCATAACGAAAGACGCTAAAGTTGTGAAGTTTAACTTCCACCCTGAGATCGATACTCAAAAATCTGCGGAAGGTTTTGAGATGATTCTCGATCAGATACTTAAAGGTAAGTAAGATGCCATTTGCAGGATACGAGAATTTTGGAGAGTGCGTCTCCGAGCAAAAAAATAGAGGGCGGTCTGCCGAGGCTGCTCAGAAAATTTGTGGATCTCTTCAAGCACGATACAAAGAAGCCGCTACCAAAGGCTTTGAGATTCTCAAGTCCGCGATTGATTCGTCTTCTTTGCCGAACTCAACGGCGAACCGAGAACAAGGTGCTGTGTCTAAAGCCCCAGGTGGTGCGTCTACTCCTGCACCAAAAAAAGATCAGGTCCGAGGTTCTAAAAAGAACAAGCCGGGATCTGCCAAGAATCAGTCGGGCGGCATCTCTGTATCGGCGGCAACCGAGAAGACTCTTCGCAACAAGGTCAAGACTCACAACGAGTCGATGAAAAAAGCAGGCAAGCCTTCGTGGAGTCGAGCCACTCTTGGAAAACTCAAAGCAGTGTATCGACGAGGTGCGGGAGCGTTTTCAACTTCACACCGTCCAGGCATGGCCCGAGGGCAGTGGGCAAACGCCAGAGTCAATGCGTTTCTTCATTTGTTGAGAACAGGCAGTCCTAAGAACTCCAAGTACACGACCGACAATGATCTGCTTCCCGCAGGTCATCCAAAAAAATCAAAAAAATAGAAAGAACCTTATGCCGGACATAACAGACGACCAGCTTGCGGAGATCCTCGAAAAGCACGCGATCCCGCCATCTGAGGACGGCGAAAACATTATCGAGGAGGCTTTCATTACAGGCGATGACCGGATTGCTTCTTCTATGGATTTACAGAAGGAGTTGATCCGAGGAAGCATGGCTTGTTTTGATTCGGACAGAATTCATAAGGAAGCCCAGAACTCCGCACTCTTGGATGTTATGAAAACTGTTGAGGGGTCTACCCAGACCGACGAGGAGCTAGGCTTGCGTGAGGGGGGCATGTCCTCACTCTCTGCCACCAAGGTCGTCGAGCCTCCTTACCCGCCGGAACTGCTGTCCGCATTTCTTGAGGTAGACTCTACTCACTTCCGTTGTGTAAAGACAAAGACCGTGGATGCGGTTGGTCGAGAGTACTCGCTCGATCCGATTGTCAACGTGGTGTCTGACGAAGAAGCAGATCAGTCTGTGGCGTTTGCTCGCCAGGAAGGGAATCGCAAGTCTTCTGCTCATTTCCCTCCGAAAGTTTCGCAGTCCCAAGTTGAGCAGGAAGTGGATGCGATCAAGGAGTTCATCACAGACTCCAACGAACTGATTGGTTTTGAAGGCGTGCTGTTCCGTGCTTGCATGGATTACGAAGCGATTGGATGGGCAGCTATCGAAGTGATTCGATCCGCTGACATGAAGATCCGCAAGTTGGCTCACATTCCGGCGACCCGCATTCGTCCGCTTCGCGGATGGAAGGGATTCGTCGAGGTGCTGTCCGATTCCAAATACATCTATTATCAACCTTTCGGTTCCAAGATTGTTAGTAATGAAAAAAGCCCTGTGACTGGGGAGCCACTACCTTACGATCCAAAAAAACACGGGGAGTTGAAGCCTGGGTCTCTTAGCTGGAACATGTGTGATCGAGACACTGGACTCCCCACAAGCAACTTCAACCGATCCGCGAACGAGGTGATTTGGATTCCGAAGCATCACGCCAGCACGATCTACTACGGATATGCCGATGTTGTTCCCGCCCTGGGGGATGTCCTGGGCAATGTTCACATCCGCGACTTCATGCTGCAATTCTTCGAGCATAACACGGTCCCTCGATACGCTGTGGTGATCGAAGGTGCGAAGCTCGCCAAGGATGTGAAGGACGCGATCATGCAGTACTTCGGGCAGCATGTGAAGGGCAAAGCTCACAAAACTTTGATCATTCCTGTTCCGGCGATGCGGGGCGAAGTGAAGCTCAGATTCGAGAAGCTTGCAGCAGACGCCCAAGAAGGATCGTTCCAAGAGACCAGGAAGAACAACTCGCAGGGAATCATGACGGCCCACGGTGTGTCCCCCGCGATCATCGGAATTGCGGAACATTCCGAGCTTGGATCCGGCAAGGGACTATCCCAGGCCGAGATCTACAAGGATCGAATCGTGACTCCGTCACAGAGAGTGTGGGAGCATCACCTGAACCGACTGCTCAAGTTGGGACTGGGCACAACTCTTGTTGCAATGAAGTTCAACCCGCTGGACATTCGGGATCGAGAAGCCGAGAAAAACGTGTACATCAGTTATCTTGAGAAGGGCGTCATGACAATCAATCAAGTCGCCAAGCGTCTTGGCCTTGCACCAGTTGTCGGTGGAGATCGCAACTTTATCAACACACCACAAGGTCCGATCTTTGTTGACGAGTTGACGGAACAATCCGGTGCCGAGAAGCAGAAACTTGAAGACGAGGTCGAGAACATGAAGATGCAGATGTCTGCACGTTCTCAGGCCGAGGAAGAAACGCAGGAAGCGTCAGAGCCTGAACAAAATAGTGGTGAAGATGCCGAACCTACTGAACAAGATCAGTGATCTATCGAAGAGAATCTTTGTCAATCGTGTCGCATCCGATTCTCTCCGCATAAAAATAGAGAGGCAGTTTTCTAGGGAACTGCAACGTGGTCTTGTTCGTTTAGATCAAGCGGTGTCGGCTCGCCTGCTGTCCACAGGGATTCTTCGGACGATGCAGCGACAATCTAGCCTGATCGCTCGCCTTCCGTACAAACAAAGACGGCCCGCCATCTCTGACACGTTGAACTCTGTCTTGAACCCAGGCACATTTCGAGATCTCAAGTACAGTGAGGAGGTTCGCAGACTTGCGACTATCTACAGAAAATACGCACCCCTCATGTACGACATGGGAGCGGTGACAGCCCTAAGAAGTTTTGGCGTCAAGTCGAAGTCTTTGCGGCTGGAGGATTTTTCTCGTAGGTACACCGCTAGCAAAGCCCCCACCGATCTGGTGTTCGAGCTAACCGACGAAGAGGTCATCTGGATGCTCGACAACCGGGGGATCCAGTTCGGGCAGGGAATCACCGAGCAGACCATCCGAGATGCCAGGGCGATTATTCGAGAAGAGGTCTACATCAAGGGCAACTCTTATCAAGTTGCAGCGGATCGCATCGCTAAGATGAACGGGGTAACCCCAGCCAGAAGCTTGAAGATTGCACGAACCGAGGCCCAGGTCGCACACTCTACCGCGACACACGATCAGTATGTCAGAAGTGGAGTCAAGACACATCAGTGGTGGGCTGTCGGAGATCGCCGGACACGGCCCGCACATGCTTTGAATGACGGGGTGACCGTTAAGATTGGAGAAGTTTTTCCATCCGGTCAGCTACATCCAGGGGACGGTGCGCAAGCAATCAATTGTCGATGCACCGTGACCCCAGACCTGTCCGACAAAAATATACAACTGGATCCGTGGAGAGGCGGGCCGGGATCGACACCTACGGCGTTGCCTGACGCGACTGGATTTGTACCTCGAACGATTACCCCAGCCGAGCGGCGGGCACTTCGAGGAACACACAAACCCAAACCTCGTCCCAAAAGAAAACCAAAGAAGAAGCCCAAGGCAGCACCTCAAGAAGCAGCCGCTGCCAAAGAAGCACAAGATTTTGAAAAGTTAAGGACCGAGATCCTCGCAGACCTTGAAAAAGATCCAACGTATCTAGCATATGTTAAAGCTCAAGAAAAAGTTGCCGCAGCAAATGCTACGCTGGAGAACAGTGCAGCCTACAAAAAAGCTAACGAGATAGCCGAGAAGCTTGCCAAGTTTAGAAGACCTAACGGTTCGCTCCGAGATACGGCAGAGTCTATCGCTTTACGAAAAGAGCTTGCACCGATTCGTAACGAAGTCATAAAGCTACTGAGCCAAGTAGAAGAAGCAGGTGCTGAAGCTACAAGACTCGCACAACAACTCTCTAAAAAAATAAGACCGCGACTGAAGACTTCGGGAAAAGGTATCAGGGTCACTACTAATAGCCAGACAGGCGGGTCAGACATTCGCACAGCCGAGTACGGAAAGACTACTTCGGTAAATGTGACCAAAGCAACACAAAGTAAGGTAGATGATGCGGTCGCTTTTATTGACGACATTTCTTCTGGTGAGGGGTTACTAACCGAAGAGATGAAAAGGAAAGCCTTCTCCAAACTTGATGATGTAAATGACGCAATTCAAAAGGTAGATGGCGCGCTTAGTAGTGGCGGGGGGAGCGCGGCACAAAGACGAGATTTCACAGCGTATTTAAAGATGCTTAGAGATGAGCAACTGCAACTCATGAAGATTATAGATGGGGAGGTAGGTACGCACGTTAATGTCTTGCAGTTAAACAAAACAGTAAGGGCGCACCAAAGTAGTTTGAAGGTTGCAGGTGGGTCGGGTAAATACGAGATTGACTACATCTTGCTGCACAAGAGCAGTCCTGTGGACACTGTAATTCATGAGATAGGTCACGCTTTGGAAGATGCCTATCACTCTCGATCAGCCAGGGCGTACTTCAAGCATCGTGCAGCCCCTAATGCAAACAAATACGTGGATGTCCTATTTAAGAACGGAGAAATTTATCACCCCGATGAGTTTATACATTACTATCAAGGTCGCATTTATTTAGACCCATCGAGACGGGTGCGAGGTCAATTTCTTGCAGGAGATGGGACTGTTAGAGGCACCGAGATACACAGTATGTATCTAGAGAAATTGTACAGCGACCCCCTGCTATTGATGCAGAGAGATCCCGAGGGATTCGTTTATATTATGGAAAGCATGAACGGAGTTCCGTTAGAACAACAAACGTGGTTCAAATTATTACCAAAAGAGCGGCAAAACTGGTTGTTAGCTCATGATGATTTTGCAACTGCTCCAGGGATACCAGGACTATGATAAAATTAAAAGATAAAACAGATAACGTGTACGTCATTGACGAAGGTAAGATCTCTACCGAGTCCGAAGCCTATCAACCGTTAGTTGACACTTGGAACGCATGGATAGCAGCCAAGGGATATTTGAAAGGACGAAATATCAGCGAACTGAACTTTTACACTCTCAATCAGAGAGCCTTGAGTTTTTTAGATGAGCATGCCAAACAGTTTGAATTTGACGTGATTGAAGACACAGAACCCTCTGCAATACCAGGACAAAAGAACTAAGCGGGTGCAGACGTGTGCATCTAAACAGATACACCTGACCCGTTTACGGAGACATTTAGGATCCAATTGACGCAAATCAAGAAACGCCTTAGAATTAGCTCAAAATTTCCATATCAGGAGATACTTACATGCCTCGCCCAGGACGGGAACTGTTACATCTTACTGCTCCAGTCGCTCTTGCCCCGCAAGACAGCGACGATACCACTACGGTTGTGAAGGGTTTTGCTTCTGTAGAAAACTCCGAATCGGATCGAAGCGGTGACGTAGTCCCACCCGATGAGTTTGACATCGAGAAGTTTATGGTTGCACCAACTTTGTTGGTCAATCACAAATTCTGGCTTGACCACAACGGTAATGGGATCGCAGTCGGACGACCGACAGAGATGCATGCGGTGAAGATCGCTGACATTGGAGATGACAAAGAGTGGGGAGTGATTGACTTAACGACTAAAGAGCAAGTCAACACTTTTCCCAAAGCACAAATCCCTCGACTGCGGCCTGGAGATCGAGGGTTGTTTGTGGTTGCTGATGTCACAGTAGATGACGTTGCCAAGATGGTGAAGTCGGGAGAACTCTCGACCTTCTCATGGCGAGGACTTGTCTCTGTGGATTATCGAGTGAACGACAGAGGAACAACCGAACGAGTTTTGAGAGACATTGATCTCTACGAAGTAAGTCTGACCCACATACCGGATCAGACATCGGCCCAAGCTGTCGTCGTAAAATCAGCAGATGGAGTAGATCGCAGACTGCCACTTAGCGTGTACGCTGTGCGGTTGGAGAAAAGTAAGTATGAGTCAAAAGAGTTAGCGGAAGCATACTTCAAGACTCACAATTTGCAGTGCGATGCTGTGAAAGACGAAAATGATTCTTTCTATGGATTTCAACGGAAGCAGAGTGACTTCGATGCCAACCAACTTGTCACAGTAAAAATGGCAGACGGTGTCCATATTATTGCAGGCCCGCTGAAGCCGGAGTCCGAGGATGGATCATTCACTTGGGTTACTCAATCACTTGGTAGTGAAGAAGCTGAAAAGCTCGCTACCTTAGACCACACTTCAGAGGAGACTGAAATGTCTGACGATGCGAAGAAAGTTGACGATGAAGTTGTAGAGTCTCAGGACGAGACCACTGCAACAGCCACCGAAGAGATCGTTGAGGATCAAGAGGTGGAGAATCAAAGCCTTGAGCAGATGGAAGCGTTTGCCGGTACGGTTGCCGAAAAGACAGCCGCTGGTGTTGCTGCTGCACTTGGCCCCATGTTTGAGACGATGACTCAATCGTTTACGAACGGAATCACTGAGTTGGCCGAAAAAGCTGCCTACAAGAAGAACACCGGAGCATACGGTGGCGGCGGTGGCGGCGGTGGTGCCGCAGGTGCCAAAGACGAGGACGAAGAGAAAGAGGAAGCTCGTCAGGGTGCCGGTTATGGTGACAAGATGAAAAAGGCGAAGAAGAAAAACGCCGAAGAAACGGAAACGGAAAACGAAGAAGCTGAAGTTGCCAAGTCCGCTGGAGACTTTGATCAGGTGATGGGCGTACTGAACGCACTTGCCTCGAACCTCAAGCAGACCCAGGAGCAGGTAGTAGAAGTTGCGAAAACCGCCGAAGGTATTGGCAAAGCCATGCCCGAAGGAGTAAACCGCGACGAGAAGATTGATGTCGAAAAAGGTGCAGAAGGTGATCTGAACTCCGTGTTCGATTCGACTTTCCCGTTCCTTGGCAACGTCGAGTAATTTTTTCAATTTCCGTTTGAATAAGGATTTTTTTCATGGAAGCGAATATCAAGCTGCCGTTGAAGGAGTTGATGAGCAAGAGTGCCATCGATTCCTCCAGCCTGCCGAATTCGGTATTGAACCGAGAGCAGGCGAATCGTTTCATCGATCTCGTTGTAAACGAGTCGGTGCTTCTCCAACGTACTCGCACGGTGCGAGTCAACCGCAACAAAGGTGAAATCAACAAGTTGGATCTTGGAACGATTGTCACCGAAGGTGCCCACACGACTAGTAAAGCCTCGACTCGCGTTCCGACCGAGTCGGTCGTAACTTACGACTGCGAGAAGTATCGCAGTGCTTTCGATCTCAAGACTGACTTCATGGAAGACAACCTTGAGCGGGCCGGAATTCGTGACACGCTCCTGAGCATGTTCTCGAAGCGTATCGCCATCGACACCGAGCTTGCCGCCATCGAAGGTGACGACAGCAAAGCAGTCGGTGACGGACAGACTGCCGAGAATAATCTTCTTGGTGTGAACGATGGATGGGCACAGATCCTCAAGGATCGTGTACCTGCCGCACAGCAGATTGATGCTGGCGACAAGGCTCCTTCCAAGATCCTGTACTACCAGATGAAGCGTGCGATTCCTTCCCGTTACCGTGCCGCCAAGCCAGACTACGTCTGGATTGTTCCGTCCGGTCCTGCGGATAAGTGGAAGCTTGATTGGAGTGACCGCGAGACTGCCGGTGGTGATGCTGCACTCAGCAGCGGGTTGGCCCCCGGACCTTGGGGAATTCCGCTGTTGGAAGTTCCGCTGATGCCGGAAGACGGTGCTGGTGGTTCGGGCGACCGATCCCAGATCTGGTGTACCCCACTGAACAACTTGATCTACTTTGTCCAGCGTGACATCACGATTGAGTTCGACCGTCAGCCCCGACAAGACGTGTGGGAAATCACGATCCACTTCCGAGTGGACTTCGAGGTCGAGAATAGCGATCTCGTCGTGATTGCCAATGACGTTTCAATGAGCGGAAACGATTACACTGGTTAGTTTTTACGTGTACCCAGTCCGCTAAAGATATGGATCGGGCGGGCGTTTTGCCCGTCCGGTCCTTTTTTATTATGGATGGATTTGAAAACATCAATGATCGACAAGAGCCTATGTACTCACTTCCGAGTAACTGGGAAGGGATGAAGATATGCTTGTTGTGTGATACCGGACTGGGCGATGTTATCATTGTTTCAGCCGGACTGAAGACTTTGAAATCTGTAAATTGCGAAGTCACTATTGCTGTCAAGCCACATCAAATCTCGTTGGTCAAAGAGCTTGAAGGGGTGGATCATGTCATTGCGTGCAGGGATGCAGACCTGTACAGAAAAAACTTCGATGTCCTTCTAGATTTTGAAGGAGTGGTTGCAACCCAAGCCCACATACGGGAGGGATCTTACTACTCTCTTGTTGAGAAGTGGTTCGGTTTTCCTATTGGACTTGGTAATTTTGCAAACATATATCGAAACCCTATTCCAAGATATGAAGGTCGGTCAGCAATCTATCTTCATCCTGGTGCGAGTAATCCGAATCGTCGATGGAAAGATAGCAGCTGGAAAGAACTAGCCTACGAGATTAGGGATCGCAAACTGCATGTTTTTTGGTTGGGAACAAAAGACGAGTTCGGATTCAATGACACGGGCATCACTAAGTTAAGCGATGAGAATGAAGACTTTGTCTGGCAGGTCAAGCACCTTGCCGAACACGGTTCTTTTTTAATTGGTAATGATTCAGGGTTCGCACATATTGCAGGTATTTTGAACATCCCAGGCTGCATCTTATTTTTTGCTACGCATGAAAAAGATGTCATCGGAAGGTATCCAGATCTCAAGGGTGTGGATTGCTTTGACAAGTTAGGTGTGTCTCCCACTCGTTCTCTGGATTCGCACGACACAGTTGCACAGCATAGTTCCAATCTCCTGACAACGAATGATGTTCTTTCTGCGTGTGGACTGGATATAATCGAGAAAGAAGTTATGGAAAGAGATATAAAGCCAGCGACTCGTTTGACCATAGGCATAGTCGGACAGACGCTAGCCACAGACGAATTGGCTAGTTTTCTAGCTCAACACTATGACGTAGAGATTGTCGAAGAGTTGCCGAGCAATGGACGGGCCTTTGACGTAGGTATACAGGTAGACGACGAGGATTGGGTGGCGAAGATCACCGCCCGATCAGGTGTTACCGTGCAGGTAGCAATTGTTCACCCTGAGAATGTTCGCAGGGCCATACGGGAAGTTTTGAACAAGGATTGAGACATGGCTTCTAAAGAATGGAAATTTTTTACCCCCGAGCTATGTGCGTTTATTTTTACAGTGCTAATTGTTCTGGCGTCGATCAGTGCAACGTATGGGATAAGTCAACATCGACTCGATAAACACGAAGACGACCTCCAAGACTTGAATACAACAGTCAAAGAGGTAGAGACGGATGTGAACGATAACGAGAATCTCCTGATAAAGATCTCGAACGATGTGAAATGGATTGTCAATCAACTAAAAAAATCAGACGGAGACAAATAACATGGCGACCGCTGGCAACGAAACAATCAACTCTACGGGCAAGAATGTCTATGAGGATGCAAACGGTTGCACTTCTTTCATAGTTATCTGCAAGTCAAGCTCATCGTACAATGCTCTGGTGAATATCCCAGGACTTCACGACTCTGCTGAGTTCTTTACCGTGCAGCCAGGAACCGAGTATGTGTTCCGGTTAAATCACATGGGAATCAAAGAAGTATTTGTCAAAGGCGATTCGGGTGACGCCGATGTAATTTACGGAGTTGTTGGCATTACTTGGTCGGAGGGTTAAATGATTGAGGCACTACGATTCTGTACTTTAAACGAATCCGAAGGTTTATACCGTGACGGCGATGTCATTGTTGTTGCCTTACCCAATCATCCGTGGGGCACCGAAGACAAACGTGTGCATGCGGTGTGTGAAGTAGAAGATCCAGAAATGGAAAGTCTACTGTTGACGAAGCAGGCAAACGGGGACGCTTACCCTGTCCTGAGCTATCCATACGCAGATTATGAGATAGAAGAAGGAAACGCTGCACCAATTGTACGAGCGGTTTCTACCAAGCACGTTGATATTTCATTGTTGGATGACAACCGACAGATTTTAGTTAGAGACCGAACAACTCCCGTCAACAAACTCACTGAAAGTGAATGCACTCTCAAGGATCGATAAATGGCTATCACTGTAAGTACTGTCGGACCAGGAAAAGATTATTCAACTCTAGCAGCATGGTGGTCAGCCAAAAGCGGCGGCACCGATGTTGCACAAGCTGTCTGCTATTCGGGATCTGATTTAGGCATGCTTGCAATTACTTCAGCCCCTTCGTTCACCACTAGTGCTTCCGAGCCGCTAAGAATTTCAGTCGCTCAAGGCAATATGCATGACGGCGTCACTCCGAATACGGGTGCATATATCACTGCAACTGGCTCGTTCCAGGCGGGGATCGTAATTAGCGCGGGAATCCACTATGTCGAGGTCGAGGGTCTAGCTTGTAGTGCGGGGGCGCAAACTTTTGGAATCGTAGGGGCCGGGTTAGTTGCATCTTCATTTAGCAAGTGTTTGATAGTTGGTCCCTCGGCAGGCACCCAGGCTCTTAGCGGAATGGGTCTGTATACAAACTTCAATTTGGCTCAAAACATAGCGTGTAAAGTTTTCAACAATATCATTGTCAACTGCGGAGAAGGTATTGGTGCGGTATGCGGGACTACTGCTGGAAGCGTAACCTTGAGGAAGTGGGAAATATATCACAACACTGTCAAAGATAGTTCGGGGAATGGTATTGCATGGAGCTTCACAGGTACTGCATCGACCCCTACTATCAACTTGCACATAAACAATAACATTGTGGTGGGGTCTGGCGGTAGCGACTATAACGAAATAAGCTCTGCATCGTCTAGGGCAGCACACACTGTAACTAGTGAAGGCCATCACAACAACATTGCAAGTGATGCGACTGCAAGCTCAGCGGGTCCAGGGGCATCTACAAGCGGCGCACAAGACAGTAAAACTGCCAGCAGTTTGTTCACTAATTCAGGGACGAACGACCTTACGTTGAAGGTAGGTTCCGCAGCCATTGACACAGGGAATTTTGTGTCTGGTCAGCTGGCGTTTGGATTTGACACCGACATACTTGGTAGAAAACGAAAAGCCGCATTTGATTGCGGAGCGTTTGAATATCTTCCGCAGGGTGATTCAACACATGTAAACAAAGCGTCACAGCGGTTATCTGACGGAAGTGCTTTAATGGGAGACTAAATGATAGGAGTAACAGTTGGCGCAGGAAGTAAGTATGAAGAATTCGCACGGAGAGCAATGGACAATGTTAAAAAATATACAGGACTCGATTCGATATGCATTAAGAACAACACAGTGGTTCCGGCATCCGCACCTTTTTTGAAGTTGGATATTTGGGATCACACGGACGCAGAGAATGTCTTCTTTTTTGATGCGGACATTGTGATGTTTCGGAAGTGGGACGTGTCAGTTTATAAGAACCTTCCTTCGATCATTGCAGTGTCTGATATTTTATCAGAGGTGTATTTTGCGGAACACTTAGTCAACTGCCCCGAAATTAAACCAGGGCGATATTTTAACACCGGGGTGATGATTCTTAATCGTACACATCATGAAAAGGTATTCAAAGAAGCTAAACGACTGGTGTCCGAGGCACCTTATTTGTCTAGTTTTGTGTATGAGCAATCTTATTTTAATCAGGCGGTGCATAACTTAGATGTTCCAGTTGCACTCCTACCCGACAAATACAACTACATAGGTTATGAAACACTTCGACCTGCCCCTTCTCCCGATCACACGGTGATTGCACATTGTGCGGGCGGGGTCCAGTTTGACAAACACGAATGGTTTGAGAGGGTAAAAGGCAGATGTCAACCTATTTAATCAACTACGCATCGGGTGCCGAGAAGTATATTCAGCGGCAGCAGATTCAAGTAGAAACTGCTCAAGAGGTCGGAGGATTCGACCACATCTTGACGTTTGACGAGACCATTCTGAGCAGCGAGTTTCGGGCCGCGAACTCCGACATTCTTGAATACCAGAATGGTGCAGGGTTGTGGATATGGAAGCCGTATCTAGTTAAGCACGTTCTAGAAAATGTTGCGTCTGAGGGTGACGTAGTTTTCTATGTTGATGCAGACCATCGATTCGATAAGTCTCCCACAAGAATTTTCGAGAGGTTTGACGCTCGCGAAGGTAAAGATAGAGACATATTTTTATTTCACGAATGGGGAGATCAAGCTTGGAATTGCACGTATCCGTGTACGTTTAAGGCGATGGGAGTAGAGCATGAGTCTTTTTATAGACTTACCATGTTGTTAGCGGGGTATCACTTATGGAGAGCCGGAGATCAATCCATAGATTTTGTTACTAAGTGGTTAGAATGGTGCTGTAATCCAGACGCACTTTTGCCAGTCGGTCCATGCCCAGAGATCAAAGCGCATTGCTTCGATCAGTCGATACTTACTTTGTTAGCAGCTATCGAGGGAGTTACTGCGGATGTATCTCCAAAGTCCACCGGCCACATTGCTGAAGCTTATCGAGGAGAGAGATAATGGGGAACTACGCTGCGAATGCCGATGTTACAGGTCACAAGATAAACGGGAAGACAATAGATCTTTCGCAGTTTACCAGTTCAGAGATTACAGCCGAGATTGCAATTGTTGAAGAAATAATTGAAGGAATCTGCGAGGATATTTTTTATGCCAAAACAGAGACGCTGTATTTCAACGGGAACGGAAGAACAAAGCTATTCTTTTTTCCAAAAACAAAAAACCGACTCATATCAGTCACGTCACTCAAAGAATTGGATCTTGATGGCAGTACTGTTCTGGATACTTTTGTAGCGAACGACGACTACAAAGCGTATCCGTTTTATCTTGAAACTTCGAGAGCGTTCTCGGGTGACTCGCCTCGGCGTAGGTTTGGGTCAGGGGGAGTGTGGCCGAAAGGTCAAAACAACATTCAAGTAGCTGCCAGCTGGGGGCACACCACGACTCCCGCAGATATTAAGAGAGCCACGATTCTTCTGACCTTGGAAAGCTTGAAGCCAGGGTCTACTCAACAAACCCCGAGCAACATAATGCAAACGGGTTGGAATGATTTTCAGATCACCTTCAAGACGGGCGGCAGCGTAGTCGGAGGACACAACACTGGTTTTGTAGAGATAGATCGGATGTTGATGCGACACTATAACGATGTCGATCTGTTTCTTACTTCATCGACGGAACGTGAAGATTACGAGGACAAGTACGAAGGATGAAAAATTCCACACTTCCACTGTATGGATTAGGTCAAGAAGTAAACATCATCCGCAAGATTGAAAAGGTTGACGGATTTGGTGGTGTCACCCTGACTACTACTGTGCCTATTTATTCAAATCGTCGATGTCGTATCACAGTCATGAACGACAAGGACGAACAGGATGTGTATGGTGTAGCTAGCGGCACCCACTGGAAGGTAGTTCTTGAGCTATCCAGGGCAGTTCAAAAAAATGATTTTGTATCTGTGCCTTGGGGAACATATCCAAACGTAGAAGTTGCCGGAGGTATTGATGGGGTGCTACCGCCACAAGTCGAAATTACCACACCGTTCGGAAACAAAACTATGTTTTGGTTTCCTGCGGACACCGACGACTTCGGAGGGACAGGGTACTACTCCAATAAAAACTCGGTCTCTGGCGACCCAGCAAAAAACTATCACGTTATGTGGACGGGTTCCGCTTGGCAATTTAAGGATACTGTCGCTCCAGTTAATTATACCTTTGAAGGGTACGAGCAGCACTGGAACATTTTCAATCTGGATTGGGCGACGATTCCGTTTCACACCGGAGGGGGAACAACGTACCCGTATTCAGTTGTTGGTCAATCAGGGGCAACCAAAGAGTATCGGATTCAGCATGTTCGCCATACAGTGGATATCCATGGAGCAATGCACCATACAGCACTGATGATGGAAGAGGAAGAAACCGATGACGACTTGGAGATGTGATGCAGACTTTACTTTTTAAATTGACTGGACCGGCGAAGCTGAGATCCGGTGAGGTGTACACACAGCTAGGGCGAGAGGCAAACCTCATTGTCCGAGCGTCTTTGCATACAACTGCCATCCAGGTGCTAGTTCCTGCAATCCGAACAAAGTTGCGAGAGAACAAATCAATTTTTAGAGGAGCGTTGTTTCAACGCATAAAAACAGAAGACTTGACCGGGCCGGTTCCCGGCGTTGTCGTTGGTGCGATGGGTGTAGCCTACGCCCAGGAAGTTGAGAATGGCGGCAAGCCTCGCAAAGTAGGCGATGCGGAGAAAAGGCAGATCATCGACTACGCATCAAAGAAGAACGGACTGAGTGGTTCAGACGCTGTTCGAGTTGCTCATGCCATAATCAAAACAATTGAAACGGAAGGCGTAAAAGCTCACCCGTTCTTGAAGCCTGCGTTGGCCGCAGCCGGACCCGAGTTTTTGGTGCGTTCACGGGGCCGAATCATGCGGCATTTATTTTTTCACTACCGCAAAATGTTAGGGGGTGGTCTGTAATGGCAATGCCCAAGAACAAGCAGCTGTTGAAGCAGCTGATCGACAAGTTAAGAACAGACAGCGGATCATCCGACAGTTTGATCACTCTGACCAGTCATCGAAATGATAGGATCCGAATTGGGAGGTATATGCAACCCCGAAAGGATCATACTCCGTATCTAGGGGTAGAGATTACAAACTCGATTCCACTGAACAACGTGGTTACTCAACTGCAAAAGGCAAGGATACATTACTGTGCCATTAGCAGAAATGAATTGACCGCTTTTGACATAGCAGATAGAATCGAGCAATTGTTGGATAATGAGGATGGTGCAAACCATACTTATTACGATTTTTCAGGGTCGAGTTATGGAGAAGTGAGAGTCTTAGATCATAGACTCCGAGAACGGAATGCACCGGATTTTGACGGAAAAACAGAAGTATGGAAGATCGTGGTTGAGGCAGACTGTATCTGGTCAACTCAACCTTGTGCGTTGTAATTTCCAAAGTTCTAGGAGACCCTGATAATGCCAAATGCATCAAATATCATCGTGGGATCGGCAGCGATCTCTCTCGATGGCGGTGGTGGTGCAGTGGACATCGGGTACACAATCGGTGGAACTACGGTTCGATACGAGCCGGAAGTTCGAGAAGTGTATGCCGATCAAGCTGTTGGTGTTGTTCGTAAAGCAAGAACATCCGAGCGGATGTTTGTAACTACGACAATGCTCGAAGTCACACTTGTTCAACTTCGTCGTGCGTTTATGTTGCCCGCTGCTAACTATAGCAGTGGCACAAGCACTCTGTATCTTGGGTACAACAATGCGTGTTGGACCGAAGAGTTTAAGATGGTTCTGGTAGGTGTTGGCCCTGGTTGCGGTACGCGAACATTTACTTTTGAGCGAGTCACGACTCTTAACGAAAAAGAGTACAACATGACCCGTGAAGAAGAGACTGCCTTCGAGGTAGAGTTCGAGTGTCTGAAGACCCAGGTCGCCGGACAGAATGGTCGTTTTGGTACTATCGTAGACTCGTAAGAAAGGTGGGTGGTCGATGGCTAGTTCCTACTATGGATCTAAGATCGATGCACAGTTGAACTCGCTTAGTATTGACACTGACGCGAAGGTTAAGACGTTTCGTGCGTTGCCTCGTCGTCAGGCCAGTAACAAGTCGGGTACAACTGCAAACAACTTTCAAACGGTCCACGATAATGTGGCGGCTGCATTTAGCAGTGCTGCTCCCAAGGTGCCTGTGTGGGTATCGAGGAAGCGAATTCGTCACGACACGTTAAGGTTGCTCCGCGAGGGGCAGTTGTAAACAAGTGCAGATGTCTGCACGTAAATTTTTTTTTAGGAGATTTACATTATGGGTAACACATATCCCATTGGTAAGTTCACTGTAACTTACTCAAATCCTGGTACGACTGTGATTCGATTCGTTGTCACCGATGACAGCAATCATCTCTCAACTACCAAGCTTCTTCGTTCGGTGCTGGGCAAAGCCATTGATACGTGGATTGCCGCAAATCGTACCGCTCTTGATTCGGTCGCTGGCAAAGTTGCTGACGCCGATGTCAAAGGTTCGGACGAGTACAGTGCTGGTGGAGCCGCTCCCGTAGGTGGTGGATTCAGCAAGTTCACGTTCACTTACTCCGGCAAGAAAGCCGAAGTGACCTTGAACAGCACCTCTGGTGTTTCGACCAGTGGAACGTACACGAGCGGCACGGCGATTGACATCCCGTATGCAGATGTGACGTAATCCTATCCATGGAAGGTTGAGAGAGTATGGACAAGACGCAAGAAATCGCAGACCCTACTAATTTGGTGGACGAAGTAACTGAGGGATCTTCTCAGTTTAGAACTAAAGATATAGATCAAGCCGCATTCATATGGTGCCAGGAAGGTGCCAAGCTGGATCGCCTGGAAGGCAAGACAGGGCGTGGCACGACTATCTTCTTTGTGTTCGTTCTTCCTCTGGACGAGAGGGATCTCGCCAAGTTAATTATCGATTACGCAAACGGCGACACTTCCGTGGAGCCTAAGAAGTATTGTCAGCAGCAGGAAACTCTGCGTGACATGTTACACGACAGCCTTCGAGCTAAAGGAAAGAAAAAGTGACCGAAACTGAAGAAATGATCGACGACACCTCACGGGCGGCAAACATTGGAATATCGCTCGCTCTCAAAAAGTTTCACCCCGACGAAGTAAAAGTTTACGAGTTAAGCCTGGAAGACATTCTTGGACTTAGTAAAGAACTCAAGGATCTTCTTATCGTTTTTCAGGAACAAAGTGCCACCCTCACAGAAGAAGACGGTCTGGGGGCGTTGGTTATTCTTTTGTCAAATCCCATCACGATGCATGCCCTGAAGACAGTAGCGGCGGGCAGCACTCGCAAGAAACCCGACGACTTTACAGGAATGGGTGCTACGGACTGGCTAAAGTGGGCAGTTGCCTTCAAGGCAGTCAATGATTGGGAGGAACTTCGCCAGCTTTTTTTTCAACTGGTTCCGAAAGGAGCAATGGACAG
>CESX01005627.1_pt1 | contig 28710 bp, 16 predicted proteins | sample 326941 | NCBI WGS metagenome assembly CESX01 (sample SAMEA2622357, study PRJEB7988) | marine metagenome | isolation source: saline water (ENVO:00002010), including
TTGGAACGGAGGTATGCATAATAGTCTCTGGCATTCTTCAAACGCTTGGGCAGCAACCTCGCCTCCCTCATGTATAGCTTAGCTTGTTCTGGATATTCTGTCTTCATGTGACCCTCAGCAACCAATGGTTTAATGCTGCTCTTGTATGCCTCAGCCGAGCGCCTCTTATCAAACGGGTTCTGTCCTTCTTCAATAATTCTCATGACCCTTTCCATTCCTTCACCTTCTGCCAGCGACTTACCGTATTGCTCTGCGATAGATTCGTAAGCAGCTAGAGCCTCCTCAGAGGATAGCCTTCTATCCCTTGCTAAATCATCCATCTTCTTTACCAATGTCTCAATCTCTTTGCTAGACATACCGATTAACTGCCCGCCCATCAACCCGAGCTTCAAGAAGTAATGCATGGTGAGTGCTTCTTTGTCTTCTGGCCTTACATAATATTCCATGCCAGTAGATGAAACCACCTTATTATTTGGAAGGTTTATGTTTTCAATAGTTGTTCTGGCATCATCAAGGAAGTCACCATATGGACCTAGTCCACGGAAAAGAGTTTGTGTTGCATCCTTTGGCGCACCCTTGTAGTACATAGTTGCACCCTTGTTCAGGCGAAGCCACCTTTCATAACCGTCATCGTCCCCCAAATTAAAGTCCCCTTCTCTTATTACATCCATTGGATACCACAGGTATTCATTCATTGCAGACTTGATTTGATTATCAAGCGCACCGAATGGGGGCAGTGGCTGTGCGTCGGTAACAACTTGCGTGGCAATATCTCGCCATACATTTTCGGGCTCCATCTTTTCCTCGTCATCATCACCCATAACGATGGATGAAAGGGCTGGGATAATAACCTTGCTTACATATGCAAATAAGGTGAGTTCGGCAGCGTGTCCGACAAGGGCAATCGACCCCTCTTTTTTGGACTGCGCATCTCCCTTTAAAACTCTCATCACGTCCGACGAAATACTCCTCTTTTTGTTCACGGCAAACCTAGAGAATGGAAGCAGTATGTTTTGAGCTAGATAAGCGATACCGGATTTAATACCTTTCTCTTGTTGGTACAGGTCTGCAGCCTCCCTTGGTGTTGATGCGGCTTGGTCTTTAGCCACCATAGCGTCTGCGTAGCTGAGAGCTGTTGAGTTGGGGTTGGCCGCTTCAGCATCCCAATCAATCTCATCAAAGCTTTGGATTTCTCCCTCACTCATAAGTGCGTCAGCATAGAAAGTAAACCACGATGCTACTGCTGCAACCTTATCTGTCCCCTTAAGGTTTTGCAATGACCAATTAGAAAACTTCTCGGTAATCTTTAAAATGGCTGGCTCATCAAATGAAATCTTACCTGTGTATGGGTCAATGTTTCCAGCCTCGTAATCTCTTTGGAACACCGGAGAGTTCTGCAACAGTTTATACCTGCCATCATCAAGGGCCATCTTGCTATCCTTTCTTGCGCCGGTTGCCAGTGTGTACGATGCCATCTCATACACGGTACCAACTAAATATGGGATAGCCTGCAGGGGATTCTTGGTCTGAAACATAACAGATGTTAGAACCGTGCTTTGCTTGAGGGTCTGGAAGAATACCCCGCCAAACGCCTTTATGACGACAGCGTTTCTTAAAACATAAAGTGGGTTAACGAACCGAGTCCCCCTAACCCTAAATGTAGGCTGAAAGACTGGGGGAACTTTCCCCGTGTCCTGCTGGACGTACAGCATAATCTTTCTCTCAAGCTCTTTCCTCGAAGATGTATCCGGGATAAGGCTTTTCATTGCATCGCTATTCAGTGCGTGATTGGCAGCAACCACGTCGCCTACAGTATGGGACAGTATGATATTGTCCCTTAGGGTTCTTTCATTGATAGCAAAGAAATCAAGACCAATCCTATTCTTTCCTTTAAGCGAGCGAGGGTTCCTTTCGAAACTGCTTCCGGCAACCTTCTTAGACCCCGACAATGATGTGCTTGCTAGTTGCTCTTGCAGGGACTTACGCATTCTCAAGAGGTCATCTACATCGGAAACACCCGTTTCGGGTATCACCTCAAATGCAGTGTAGTTCTCTTCAAGTTCAAGCTCCTTGCCCAGATAACGTTCAACGTAGTTTCTAAACTGTGGCATAAGGGTTGAGTGAATGTCACTCATAAACTGGACGTATTCCGCGATGTCTTTTCGGTCGCTCTCGACCTTGCTAATTAATTCGGGTAACGTTGTACCATCCCCAAACAAATAGTTGTATGCGTCTTCAAACTCATCTAACTCTTCTTGGCTAAATGTTTTCTGCTGCTCGTAATAGTCAATCGTTCTGCGCATTGCATTACGAATCTCGATGTACCAAGCGGCCTCAGCGCCTGCTCTTTCACCCTCAAATTCAGGTAGCTGTCTTGCCATAGAGTAAATCTGGGCAATAGCATTGTCTAACTTGGTGGTCACGCTTCCGCCCTCTTCGGCAATCCTATTAATCTCAGCCTCGATAAGCTCTACAATTTGGGCGTGCATAAAGTCGGCCTTAGCAAAGCTGTTAGTCATCTGAGCCAATCCAATAGCCACCCTCAACTTAGCGAACGTAAGCTTGTCTGTCGGAATAAGGTTGGATAGATATGAGTTGACCGTGTCTAATGGGCCGAGTAATACCTTAGCCCTCGCTTTCAATCCTTTAGACTTGGCGAGTCTCGCAATAGAGTTCGGCATATCAATGACACCCTTTACAAGGGAGTGCATGTACCCAATACCATACACCGCATCGTTGATGATATAATCGTCCAGCCTGTAGTCAAGGTTGATGATGTGGTGGCGCTTCAGCATACGCAGTCTTTCCACGAGCTTGTCAATGTCCAAGTCCTCCGCGCTGTAGATGCCGAGGATGTCGGCAATCTGGCTGTCCTCAAGAAGCTTCTCGATGTTGGCAACTATGCGAGGCACAAGAACATCATAGATGATAGCGTCCTTCTGTAGCTCCTCCTTGGTTGATGCCTGCTCTGCAAGAATCTGAGTGACGATATCAATGTGAGCTGGGTTGTTCTCATCGAGTGCAATCAACTCACCGGTGTCAGGATGGGTGACGGTAGGGTTGTCGTCAATGAAGTTGAGGATAGCGCGACGGCTAGAGGACAGTCGGCTACGCTCGTAGTTCTTCACTAGCTTGTCGTACTCTTCTTGAACGCTTGTGTTATTCTTGGCTGCTCTCATCTGAGCCCTAGCCATGAACAGGGATTGCCGTCCAAGCTCTTCCATCGCAGAGTATGAACTCAATACAGCTCTTAGTGTTTCGGCATCTGTCTTCGGGAATGATACACCCGTGTAAGATTCAATCTCCTTATCAAACACTGCCTTCGACTTCGACATGGAGTCGATGGTTTGCATCAATGTCTTTACGAAGTTCTCAAGCTCTGCCTGTGGAAGCAAGGATGCGTTGATAGCTGCCAAACCGTTGGCAATCTTTGCGTATGTCGTTACGTTCTTCGGAGCTGCCCCTCGTCCACGAACCTTTGCCATTCTCTTCAGCCTAGCCTGCAAAGTTTTTGCGTGCTTGATACCATCCAAGTATCTCTGCATTTCGGCCTTGGTGTCTCGCTGGTCAAAGATGACAGAAATCTTATCAATGAATGACTGCATAGCATCCAAGCCCTCTTCCTTCACCCTCTTACCGCTGGTCTTGTGAGCCTGCCTGATGTACTTAACCAACAGTTTAACCTGCCCTCTTGTAAATGGAGTCTTGGCATTCTCCTTCATGCGTGCATCAATAAGCTCGATAGCCTTGGCTAAGAACTCATTAAAGGTATCGGACTTATCTCTCAATTCCTCAAGAGACTTCTTCAGGTTCTTCGCCTTGGTGGACATCTTGCGAGTCTCCGCCGCATGCTTCATGGCTACGCGCATACCCTCTTTCTTACCCTGAGTGCGCCCCTGCTTATATGCAACAGCTTCCTTGTACAGGCGTTCGGCTGCCTCCTTAGTCATACCGTACCCAATCAGCGTGTCAACCACCTCCTTCTTAGCTCTGGCAAACGCATCCATCTGCATGCTTTCGTCAATGCTTGTCACAGGATTCTTCCTTCTCTTGTCTCTCTTGATAATTGGTGAAGGGTACTTGGAGTCAAGCATCTGCGAAACCAATCGAACCAAGTTGCCCTGAGCCTTGCCTTGCTCCTGCACCATGTTCTGAGCCTTACCCTTCATCTTAGCTATACCGTAAGGCTGGTTTCTAAGACCGAGTAAAGCATACCATGCGGCAGCAGCAGAAGCCCTTGGATTTTTTCTGTCCTTGTATTTGCTCTGCGAAAACGTTTCAACGAATGGCTCTAAATCAAAACCCCTCTCAGTAGTGAGTACTTCCTGAGCTGGCACCTTGTCCTTAAACAGGTGAAGCTTTGGCTGCTTTTTATTTCCGTTCTCATCTACCTGAATCACAGCTGCGGGGAATACGGCTGAAGCCTCAGCATCCTCAATGAATGTCACATCAGAGTCAATCTCAATCGCTCCGTAAATCATACCGGGCGGGACACCCTGAAGAAATTCTTCTGTGAGCATCCTAGCCACAATAGCTTTGACCATGCTGCCACCTTGAGTCTTGCCCACCTTGTCCGTGTCAAGCATCTCTTGAATGGCGTTCCGCGCCTCTTGGTTCTCCTTGAGAGCTGCACCCATGTTGACGAACATCCTGTCCGTAAAGTATTTACGCTTGCCGAAGTTGGTTCCCTTCACATCTGACATGTAAGCCAGTATTCTTTCGGCCACTTCCGCTCTTGAACCATCAATCCTTACTGGTCGGTTCTTTGGGAATGTCTCTTTAAAGGTGTCAATGAGCAGCTTGTTGAATACGGATTCGGACATTACGCCTTGCTCCACCAGCTTTCTCAAGACAATCTCAGAAGCCCTAAGAGCACCCGTATTACTGAACAACTTCTCCTGAGTTCCGCTAATCAGGGTGAAGAATACCTTGCCATCAGGAGAGGCCTTCCTCATAGCGTTGATTTTATCGGCAACAATCTTGGCTTCTTTCGTATCGGCAAATGCCCACACGTTGCCTGACTTGACTGGGTAGAACACCCCGCCACCACCACTGAATATCAGCTCGTCGTCAAAGTAAACATCACCCACCATGAGGTTGTCGGGTGAGGAGGTCATAATGGTTCTCCCTTCTAACAGCTCGAATGCATCTTGATTATGCACCACCGCCCGGCGCATTAGCTTCTTGAACTCAGAGTCATCCTTAGCGTACTTGTTCGAAAACCTACCGAACTGTTGAGCCTTGTTGGTGGTCATGGCCTCCGTGCTCTTAACATTCTGACCCGGGAGAATCTGCTGGAACTTGATTGTGCTTCCATCCTTGTTTACAAACGCAAACCTCTCGTCCATTGGTGACACCTTCTCTGCATCCTTGACAAGTACGAGTGCACCAATTTGAATTACCTCAGATGCGTTTACTACGGGGTTACCGTCCTGCTTATCGTAGAAGTAGCTGTGTCTAAATGGGTTCATGCCCACCTGAATCCAACCATCAATCTTACCAATAGGCACGTCGGATGCGTTGTAGTTCTCTCCAGCCATAATTTCTTCCGCTCTCTTATAAACTTCGGCTGGGTCATGGTTTACCCAATTACCAAAGATTCTAGCGATGGTTGTCTTACCCTTCTCCAAAGCAATATTCATCGCAGCCTTTGGTATCGAGTGAAACTCAACGTCTTTCAATACCGCAGTCTGTGCATACCCGATTGATTTGCCACCGAGATTGGGAACCCTCTCATCTGTTCGGGACCCTTGATGCAAAGACACAACCCATACATCGTAGTTGTCGTATGCAGGAATGTCCAGTCTGGAAGACACGTAATACCCGTCAGGAATTTCCTTGTTCACCCCAACAATTCCCATCTCCAGCTTGTTGCTTGTTAATGCCGAACCAATATCAAGCGTGGTTGGAACCTCTGGGACAGATACAAATGGTGTGATAGGGGTCTCTTCCCTAACAACCTCAATGTATTGTTCTTGAGTAATCTCCTGAGCTACATAATCTCTAAGGGCATCAACCACCTTGGGACTACGTTTTTGTCTCTGGCTTTCATCAAGTTTTAGCTCCTCTCTTCTTTGCTCCAGCTCGCCTTCGGTCACACCCTCAGCATTGAGGTATGAATCTCTACCCGGCTTATCCTCCAAGGACTTAAGCATGGCCTGAGCTTTTCCGTTAGCCATACGCTCGGCGTAATCAAACGCCTCCATGTACTCATTAAGACGAATACCCGCTCCAACCTCTCCCTCACCCTTAACGAAGAATACTACGTCTGGTTGATTCTTAAGTGGCGAGTCAGGGTCATTCCATCCTTCGGGGGCAAACTCGGGGTTAAAGTCGAGTCTAGCTATCGGCTTCCATCCGTTGCCCACGTAAATGTTCTCAAGCTTGGTTGCAAAGGCATCGTAAAACTTACCGCCTGCCCTTTGTCTGATTGTTTGCAACGGCTTGCTAACGGCTTTGAGCTGAGAGTCTGGGTTCTTAAACAGGCCACCCATATATCCATTGGCCTTTACGTAAGCTCCAGCCAAACCATCCTTGGTCATGAACAGCCTTCCGCCGTCATCTAAAATCTGCTGGGCATCTTCGATAGTCATTGGGTCTACCTGCAAGAACATCTTCATTTTGAGCTCTCGCATCCTATCAGTCGCCTCTGCCATTGCGTTGGCATACCTAGCTGCATCAGTGACCTCCTCAACATCACGCATCCTAGCCTCCATGCCCTGAAGCTTAGGGGCTGTCAAGTCCTCAAGCTCCACAATCATGGCGTTGTAGCCAGCCTTAATAGCAGCCGAACGAACCTCTTCTACAGATGTTAGCTTTTCACCCTCAGCCATCTGTCCTGTGAGCTTTCTCATTGCATCAACCAAGTCTTGAACCTTGGGGTCAGCATTGGAAAGGTCGATATCACTTGTGCCGGGGATTGTGTTGTACGCCTTAATAAGGAATGACTTAAACGAATTAAGCAATCCCTTCTTGACGGTAACATCCACATTGCCTGCGGACATATCAGCCAACAGCTCAATCAAAAACTCCTCTGCCACCTCTGGGTTTTCCCGAATAGCCTTGCGGATATTACCAACCTCACCATACTGCCTCAAGAAGTTTGTGTACTTAGACCTGAGCGGGCCGGTAAGAGACGCAAAAAATTGTTCCGCCATCCCGGTAACCGCCTCCTGACCAAGAGCCTCAAGGACAACGTCATGAAAAGCCTCGTGGAATCCAGTGTTTTGAAGTATGGCTGGAGCGTAGATGTGAATTTCACCATTGCCTAAGTAAGCACCGCGAGCCTCACGACCTGTAGCTGCTCGGAAGGAATCGAGCGTCTTATGTATTGTGACATTTGTCACTTTGCCAGTCTTGGTCAGCGCCTTGACAGCTGTTACCACGTTTCTCAAAGCTTTCTGCATCTGAGAGCCGCTCTTGAAAGAACCGTCATCAAACTGGTCGATAGTTTCGAACGTAGTGCTGTTGATAGTATCGAGTACAGCGTCTGCATTTTCAGCTGTTACGGTTACAGAATCCGCATCCCCTTGGAACAGCTCACCATACCCGCTGTATCTCTTGTCAATCCTAGCGATGCCCCTGAGAACTCTGTTGGTTTCGCTTTCGATATCAATATCATACTCAAGCCCAAACTCAGCATCAAGCCTGCCCCTTTCATCAAGAAGGGCTGTCATCTGTGACTTTAGTTTGGCTCTGGTATCTGCGTCTTGAGCACGGCTGTGTTCGACACCCAGCTTTGCAATTCTCTTTTGTATCTCCTCAATCTTTTGAAACGCCTCTGGGTTTGTCTCGGCAAGTTTTTCATAGAACTTAGCTCGACCGAGCTTTCTGTCCCAAGCTCTAGCAATAGCGTCGTTAAGCTTCTTACCAATCTCTTTCCTAAGCTCTTTAGTTGGAGCGTTATCGTAGTCCTCAGCGAGCTGTGTGATTACAATCCTGTCCCTGATTGAGTTCATGGATGTAACCGCAAGAGAAGTAGCCCTCAATCCGCCTGCAGCTACACTGGTGGTGCCAGCGATACCGCCACCAAGAACAACACCGGCAAGCCACCCTTCTTTCGTGGCATCCCATAGCCCCTCCATAGTGAACTCAACGTTAGGGTTGACCTTGCTGTTGACGTAGTACTGACCAGCGGCTGTGACACCCTCAGTTAAACCCTCCTCCAGCATACCAAGTCCAACATTCTTCATCAGACCCCTTGCAAAACTCTCTACACCTTTTCTTCCAGCTGACCTCAATACATTTGTAGCGATAGCAGCACCAACAAATGCCGGAGCACCCTCCAAGAAACCCATGACACTGGTGTATCCCGCCTTTTCAAGGCCGTCCATCTCTTGAAACCACTCCTCATCTCTTACCTGATTGTATGTAGAGGCCATACCCATGAAGGTTGTGGCGCCTAACGCTCCAACGTTAGCGGCAGACTGAGCCCGTCTAGACATTTGGGCAGAGACAGTAGTTCTCCCTTTATTTAAAGCACGCAGGTTCCTATTAGCCTCAATGAATTTTCTTTGAGCAGCAACCCTTTCCGCCCCTCTCAATCCTTTTACAGCTTTTGCATACCCCATGCCTCGCATTGACTTACCCCTAGTTAGGTAGCCCGCTGCTAAAGCAGCGCCCATCATTGGCATAGACTCACCGCCCAATCTCAGCGACTCATCTACCCATTGACTGATGGCTTCGTCGGCCAAACCCACCTCCCCCTCGGACAGCTCTGTACCTATCTTTTCCATGAGGTCGCCCGTTCTGTCCCAGTAGCTTTGAAGCGAAAACGGAAGTCTTTTTGCTGCCTCGTCCGCAAGTCTTTTACTTTCGTTAGCTGACCGAATAAGGTAATTTGATAGCATGTTGTCGTCTCCGGCAACCGATGCCCACATATCACCTAGCATATACTTGGCGCCTGCTAGGTTTTCTCTCCAAGCCTTACCAATAGTAGTACCCAGTGCAGACGAATTGTCCTTTAAGAATTCATAACCGCCTATATATGTGTCGCTATTTAGGTCAACAACAACCCCAAACTCATCCATCAGCTCTCGCTCTAGATTGGACAGATTTTCTGGGTTGTTTCTAATCTCTTCAGGCACCATCTCTCGAAGCCTAGGGCCGCTTGTCATGGCCGCTACGCCCCCTATCTTCTTCATTGCCTCGTTAGCTCTTTCGCCTTGGGTATACTTTTGCGTCATTGCAAAATCACCCTCCATCTCATCCCTTCCAAGCATGTTGTTGGCTAGGTTCTGGTCGGTACCAGCAAGCAGGAATCTGTTAACTTCAAAGTCAGGGTCGCCAGACTGATATAACAGGTCGATTATCTCGTTTTTCGCGGCATCCCTTTGGTCTTCAGTAGTTGAAGCATCATACTTAACCAATGAGTCGCGAATCAGGGTGTTCCTTACCGCATTGTCACCTTGGTCAAAGGGGGCTAGAAACTCCTGCTTTGACTGCGCTACTTCCCGATACCTATCTACATCAAATCTTTCGCTAATGCCCTGAAGATATGCGTTGTCAAAGTCCTCAGCGTAAGCACTAATTATATCTGCCTGATATTCAGGAACTACTTTATCACCTATTCTCGGTGCGGTAAGCCAATCCGAAAGTGCATCGCTTTGTTCTCCACCCAAATCTGTAGGCGAGCTTGAATCCAATGAATCCAGCCCCAAAACAGAGGGATACGGTGAGGCTTCTTCTTTTTTTTTTTGATTACCGAGCAAGTAGTCTCTGATAATCTGCTTCATCTCAGCCTCGTCAGCACCGTTGGCTTCAGCTTGAGAGAGTAACGCTTTCAGCTTCTCATCCATACGTCAAAAATAAGGATTAATTACCTTGGCGATACTGGTCTAATAGAAGCTGTGTCTCGAACTCAGTCGGGTTGATTTTCATCCCTGCTTCATACAGCAAATCCCGTCCAGTTCTTCTGCCCTTCGGCTGTGCCACCGCCAAGAATCCACTGAGAACATCATTGAACCCGTCTTGGAACTGCCATACACGCTCAATCTTCAGGTCTGCTCCTTCAAGCTGCATTGGAAGGCCCTCAATCATACCCGGTCCGTAAGCAATATCAAAGCCAACCAACTGACCATTGGAATCGTGAATGGTATTCTTAACCATAATCATCCTTCCTGTCTGGTCCTCTAAAGTAGGCCCCATCACGGCCTCATCAGTTTTTACAGCTGGAGAGTTAACGCTAATCGGGAACTTAAACTCCCTTCCTTTGACGCTTGCAGGAACAATGTTGTAACGAGTCTTCCTTTCAGGTACATCGACTAGCTGACCCTGCTCGTTCTTTTTCTGGTGTGCAGGGATAGTCATCTCTTTTGCAATCGGAATAACCTGAGTAGCAAACGGCTCCTCTTTGGCTGCTTCCGCAGCCTCACGCTCAGCCTCTGCTTGAGCCGCTTTTCTGGCCTCCTCTCTCAATTCGTCTGCCTGAATAGCTGAAGCAATTTGAGACTGCTGATTCACTACCTCCACTTTGTTTCTTGCGTTTCTAGCTGTCTGTTCGGCCCATACCTTTACAGCTTTTCTTTTCTTCATCAGCTCTGCCCCACCGCCCAAATTTTTAATAGCCTCATCGGGAATATCAAACACCCATTCACCTTTTTCGTTAATCGAACCACTTGAAATAGTGTATGAGTTGCCGTTGTACGACACGGTCTCCCCAAAAAGTTGTTCTTCATTGTAGTAATTTGCTGCATTTTGGATGTCCTGAATAGAAAGTTCAGTCTTTCCCGGTACATGCAGGGTTTTCCAACCAACAGCCTGCATAGCCTCTAACAATTCAGGCCCTCTGAGGGAGAGAAGCGCAGCAATCTCCTCATCAACATCTGCGTAAATCGCCGCTTCATCCAGCTCACCAGTTGCAAACTTGTACGTGGGGTCTAATACTTGATATGCATCTGACTTTGCGCTAAGCTTGCTTTCATAAATAGCAGAGCCTACTTTTTCTGGCATGTAGTTAGTTCCTGCCCATTTTATCTGCGGGACAAAAACATCATCCAAGCTGGCTATGTTTGATTCTTGCCAAGGCACATACCCGTCACCCACCTTAACTGTAAGTCTCTGGTCAACCTCATCCCACACAAAGTCAGCCTGATTGTACTTGTTGTAAAGCTGTAGGTTTTCTTCGATGGTGCCAGAAAGATTAGCATATGAGCCACTGGCAATTGAGTTTCTGGTTTGATTGTCAAGTGCGCTTTTGGCTGCAGCTATGTTTTTAAACTGGGTGAACTCATTCTTTAGTGCAAGGTATTCGTTGACGTCGGACTGATTCTGTGTTTGATATGCTTTAGCTGAAGCATCCTGCATTTTATTGAGCAGTATCTGCCCTCCGTTTCTATACTTTGCAGCTACACCCGCAGGTACAAACTCGTCCATCGCTGAGGTTAAACCATACGTGGCGTTTAGCCTAGCTCTTCTTTGTTCTTGGCGGTCGTAAATATCTTGGAGGCTGAGGCGAATAGCCTCGCCCATCTCCTTACCCATTTGAGCATAGCTAACGCTTGGCGCTAAATACCCTGTCTTAAATCTTCTTCCTTCTTCAGCCATTGTTGTCTGCTTTTTCGAACCTTCTAACCATTCTGCTTACGAACTTATGAAGTGGTGTCTTACCCTTACCGGAAAGCTCCCTCATTTCTCTAGCATCATCTGGGCTAATTACATACTCACCGCCAGTCAAAGCAATTCCCACATCTCTTCCATCCTCATCAACTACGTACATCTCGTTTGTGTCGTGATTGAATTCACCGGGTGTCTTGTAAACCTCACCCCCGTCTTTAAAAAGACCTTTCTTTTTAGCAATAACACCGGCGCCTATCGTAGCGGCTCCAGTAATGGCACCGGCAAATCCCTGACCAATTTGTTGCCTTGCTTGCGCCATTTGAGCATCAGCCAAAGCCTTAGCATCATACCCATATTCCAAGTCCCTCGTTGACCTAGCCTCTCTAAGTTGGGTTTCTTGCTGCCTCGCAGCTGCCAGATTCGTCAACGCAGCCGTTTGTAGCTGTTGTTGCTTCATAGTTTCCTCCCCAAGCTGAGATTGCGCTTGTTGTTGAGCCTGCATAATAGCTCCGAGACCTCTTGAACCATACTGCTGAGCAGCTTGAGCGGTAGTAGCAAAGGACCTGTTAATATCTTGGTTTCGCATCTGAAGCAACCTTTGGTCGTAAGCGTTCTTGACCGCCTCATAATATTCAGATGGAGTTGACAGCGATGGCTGAGATGCCATTAACTTTTCCAAGTCTGCATTTGCTTTGTCTTGGGCTTTAGATGCAGTTCTTTTAGCTCTGAAGCCTTGAGCAATATCAACGAAACCGCCTATAGTTTGACCAACAGCCTGAATTGCTAAAGCTGCCGCATCTACCCCCGCTGGATTTAAGTTGAAATTCTTAGTACTTGAGTTGGTGTTCGAATCCGGTGGATTTTGGATGTCGTTGTCTTCCATGGTTATTGCTGTTTAGCTGGTTGCCCTTCGTCATGTAAAGGCGATGGGGTATAATTCATATTTACTGCGTAGAGCTCTACATCACTCGTGCTGTCGTTTGTCAACTTCACCTTGGCGTAGTAGTCTCTCATATGGTCTCCATTAACCTCGTCGTTAGATACGGCGATAAGCGTTGTACCAAATGTTCCGATTGCAGAGCCATCTAACTGAATGGTTTTTCTGTCGAGAATTTTAGATATCACCCTGCCAGTAGCAGACGAGGAGTTTGCGTTAAGTATCCTAACCTCATCTCCAATACCAAATGGCAAGTTGCTAATCCTGTTTTTGAATCTAACCTCATTCAATCCTAGCCCCGATAGCTGGTCTACCTCCCCAAGAACAACAATATTTGAACCAGAGGAATCAGATGTTGCGTCACTAATATCTTTTGGAATCACAGTGTACCTCATGCCCTCTCTGTTCTCAAACATCTCTGCTGTGATGCTAGTTGTCTGAGAGGAATTAGATATGGTACCATCCCAATTGCTATCACCCTCCAGCCCAATAGCGTTGTACACCTTTACCGTAGATGGGTTTTGCCTAGAAACCAACTCAACCATAGAGTCATATTGTGTTCCGTAGAAGTTGTTGTTTGTGTCGTTAACGTTGTGCCTGTATATCTGCCCATTCTCAAATGAGAAGAACCTGTTGTGAAGGTTGGTGTACAGCTCTGGATTAAACGAATAAAAGCTCAACCAGAAACCTTTCGTGGTGCTGTATGCAAGCGTATTTCCATCATCATCCTGACCATCAGTAACAGATATGGTCACTGACGAATCCGAAGACTCTCCAATTTCAATCAGTGTAGACGGGAAGGAAATAGAGCCATCAGCGGGATTAATGAGTCCCACACCCCTATACTTACCATCTGACGTTAGGATGTCAATTTTGATGTCCGTTGTAACCAATCTCTTGCTTGGGTCAATGAATACAGAGCCCCTCTCTGTAAGCTTGTCAACAAACATAATTGACTCACCCCAACTATCCCACTCAAGCCGATACGATTCAGGCGTTATGTTAGTGTCACTCCAGATGATTGAGTCTTTATCCCAAGTCATCATGTTGCTACTTCCGTACACCGCTTTAACCTTTCCAGATGGGTTAGCAACCCTTGCGTTTGTGGGTGGCTTCTGAACATCCCCAACATTATTGCCGTCGATGACAATATCGTTAACGTCTTGCGACTCGGTAGTCACAACAAACTCGTCGTTTTCTGGGTCAATACCACAAGGAATTCTAGGGACCGAGTCTCTTAGTAACAGGTCTGCAAACAATCCCTCAAAGAAGGAGCTCATGCTCTTGTCACTAATCGGTTCGATACCGTTGCTCGACAACGCAAACACCTTTCCGGCATCCATATCGCAGAAGTATGTAACTCCGAATCGTTCAACAACAGATTCTGGGTTTAGTCCCGGTCCAAACGACCCAGCAAAATAGGTTTCTGTTCCAAGCACGTTCGTGCTGGTGACGAGCATGCCATCTCCAGAGGATTCAATTAGCTGTCTGTCGATTGGTGTGGTACTAACCTTCTTTTCTTGCATGGTGAAGACGCCCTCACCCTTATCAATAAGATAGCATACAGCCCCATGCTTAGAGTTGTAGTCCTTGTATGGGTATAGCAGAGGGTTGAATGAAGACAGGTTCAGCACAGAAGAATCAGAAACAAACGGCGCACTATACGTGATGGCCGTGTGCCTTCTAATTTCTTTTTGGTCAGGCGTCTCAATGAACGGTCTGCCTATGCTACTTGCCCTTGAATCAAAAAAATCACTAGCGGCTTCATCCTCAACTAGCCACTTTCTGTAAATCTGATTGTCGGGTTTTGTTGGGTCATAGAGGTAGCTTATAGCCACATCGCCACCAGGATTGTAAGTGGATTGAGTATTGCTTAGCTGTTCCCTTATCCGCATAAAAACATCACCATCAGTAAGTGTTACCACGCCTTTGTGTATACTATTGCTGCTACCCACAGTAGTATCAACCGATGCACTAACAAGCCCTGTTGAGCTTATGTCTGATTGAGAGAATGGATTTCCATTGTATACGCTATAGGCGTATTGATTTCCCTCAAGGGGTCTTATTCCGCTTAAGAATACTTCGGAGTCCGCAGTGACAACCTTGTCTCCCAAGTATAACCGTTGAGATGATTTAAACGTGGTTGCTCCAGTTACGTTTATACCAAACACGGGAGAGCTGCTGTTTGACCTATCACCAGCGTGAGTCCTTACCCCACCAACCTCAAGGATGTCGTACTGTTTTTTTATCTCATAGTATACACGCGCATCTTCCTCGGTGTCCCTCTTAGGTGTGCAGATTTCTACCAAGCAATTTTGACTAAAGAAGTCTTTTGCTAACAACACATCACCCCTTGAAAATCCCGGAACTTGATTGTCCCTGATAGTAAGAAACCAACCAGACCGTCTATAGTTAGTCTCATCGGCATCAGCACTATTGTCACCAAGCCTTATAGGGTTGTTTTCATCATCCTGATAATACTTGTAAGAGGTAATTGTAAACTCGTGAAGCGGTCTCTGAATGTTTCCATTGGAATCCTCGTATTGCAATACCCTAAGGATATCACCTTCGTTGTACTCATACGATAGGTTGGCACCTTTGAAGTCTCGATAAGAATTTGATTTTCCCTCAAGACCCCTTAACGATAGGAATATTTGACCATTAACACCGCCCTCTAAGCCCTGAAGAATCGGCCTTGTCTTAATACCGTCATTAGACCTTATGTCTGTAAAAGCTGTCTGCTTTCCCGATGCCGCCTCATTAACAATTAGTTGAATTGTTTTATCGTAGCTAGTGTTTTTCGAGTAGACCGGAGCCCACTTCCTAGCCCATGACGGCGGCTCGTGTAGAAGCCTAAGGTCAATTTCCGTTCGTCCATTGTTGCCTTGACGTCCATCACCGAAATGACGAACGTACTTCTCGTCAATTGGCTGAACCCCACTTGGTCTATTTCTGTCATCGTAATAGACTATTCCAAAGTCGTGTGTAGCCCCGGCCTTAAATGACGACACAGAAGTTCCATCCGTAGCCACCAAATCAATGGTAGAGCTCAGCAAGGAGTAGTTGGTCCAATATGAGCGGATAGCGCCTTCATCAATACTGTAATCCCTTAACCTGTATCCGCTTCCGTTTTCTTGAGAAGATATGTTTACATCGACGTTGTTAGCTTCATAAAGATTAAATGAAGCAGTCTGAATAATTCCGCCGTGGTTTTGCTGTTGATACGTTGGATTTGATATGTAAGTGCTGTGTACAAAGTCGTTACCAATAACTTGACCAGTACCAGAGTTAATATGGTAAGGTGCTATTACAGCGTCAGCAGAAAGCTCAACTTGGATACACCTAATCTTACATGTTATTTTTTGAGTTGCCTCATTGTAAGATGCGCCAGCTATATCAAACATAGCGGTTCCAGACATCCAAGCTATAAGTCTATTTGCTTCATTGGAACTTGGAAGAGAGCCTTGCGCACCCGTCGTTCCCGCTAAAAGCACCGTCGAACCACCTAAATTCCCGTAACTGTTTTCCGAGGGGGCTAATCCCACTATAGCCGGAGCGGTATTGTTATTCAGCTGGTCAACGAGAACGGCGGCAAACTCGTCCACTGTATCGTAGTCAGAAAGGGAGAACTGATGGTTAAACTGGGGTGGAGATTCCATTACCAGATTACCCATGCCTTGATGATTACTATCGGGGTCTAAATAGTATAGGTCTTGAGTGTGTATTGCATCACCAGCCTCATCAAATGTTGTTGCTGAAACAGAAAATCTAGTTTGAGAAGCAGTGCTATCTTGGTCTGCAGCGAATCCAATTTGGTCACAACCAACAGAAATGTCGATAGAACAAATTCCATCCATGCTAACCCCTCCTACTGGAAATTCGCTCAAATCAATATCAAACGACACCCCGTTAGTCGTACTGTCGCCAAATCTTGCAACAGTAAGAGGAACAGGAGAGACGGTATCATTTGTATTCTGACCACCATAAAAAGCAAAAAAGGTTTGTGCGTATTCACTATCGCCAGCACTATAGCTTACAACCTCATTCATTGGCTCATTGTCAACAACCTCTATATCAACCTCAGTCGCCACCTGAATGTTTGGGTGATAGACGGGGTAACCGTATACGTCTGTCTTCGTCAGGTTGTCGAATCCCTCGATGTAGTTTCCGTAAATCAGCCTTCCGTTTGAAACAGCTTGAGCTAGTGCCGCTTTAGGAACGGCATCATACAACTTGTTGGTCTCCTCAGATGATACGTATGGGTAAACCTTATCGTTTCGAAATACAAAAGACTGGGTCAACTGAGTTGAGTCGTTGTCCAGCTCCTTGATTTTTTGAAAAGCCCCGTCATTGTTCCTCCGCGCAAATACCCGAATCTTGTTGACAGGTCCGTCTGAGTTGGATACGGTTAACAACAGCTCATTGTTGAAAGACTCAAGGTGATTAATGGCAGCGGAGTTATAGGCCAAGTGGGTATTACTAACAGCTAAGCTTGAATAGGCAGAAATTGCGCTTATCTCCCCATCGTCATACACATATTGGTATGCAAACTGAAAGCAGCTCTCTTTGAGGTGGTTTGACTTGACTGAGCTGTTTGTTTGAAACTGCCAAGTGATAACATCTTGCGGGGGCTGCTTGCATACCGTGAGGTACTTGTTCTTCTGCTCGTCAGTACCAGAGGTCATTAAGCTGTTGTAGCCCCCATACAGCAAGCGTGTGGCGTTCACCTTTCTTGGCTCGTTCCTGTTGTCAGTAAAGTAAAGCAGGTGCTCTTGAAACTGATTGATGACTACATCACCCTTCACGAATCCATCACGCTCGAAGTTGAGCACCGAGTCTTCGTAAAGCTTTACGTAGTTATCATTCACCGAGTCGTAACGATAGATACCGTGATTCAGGTTTGAATTGTACAAGAAGAAGTAGATGCACTTGCCGGCCTCACAAGGGACAGCACCAATAACTCTATTGTCACCAGAGCTAGGAATAGCGTCAGCCGTCGTAGCAGCCGATACAGCTTCGTTACCCTCAACGTTCTTGACAATCCCTTGGTCACCACCGTCTTCATGAGATACGCGAATGTTCAGCGCATCTGTCATCTCAAATGGCTTTACAAGTCTCTCATCTTCATCCTTGTTGAGGTATTGAGGGATAAGCTTTTCTGTAGCCATTAGTACTTAGGAGATTGCTTAAAGTTTTTACGGATAGTCTTGAGTGCTTCCTCCTGACTGAATGCCTTAAGCCTAGCGTTGGCCTTTCTTCTTTCGTTGTAATACTCTTGTCGAGCTCTAGCCTTTTCACCAATGGGTACGCTAGACTTGCGCTCCACCAGCTTGTAGTAGATGTATGAGCGAAGAGCCTCCTCAGCCTCGATGTGAACTGTTGGGTTGACAGAGCGTGCCTCATCAGCCACGTACTCAATAACGAGGTCGGCAGCCTGCACGCCTGACAGCTCAATCCTGTTTTGGTCTTCGTTCATCCTGTATTGCCCCTCATAGTAACCACCACCCAGTCCGTAAATCTGTCCGATGTTGTTCTGGTAGATGTAGTTGCTGAACACGATGTAATCGTCATCACCAAAGATTCCCGTTCCTCCTGACGCTGTCTTTGCATCCACCCTATCGTAAAGCCCATCACCATCCGAATCAATCGGATTGCCAGCCGTATCGGTGTCGTACTTCTGAGAGTAGTTAATGTTCTTATTCTCACCGAGAACATACACCAAGCCATCCTCTTTAGCTACACCAACCTTGGTTAGGCTAACGAAATCATCCGGCAGGTCAACTGTATCATTAGAATTGATAGTAAGCTTGAGTGAGCGAACCCGCTTCAGCATGTCGAACCCCATCTCTCTGATGCCTCTGAGCGCGAAGTTTCGAACCACTACGTCAGAAGCATTGCTTACGTAGTCATCTGAGTCGAGGGTCAGTACAAAGTCATTGACGACTTGGTCTACTGTTACTAGGTTCCTTGCCATCTATTATCGCTTTTGTGATTGCGTTTCCGCGTAGGTAAAGATGTTAGAGTCACGCAGATTTACTCCGATAAGCCGAGCCATCTCCTCAATAATCTCCGGAGTGTAGTGTTCCGGAAGCTCGAAGTCTACGCTTGTGCTTACATCGTATGTCTCTTTGTTGTTGTTCGTAGTGAAACCAAACTTCGGGAGAGACACAGTCCTAGCGCCAGTAGAGGCATTCAACCCTTCGGGCTGCTTGTAGTACCTGACCTTAATCTTCTTGATGCTCTGTGGGTAGATTTCAATCTCATCATCCAAGAAGGCCACAGGAGCTGTCTCGGTGGGCGCACTAAGCTCGCTATTGAGAACGTACTGCAGCTTCTCCTCATCATACTCCACTGGGATTGTGATAGAGGTGTTGATGCTAAGCAACGCAGACCCGTCAGTCATGACATTGATGATGCGAGCCAAGTCGTCTGGCTTAGCGAAATGCGCACCGGACGTGCGTGTGATAGTGCCAGATGTCTTAGAGAACAAGGCTAGGTCTTCCTTGAGCTGTTTGATTTCAGACTTGTCACGGCCAGAATCAATCCCCCTTTTGCGCATGGCGTTGGCGTTCATCAGCCTCTTGAACAGAGCGTTGAACACATTCATTTGCGCAATGGGAGCAAACGAGTTGAACTCTGTTGGAGTTACAAAACCTCGTTGGTCTTTATTTGCGATGTCTTTCAGTGCATTGTAAACCTCTCGAACGCTTGCCATAGTTAGGGAATCTCCAGCAAATATACAGAAAAAGAAAGGGGGGCTTATTAGCCTCCCCTTCCCTAGTTTATGTACGATAGACTGCTATGCTATGTCCTCCAGCTGGCGTTCCAGCTCCGAAAGAACGTTTGAACCTTTATCAGTCATTACAAATCTAGTCATTACTTCGATTTTATCCTGACCGACAGGCACAGAAACTATCAACTTTCCGGTATCAAACCATACAACCGCACCCTTTCTCTCCTCAATGATTTGAAAATCAAATGATTGCGCAACTGTAGTCCTAGCCATGACCATTGGGCTGTCAATAAGTCCCATGAATTTCATAGGGTTTCTCTTGGCCTGCTGAACCAAAGCTCTCTTGATTGAGAGGTCAGACTGGTTTGTATTGATGTTGAGGGCCATAGCCACAGGAAGTAAGTCATCAATGCTTTTTGATTTGATGATTGAGATGGCATCAGTAATAGCGAACTCTGCCTCAAGCTCAAGCTCTGATTTTTTTTCATTGTTTGCCAGCTCAAACACCGTACCCCCGTTGGCTTTGTTGTCTGGATGTGAATCCAAGAAATTCTGCAAGTTTGGTTTAGAGTACGGAACAGAAAGAATCTTGTTCTCAAATACAACGTGCTCTATCTTGGAGATTTCAGATTGCTCATCGACGTAGATTGATGGCTCGCCGGGACAGTATCTAATCTGTCTCACAAGTCTCTTCTCTTCATCGTAAACAGAAACGTTCTTGCTTCTCAGCTTGAAGAAAATGCCCCCTTTGTTACCAATCATCTGGTAAACCTTTGGGATTTTTTCTGTATCAGGTAGCTGTCTTTTGACCTTGGCTACCTTTTTCTTGGGTGCTGAAGCAACTTCGGGTGTTTGTTTTGGAGGTCTACCCGGTGACCTCTTTGTTGCCTGTGGCATGTTGAATCTAATTTAATTAAACGGAGAAGTAATGAAGGGGAGAGCCATTCCCTCCCCCGCATTACGTATCAGAATTATTGAGCCTTAATCAACACGTGCTGGTTAGCAGCGCGAGTGACCAAGCAGCACTCAGAGCGGTAGTTGAACTTAGCCAAATCCTCAGTGCCGTTGGTGAATCCGAGGACACCACCACCAGTTACCCAGTGCTCCATCTCACGGCTGTAGCCGTTGGTAGCCTTGTAGTTCATCTCCAATGCAGGAGCTCTGTTACCAGACTTGGGGTCAACAACGTTCGCGATTGGAATCATTACACCTGAAGCAACAGAAGAAGCCAATGCATCAGTACCCAAGAGAGTTGGGTCATTCAACAGCTTCCAGTTGTGCTTGTGGAATGTGTAACCTCCACGAGAGAATGACTTGAAACCGAGGTTTACAGCCATGTCCTTGTTGTTGCCAAACGCACCGTAAGAGGCAGTCAAACCACCACCGGTGTTAACACCTGCAAGAGCGTCATCAAGGCCGAGCATCTGAGCTGTGTTAGCGTACAAGGCGTACTCAGCAGGAGCACCGTTCTTGTCCAACTGCTTAACCACAACGTCGATGTCCTCCAATGCATTAATGATGTCAGAAGTAACGATACCTCTGTCTTCGATTGCAGAGAAGTAACCCTCTGTACCTGTGATTCCAGTTACGGCAGATGTCTGCTCACCGAGCAACATAGTCATCTCACGCTTGTCGAGGAATCGCTGACGAGTGTCGGCTTCAGACTTGATGTACCATCTGTAGTCTCCACCACCTACGTCAATGTAGCCGATGTTCGTTGCTTGAGAACCGCTGACCTCGTACACCTCCTTGATGATGGCGTAGTCGTTCTTTCTTCTTACAACGTTAGACTGCAGGAATCTTCCGGGCTGGTCGCTTCCCTGAGCAAACATGTTACCGATGATAGGCAAAACCGTATTGTCAGCGATGTCATTTGCTGGCGCAACACCATCCAAAACCTTCACAGTGAAGCTGTTGTTAGCATTGGTGCCAGTAGTAATAATTGAATCGACATACATGCGCTTGCCGTCAGCGGGGTTCAAGAGGATGTCGCCCACCCGCACAACGAGTGCTCCGGCATCATCTTCTCCAGCGTCATCATCAACAATGATAGTCATTGAAGTGCCTTTAGTAACTGCGCCATTGATGAGCTGACCTTGGTGGAGGCGAGCCTCCTCGTAGTAAGTAACCTCATCGGCAGTACCCGCAGCGTTAACAGCTCCGGTCAACTTCAGGAATCCGGTGATACCTTGGTCGCCGTACTGCTTAATGAGCTGGGCTCTTACGTCAGGTGCGTTGACCTCGTTGATGAAGTCATAAAGAGAAGTGTACTTGGTGGGGTCGGCCAAGTTGAACAAAGAGTTCTTTACCCCTTTGGGAGTGAATCCATCGTTAGAATTACCGGTGGATTGGCTAGTTGTAATCGCAGCCATGATTTCTTAGTTTTTCAGAATTTGAAAGTGAGAGAATTACCTCCCCCAAAAGCTTTCAGAAGCTGTTCGTCTAAACTATTCGTCTGTGGCGTGGTGTCTCTTTGAGCTGTCTCGTTGCTAACGTTTGCCGCGTTCTGAACAACTTTGCGCTGTCCATCACTAAGTCCTTGTTGGTACACTGACTTCACAATGTTGTCAATGTTATCAATAACTGCGCGATGCGCATTGAGCTTCTCAAAGTTCCAGTCCCCGCCATCATTCACATAGTCGTCGAAGAACTGTTCCAAGCGAGCGTTCTTACTAATCAGAGTCTTTCGATAGTCATCCTTAATTCCAAAGGTGAAGTTCTCACCAGAAGGAAGGTTAAAGATTAGACCGTCGAAGTCGTTGACCTCATTAGTCATCGCATTTACCCAGTCTTCCGTAATGGGGGATTGCGCTTCAACTTCTCCTCTCTCATCAACAGGCAATTGATACCCGTCTCTAAGTTCAGAGATTGTCTTACGCGCAGATTCCGCATCCATCTTGAGCTGAAGCTTAGCCATAGAAACTTCGTTCTCATCGTATCGGTCAGCGTCCAGCTTGTACTTGTTGTTGACCAGCATGTTTACCTCCTCAATAGTGAGGTTGTCATGCTCAATCACCATTTGGTTTCGTACAGCAGTAACGTCATCCATTTCGGTTGGGTTTAACTGCTGGTACTTATACCAGTCTTCTGGACTGCGTCCCGTCTTCTTAACGAAGTCGTTAATAGCAGCTACCCGCTCATCAATTTCAACGGGTTTATTTGAAATGGCATCGGTCAGATAGTTGAAGTCAGATACCTCTGTTCCCAGCCTTTCGCTCAGATACTTAAGGACTTCAGACTCAACATCAATGTCCGGTGCTACATCATTCTGTGTTACCTGCGGAGCAGGCTCTTGAACAGACTCCTGAACAGGTGGCTCACTGATAGTCTCAGGCTGCGTATCAGGTACGCCGCTTTCAACAGGAGCTTGTTCAGAAGCTGTTTCATTTGGTGTAGGCTCCACATTGGTGGGGGCCACGGTTTGCTCCACAACATCTTCGGTTGTTTCTTGCATTGGCAGGTCATTGCTGAGTTTGAACCCAGCCTCTGCCATTGCGTTTTCTAAATCTTTCATGCTATTTAAGTGTATTTCCTTCCTTGACTCTTTGGTGGATTCTTCTTGTGACCACCTGCTGCCCAGAGAAATCTGTTGGCCCAGTAAGCAGCACTGCCTTTTCTTTTAATGTTTTTCGCGTGCCTGCTTCTAAACGCTGCGCGTGCTTCGTCGCTGTAATTGTTGCCCATGCTCTGGTCGCCAAAACGAATAAGAACACCGTTCTCTTGACCGGGACCAATAGTGCTTACCACGGCAGCCTTCTTGGTGCTATGGCCTCTGGTTAGTTTCGGCTTATTTACGCCATCGAAACCTAATCTTTTTGCTTTCTCCGCAGCTTTAGACATACTGCAAATATAGATACTTGGAGAATACTCAGATTTTATCGAACTCAGTCTCAGTGATTGAAGTGAGCGCAGGGTGCAAACCATACTCCCCCTCAGAAATCACATGAGTGCATGGGTTACCTTGAGCGTCTATTACGTCAATCGTGTAGCCTTCTACCCCAACGTCAAGCGTTTCATAGCTGGCATAAAGAACTCCATTTTTCTGAACGCAATCCTCTATATCGTCTTCTAGGGTGGCGAAGGTTATGTATTGAGACACTGCATCATCGTCCCAAACCATCGGTAACTCCGCGTCTAGCTCTATCTCTATGTAGTACTTCATGCAATCGAGATTATAAAGGAGTGAGTTTGATATCCACCAACGTGATTTATTGCGTCAATGGTTTTCCCGCTAAGCACCGTTAAATCCTCAATAGGGGTTCTGGAGCTGGCTTTTGTGTTGCCCTCCCCTTCCATGATACTAGGACCGATAAACCCCCCGGGATAATGCTTGCTGTCTTTTACAAACACAGCTCTGTTTGCGGCACGAGCGCCCGAACTAAAAACCTTACTGAAACCAGTAACAGAACCATCCCTATCAAACCCGCTCGTTTTACTGCCAGACTCGTTCCAATACGGATTATCGGTTGAATAGCCTGCCCTGTATAAATAGCCGCTTCTATCAATAATGTGACTGGTGTATCTACCTATAGCCATCTCTGTTATCTGACTGATTGTTCCTGTCCCACTAATGGTAGATGCTGTTGCGGTTGTCTTTTGACCAGAGACACCCAAGTGGTTTGCTTGGTTGTAACCCCATACATAAGGAGTGCCAAAACCATCGCCTGAATTTGCCTCTATGATTACAGCCCCATCCCTCTGACCAGCGCGAGGCTTTGTTGCTTTATTAACGCCAGACAGCTGTGTAAAGCTAGTTGTGTTTCCACTTTGAGTACCTTGACCAGTTCTGTAGTTGGCGTTTCTTCCAGCGGTAAATACCGTGCCATCACTTTTAACGACTATCGTAAAGTATTCTCCCTTGGCTATCTTGCTGCAACCAGTAAAAGACGCCTTTCTTGTCCATACCGTCGTGGTAGTGGTGTTGCCAACACCTGCTTGACCGTAAGCGTTGTAACCTAGGTTCCACACCTCTCCGTTCTTAATGGCCCCGAAGTGGTATCTGCCAGATGCTAAGTCTTCCCAGTCGTTCTCATTCCCAAATCGAGTCCACTCTGTTTGAGTCCCGTAAGTATTATTAAAGCTGGTTGATGTGTTGTACATCCATAAAGAACCATCACTCTTCAACCCCCAGAAGTTCCAATACTGATTAGCTACAACTTTTGTAAAATCGTGAGACGTGCTGCTCATTTTGGCGTACATCTCAGGACCAATCGTGTCGTCTCCTGCTTTAAATGCGTCAATAAAAGTTCCGCCTACGTCACCAAATATGTACGTACCGCTACCTAGTGACCTTCCTCCAGCAGGGATGTCTAATCCGTTTATTGAGATAATATCTGCCAATTCTATTCCGTTATATGATACAATGTCTGGCATGTCCCACTATTACACTCTTATGTAGTTAGGTGATGGGTCAAACCAAATCACGTAGTAACTTGTTGATGAGATACTGACCTGAGAAAGGACATATCCCATTTGTCTTACATATCCCGCCGTGGGCTCCGTAAGTGTCAGTTCGCCAGCGTTCGAAGCGTCTAAGTAAATAGGGTCTCCAGCACTGTTGCTGTAAGTGCCATTTACGGAAGCTGTTGGGATGGTAGCCATGCAGCGAACATAAAACCTATTGCCTTGGGCTCCGCTGTTGCTGCTAATAGGGCAAAGCCCAGCAATCTGGTCAATGTTCGTAGAAGAACTGGATGCGTCCAATAGCTCTGGTAACTGAGTACTTCCATTAAGCGTGTAAATTTTGAACGCTACTACACTTCCGGTCTTTTTCCAAAAGTGCATATCGCCAGAGGTGATGTTCGCACCTGTTTCATAGCGGCCATTCGCAGAGGCGTCATACAACTCCCCCGTCCTAGTGTTGGCATCAGCAGTGTATTCTATGTGACCGACTACATCAAGTGTAAAGCCATCAAAGGTCAATCCAAACTCTGCGTCTATATTGGAGCTACTGTCACCCGCTGTAAGAAGCCGGTTTTCTGCGTAATTGTCTATGGTGACTCCACCACTACCAGCATCCGCCCATCCAGTTGTTACTGTACTTGAGTTGACGCTTGTAGCCTCAAGAACCTGACCAGCAGTAGCAACAGATGAAGGCAAGATTATTGTCTGGCTTCCGGTAGAGGGGGCCTGAATATTAACAGCCGAGCTACCCGAACCGCCCGAATGCAGCCTGAGAGTCGCTTGATTAGATGCGCTGTCCTGATATAGTATTAAAGCGCCAAATGACGCTGCCGATGAAGCGCCGTTTATATCGGCAAACTCCTGAATAGTATTGCCGCCACTACCCTTGTACCTAAGGATACCGCTGGAAGCAAGGGTGACTTCCCTTACGCTGTCAGTAATGGTAAGGTTGGTTGTACCTAGATTACCGTCATCCTCTGTAAGTACTTTCTTCCAAGTTGCCATGGGTGGCTAATTTACTTAGCAACCTCCATAGTTTCGGCGGGCTGCTTTTTCAACTCTAGCTTTTCAAGCCTATTATATTCTTTGTCAATCTTGTCCATCAATGCCGATACCAATGGAGCATCAGAAGCTTTGATGTTAACCTGTTGGATTGATTGCTTGACAAAATAAACTTCGGTGATATCTAATTTCATTTTATTGTGGTTTTCAGTTATCTAGCCTTCAATTGATTCTGTAGCTTGGTTACTACACCTGCCAGCAAAAGTACATCCTTTCCATCGAAAGTACCCTCATGAAGGCACTTTAAAATAAATGTAAGCTCCTGCTGGGTTAAGGTATCCGTCACAACTGAAGCGGAACCCTTATCCCTATTTAATAAGCTCATTACGAGTCAAGGTAGATGTAAAGACCTCTTCCGGTTTCGTTACTTACATAGGTCAATGAACCCGTGGGCATGGTGGTAGCACTCGGAGCACCCGACGTCGTCTGCTTGTTCATAACAGCAATACCCATTGCAGGTTCGCCTGAACCGTCTTGCTTAATCTCCCATCCAGTAACACCCAATGAAGTAGAGTCCCAAAGCAAGTGAGCTCGATTTGCTGCAGTACTAGACGTGTCTACAATAATACCAGAGCCATCAGCGTTAGCTGCGCTGCCCGCCCCATCAGCAACAAGGATGGTCTTGTCTTCGACGGTCAATGTTTGAACATCAATACTCGATGTATTGCCGTTTACCACAAGGTCACCATGAATGGTAACAGTAGTATCGGCACCTTCTGACGCTGCCCCGGCAATCGTCATTGCAGTCTCAAGCGAGTTGGCAGCAGTACCACCGTCCAAGTCAACCGTAGATGTGCGGAAAAGGATGCTACCACCGACACCGTTACCATTACTCAAGCCACCAGCGATGACGAGGTTAGAACCGCCACCGTCAGAACCTGAGCCATTGGCACCCGCGACGGATGTAATACTAGTAAGAGCCGGGTCAACGTTGACTGTTGGGTCATCGGTAGCAGTGCCGGTAATAATGATGTTGTCTCCCGCCTGTACTTCAGTAACAGTACCACTAGATGTCAATGAACCAATGCTCTCCCACTTAACACCATTGTCTTCGTTGCTGTCAGCAACAAGTACAAAGTTGTTGGTTCCTACAGAAAGGGCAGAAGGATTGCCTGTGCCGTCACCTACCAAGATGTGACCCTTAGTGCTCATGTCAACGGCAGTAACAGCATTAGTACCATTACCAATCAGAACTCCGTTCTGTGTTAGCGTGGATGCACCAGTACCGCCATTCGCAACGGGCAAGGCACCTGTAACATCAGTGGTTAAATCAACTGAACCTACAGTGATTACCTGACCACTACCATTAATCGTTAGATAATCAAGAGAACCAGAAAGGGTTACATTGGTAGAGTTGTCGGTTCCAGCTGCATCAACCCCGAGGATTGATTGCATTTCACCCTGAGTAACACCAGTCCCTAAAGATGGTGTTCCATCCGTGTTAATTACTGCTAGTTGCTCTTCAAGAGCTATTTTTTTCCATGCTGGCATGAGTAGTGCGTATTGTTTCTGTGTGCTAAGATAATGTTTTTAATCTACTCCGTTGATACCCCGAAGTACAGGTTGTTGTCGTCATCAGCGTACATGCCGCCGGCGAAAGCATCAGGCTCTGAGCCGCTCGCAAACCTTTTAAATTCTACAACTCCGTCTAAGTTTATTTTACCCGTACCGTTCGGGGTAAATTGGATGTGACCGTTGGATTGGGTGGTGGTAATCTTGAAGGCGGTGGTGCCATCAAACAAGTCGAGGTCTCCACCCAACTGAGGAGATGTATCCTCCACGACATTATCCAACCCACTGCCACTACCAATCTCAGTCCAAGAACTCGCGTCATCCCAAGTGCTTCCCGTATAGATAAATGCCGTAGTATCCACGATTGCCAAGAACCCGCTCACCCTGAGGTTTGGGTTCAAGTCATCTCGCTCGTCAGTGTCCGCAAAAAAACCAAAGCCTATTACCTGATTGCCGGTGGCATCCAGAATAGGGGCATTGGGGTTGTTGTGCGATACTGGTCCGGGAAACTTTGGCATTAGAAATCAATCGTTATGACCTGACCATACTCAAAAGCCTTGTCGAAGTCACTTCTGTAGAAACGGTAGGATGTAGTTACACCATAGGGATTAGTTAAATTATAATCTACTGGAGATTGAAAATCACTCAATACGTCAATTCCGTTTTGAATGACCTTGTTTAGGTTGCCGAATGAAGCAGGATAAGCAATCCAAGTGTAGTTGAGTGCGGTGTCCATTGCAACATTAGAGGTAACGTTAAAATCAGATTCGTGTTGAAGCTGATTGAATGCGGCATTAATTCCAGAATCAAACAGTGTCTGAGCTGTTTCAGCTGAGTTAATTGAAGATGTAGAAGCGCCCCCAACTTTAATTCTGTTTTTCCAGAACACTGTAATGGCACTGCTGGTAATAGTAACAGATGAGTCACCCCCATTATCAATAGCCTTTACCCTAAATGAGGCTGAGGTTGGTGAGCTGGGGTCTTCTTCAAAAACTGTAGTGAGGGTCTTTGCTGCGTTGTCGTCAGAGAACCCACCCTCAATTTCAGTAGTGCCATCATGAAAACTCACCGATGTGTCGGCGGTCTGAGTATTGTCAACGATATTGTAATTAAAACCATTTACCCTCAATCCCTGTCCCACCTCAAGGGTAGGGAAGCTAGATACGTTACTAAACGTACCGTAATTGCCATTGGTACCTTGAAGCGCCCGACTAACATTTGAGATACTAATGGTAGTCAGGTTGTAGACTTCGAGCATATCTCTTAGGATAGCCTCAACAGAAGTTCCCGCTGCAATCGGACTGGTCATGTGGGAGAAGGCAGCGTCATTGTTCGACACTGTAATCTGAGACGCTATGTTTGGTGAGCCGTCTGCTCCGTCTGCACCAGATTGTAGGTTCTCGATAGTGATAGAAGCGCCCATATCACTACCATGAGCAACGCAATAATATTGAAGAGAAGATGGTGCGTCATTCGGAACAATGAAGCTGCCATTGGCGCCAGATTC
>CESX01117766.1_pt1 | contig 28647 bp, 23 predicted proteins | sample 326941 | NCBI WGS metagenome assembly CESX01 (sample SAMEA2622357, study PRJEB7988) | marine metagenome | isolation source: saline water (ENVO:00002010), including
ACTGGTTACAGAAAACGAGTCAGTCTACATTCCTATCGGTGCCGTTCATGCGTTAGAAAACCCCGGGAAGATCCCACTTGAGCTTATTGAAGTTCAGTCTGGTGCGTATCTTGGTGAAGACGATATTGTGCGTTTTTCTGATAGATATGGGCGCGTTGCTAAATAATTGTTAAGCAAAATAGTTGACGGGTAAGTGAAAGAAGAGTAACTTTTTTAAAACTGATAAAGAACAAAAATCATTCAAACAGTTTTTACCCACTATGTAATATCTTTCGACCGGCCTTTGCCGGTCTTTTATTTATTAGAGTATGTATGGATTAGTTCTTTCTGCTCAAAAGGATTTGATTTATGAAAAATAGATTTTTCTTGTTCTCACTTCTCTCCATTACTATCAGCATTCTACAATTAACTGCTTGCAGCAGCGAAGATAAATCATATGACTTAGATGTAAGCATATCGGGGTTAGACTCTGGCTCACTTACTGTCGAATCTAGTTTAGGCGAGCGAGTAAGCATAAACTCAAGTGGAGTGTATAGATTTAAAAATGGTTTTGAATCACTGAACGAAGCAAATGTAAGCATAATTTCACAACCAGTTGGTTTGTTATGTGAAATTACACAAAACTCAACCCAAGATAATATTAAATTAGTAAACATCGAATGTCATGGCACACCAGCCCCATCAATATTATCAATAAGTTATGATGTCAAAAAGATTAACTTAGAATGGGTTAACAATTCGTCAAAAAATATGTCCCACTCTATTCTTCTTCGCCAAAGTGAAAGCGATACGTTTGTCCCAATCAAACGCGAGATTTCGAGTACCTCTTTTGAACTCATTGTGAATAGCTATGAGTACGCGAGTGCGGAAATCATCATTGAAACTTGTAATTCACTGGGATGCGCACAGTCAGAAATTTCAAGCGTTAGCGAAAATTTAATAGAAATAATAGGGTTTACTGAGTTAGACAGTGTGGATGAGAACTTCTATTACGGTCGTGAAGTGGCGGTTTCCAGCGAAGCTAATTTGTTAGCAGTAAGTGCAAGTAAGAAGTCTTCAGAAGTGGAAAGTGGACTTGAATACCGTTTTGGCTCTGTCTACCTATACTCCTTAACCACTGGATCGCCCGTAGAAGTTGAAAAGTTTGAGCTACCGAACGCTGAGCTTGATTTTGGAGAAGGAGTCGGGGTTTCTGATAACGGTCATGTACTAGTTATTCTAGGAGAAGTTGTTTCACAAACAGATTCATCGGAAAAGCTAAATGGAATTTATATCTATGAGAAAGAATCAGAAGGTTCATGGCTTCTAAGTCAAACTATCGCTCTTAATGGCTTAAACGATTGGCATTTTGGCAATGCTATTGATTTAACGTATTCGGGGAATTTGATTGTAGTCACAAATTTTAAATACGGGGACTCTGTAGGGCGAACGGTTGTTTTAGAAAAAGGTCAAGATGACAGTTACCATTTTTCTGTTATCGAAGACCCTACTTCTGGCGATATGTATACAGGTTACGGTAATTCCATATCAGTATCTAGAGACGGTAGCTTCTTTATTGTAGGTTCTCCGCGAGAAGATGAAAAAGTTATAGAAATCGATGATGACGAATTTCCTACGTTTACTTATACCGAAGGTGCAGCTTTTGTGTATGAGAAATTAGATGGCGAATGGTCAGTTACTTCTAAACTGAAATCGAGCTCTCCAAGAATTGACGAAGCATTTGGCTCTGGATTAAATATATCAGATGACGGCCAGTTAATTGCGGTAGGTTCTCCGGGGGGAGAGGGCTCTTCAGGTAAAGTAGAAATTTTTGCTATAAAAGACGGATTGTGGAGCCAAGCTCATTTATTAAACTCACCTTCTCCTTCCGCCTATTCAGAAGACCGTTTCGGTTACTCCTTGTCATTCAATCATGGTGCCGATGGTTTATTCGTTGGTGCACCGGGTGAAAAGAGCGATTTAGTTGGTATAACAAAGGTATCTTCTCAGAACGTAGGCTCGAATGATTCGGGAGCTATATATCACTACAGTATTAACTCCAACGAGCATTGGGAAAACAAAACTCTTATTAAATCTAAATTTAATTTCAGATATGAAGGATTTGGTAGAGAGGTTCATTTAACAGAATCTGGGACTTTAATCGCAACGGGATTTAACTATCCAGCGGTAGTAGGTGAAAGGAAAGAGTCACCAGGCGGCTTCTATATTTACTAGTAAGCTTATAGCTCGCTTGTTGAAATGAGAGATTTTGAGCAAGCGAGCAACCAGTTAAAACTCTAGTTAGTTAAAAACTTCATGAAACTTCACCAATAAGGGCTTATAGCTCTCTATACTACCAGATTCTATTTTTTCTCTTAATTTATCACACAATTCTTCAGGCTCTGCATCAGCTTTAATCTCCTTAAAATCCGTGTAGGCATAGTTCCACCATTGAATTTCCGTCAAATTTTCTATTTCTGTTTCTGAAAATCGATACTTAACAACTTTAGCCGGAACACCAGCGACAACAGCGTAAGGCGGAACGTCTTTTGTAACGACAGCTCTCGTGGCAATTACTGCGCCATTGCCGATAGATATTCCGGTAGCTAAAGTTACGTTGTTACCTATCCAAACATCGTGGCCAATAGTAATGGAGAGGTCTTGGTTCTGATGTGGATTAGCAATTTGATAAGGTCTATCTAGTTCAGCATCTTGCGCCGACGATGTAGATAGTATGAATGTTGGATTGTAGGTAACCGCAGAGCTGGAAAAGCGTTCTATAGGATGCTTTTCTCCCATCACACTAACACCGCTAGCTATGGAGCAGTATCTTCCAACAACAGTATGCTCTGGTAGCTCGCTCCATGAATATGAGAAAGCGCCCATAGTATGCAACTTATTACCTTCAAAATAGCCAGTATAAGGCTCTGCAAATGAACTAGAAAAAAAGCTAACTCGTTCATTCTCTCTAAACCTTCCACGTCCCTTTTGCGTGAAAAATATTCGCTTGTTCTGAAAAAAAGAATTTAGCGATGTATTAAAAAACCTTTTATGAATCATGTGATTATCTTTTTATAAATTTTATCCAATGAATTTTGGTCATTTTGAGTTATGAACTTGATAATACCCGTTAATTTTTCATTTTGCGATGTTGTGAAAAGCTCTTGGTTTAATAAGGGGGAGGAGGGAAATGCTGAGTCTCGGTTTTCTAGCTTTTCTTCTATATAGGTAAAGTAGTTTTCATCTACACTTGGTGGCCTAATGATAAAGCGCGCATTGCTTTGGGTTAGAACGTAATCTGGGGAAATTGCTTCAACAAAACTAATATCTATGTTGCCTGCGCAATGAACAAAAACGACAATCTTATAGATTCTACATAGATAGTTGAATAAGGTGTAGCTAGAAGAAGAGCCAAGGATTAGAAGTACTTCATCATAAATTGCATTATCATAATAAATAACACGCATTCGCCCGAAGTTTGGAAGTTTATTGTCAAAAACGACATATTTTTGATGATTAAAAGAAGCTAGAAATTCTTCGTCGTGCTTTCTATTAGGGTAGATTTTGTTGCCTAAATCTCCAGTTACGTGTTTGGTCCTGTAATGATCATTATTAAATAACTCTAAAAGCTCACTAATGTCAGTTTTTTGGTGCGATGCTACTTCAACGCTCGCCTTCATGGAACCAAAATGACTCCAATGTGTATCACACATTCGATAGCTTCGCTTTTCTGATTCCTGAAGTACTCTAACCGGAAATATTACATCCAACTTTTCCGGTACCAGGTTTAAAACCTGATCAATAGCGGTATTTTTCCCTCTTTCAAATGGATAGTGCTGTGGAAAAACCATCTCTTTTGAAGGGGCTATGAGCATACATACGTGGAAACCATAAGTCTCTTGCAAATCTAATAGAGTTCTAAAGTACTTTTTCCACTCTGCTCTTTCTTGCCTAGAAAGTTTTAATTTTCCGGTAAATTGCTCAACACTATTGTTGGTGTCGTTATCCAAGAATAGCCAATTACCGTGCCCTTCTATGATTTCAAGTGCGCCCTTAAGTTCAAATTCAATCAGAGTGTTAAAATGACCTTTTCTAATAAAGCCAATTTGAAAAAACTGGGATGAAACATCTAAGATCGTTTTGAATCCACACGTTAATAAAGGATGGCCAGTAGAACACTCATTGAGTACTACTTCGATTACATCGTGTCTCTCAATGTTCAATTCTATTGGTGTGACTCGGCTACCTTCGAGTGCGACCAACTGAATATCTTCTCCTATTTCAGAAAGAAACCAACCGCTTAGCTCAATCCCATTACTTTCGATATTATCACTATCTATTGGTTGGTCATTTTTGGGAGAATCAACACACCACTTAATAACTCCATCGATTGTCGGCGGGGCAATTATTTTGTTCTTTATTGTAAACGCTGACAATTTTCTCTCCTTTGAAACCTTCAGGATTATATATAACGCTCTACGATATCGTACTCATCCCTCAAATAATGTTTGAGGGTTTCATAATTTGGAACGTTTTGACTGACGTTGCGAATATTTTTGTGGCTTTCAGATAAAGGAACTCCCATGTCTTTTCCTAACCTTTCTAAGTCTTTTTGGTATCGGTGGACGGAGCCAATAAATTCAATGTTATCTATACTTACACGTTCAAAAAATCGGGCGTAGGTTTTAGTAAATTGAGGTAATGTGTTGTTAGTTATCATATCAAATACAATATCCTCAATCTTTGAGACTCCATTCATAAGGTATATTTTTTTTAGTAGCAGGTATTGTGGGTGCTCTCCGCCTGTTTGTAATAGGTGTCTTACTAAACTGTAAACTCGAGCGACAGGATCTCTTACCCAAACCATCCTCTTTGAATGGGGAAAAACTTCAAGGTGACTCTCGTGAGGCTTAAAGTGGCCATGCACGATTTTACAATGTTTAGGAAGCCACAGAGGCTCCCCCCTGGAAATTTCTTTTGCTCCGGTAGATGCATATGCACCGAAAACCTGAGATGGATAATGCTGCTCAAGACTTGCTCTCAAAGAGCTTCCAGCTGTTTTGGGTATGTGATAAGAAACCCATTTAATGTTGGTGTGAGGGCGAACCTTCGAGTACTTAGAAGGATTGACGAGCTTTTCTAAAGCCCATGCTATTTTTTTATATTTCATTGAGTCTTTAATCGGATAAAACTGAAAAAGAATATGTGGTAAAGGATTTTCTTTAAACAAGGAAAATGAATTACCCTAGACGATTGCGCAAATCATCAATACCATTGCCCACAATGTTATACTCAGGATATTACCATGCCTAAGACGCCGTCCCAATTAGTAATCAATTATTTTGATGCAACTTGGTATCTAAAAGCCTACCTTGACGTAGCAAATGCTAGCATTGCGCCTGAAAAGCACTTTGTTATGTTTGGTTGGAAAGAGGGGCGATGGCCTTGCGACTTCAACGCTGTTCGCGCAGACCAGGACTTGTGGGACGATGCGAAAAGTGGCAGCGCGCTAAGCCAACTCAAGAGCTTGTTTGAGGGTGATTGCCGTGCTGAAAAAAGTTTAGCTGCGTGGTTTTTGGGGCGTTGGTATGCAAGTTTTAATGAATGGCAAGAAGCACACTATTATTCTAGGCATTTTGCAGACGATGACTTCATACTTGAGTTAATACCTCATGACGGTCCTGTAACTTTGCTTGCAATGTCTTACTTGAAAGTTGGGGAGTTGGAAAAGGTTAAATCTATAATTTCGGCATCAGCGTGGAAAAGCCTCAATGAGCGCGCAATTGTTTCGAGCGTAGTGGCATCTGGTCGAGAGAAGATCGCGATACTCAACAATATATATACCGAAAACAACTTACTCCAGCTAGAGGAAAAAAGTGTTGGTTTAGATGGTCTTAATTGTACGCCAGGTACTAATCACAAAAGCTCATGGCTAAAGCCCTTAGTAACAATCATCATCCCTTGTTTTAATGCTGAGATCGCTATTCAGACTGCTCTAAAAAGCCTACTTGCCCAAACTTATAAAAAAATTGAAATTATTGTCGTTAATGATGCTTCTACTGATAATACAGAGAAGGCTATCAAAGAAATTGCATCAACAGACAAGCGTGTTCGTTATATAAAGCTAGAAAAAAACGGTGGTGCGTATAATGCTAGAAATGTGGGGCTTAAAGCGGCGAGAGGGAAATTTATAACAACGCATGATTCTGACGACTGGTCGCACCCCCAAAAGATTGAAATACAGGTAAATGCTATTAAAGCAAACAAGAATGCTAAAGCGAGTGTAAGTTCATGGGTGAGAACCGATACCAATCTGGTATTTCAGCGTTGGAGAATTGATGATGGCTTAATACACAGAAATGTATCTAGCTTAATGTTCAAGAGAAATGTTTTGCGGAAGTTGGGATATTGGGATGCAGTTTCAATCAATGCTGATACCGAATTTTACTATCGAATTCTCGCCAAATACGGACAATCTTCAATAGTCGAGGCTTATCCTGGAATTCCGCTCGCTTTTGGAAGAGTTGAATCATCATCCCTGACCAATAGCGGACCAACACACATTCGAACGCAATTTTCTGGTATTAGAAAGGAATATCTGGATAAAGCGCTCAATTGGCATAAATCTGCAAAAAGTCTGTATATGCCACTAAGAGGTAAAAGAAAGTTTGTCGCTCCGCCCTTCATATGCAGAGGAACAGAGATAAGTAATAAGGACAACCTTAAGAATTACATAACTGATACGGAAGCTTTTGATGAATGTTGGTATTTAGCCAAATACAAAGATATTGCTAGCGCAAACATAGAGCCGATTGATCATTATGTAAAATATGGGATTCACGAGGGGAGAGAGCCTAATGCTATTTTTAGCCCTTCTGCATACGCTTGGGTTAATAGCGTACCTCTACCCGAAGCATTCACTTTATGGCTATCGGACAGAAGTAACTTTTCGAATATATTATATCTTGATGGAAAGCCTAAAAAGCATACTGCAAAAAGCGTAATGATGTTTGCACATCTTGCAGGCCCAGAACTGTTTGGTGCTGAAAAAAGCTTTTTAGATTGTGTGCAAATGTTAGCTGAAAATGATGTGAATATTTATGTTGTCTTACCAAGCGCACTCAACGAAGAGTATGTTAAAGAGGTCTTAAAATACGCTACAAAGGTATTCTTTCTCCCCATATGTTGGTGGGACGGCAAAAGAGAGGTTATAAATACACAAGTAGCGGTTATTGAGAAACTAATAACATTTCAGAACATTGATATCGTATACGTAAATACGATTACTGTATGGGAGCCGCTAGTCGCGTGTCGCAATTTAGGCGTTCAATCAATAATGCATATCAGGGAGCTTCCTGAAAATGATAATTCGCTATGCGAAGCCCTTACAGCCTCCCCTGAAATGATAAGAAAACATGTAGCCAAAGCAGCAGATTTATATATTGCGAATTCAAAATTCACTCAAAGCTACTATGATTTGGGAGAGGTATGCGAAGTGGTTCCCAATGCAGTTAGTATCAACAACGCTTTAAATACTGCAAATAAAGAAAGCTCCCCTCTCGTAGTAGCTATGATGAGCAGCAATATTGAGAAGAAAGGCATAAGAGATTTCTTTGAAATTGCTTTTGAATGCAGTAAAAGAAATTTACCAGTGTTGTTTGAAGTACATGGCCCTCGTACTGATATATTAACTTCTTTACTCAATAATTATTCTGAAGATAATGTTGTTTTTAAAGGCTATTCTATAGATACCGCCAATGCCCTAAAGACTGTCAATGTAATTCTTAACCTCTCAAATTTCGATGAGTCTTTTGGTCGAACTGTAATAGAAGGGATGGCAAGTGGATGTGTGCCTATTGCCTACAACAAAGGTGCATTAACTGAAGTTGTATCTGAAGATTGCGGCTTTTTAGTTCCATTTAAGATGACGAGTGAAGTTGTTAATTTAATAGATAAGCTCTCCCAAAATCGTGAGGAGTTCGAAAAGTTGTCAAAGCAGGCGTTCAAGGCAGTTGAAAATAGTTACTCAAAACAGAAAGTGAAAGTTAAGCTTTCCGATGCAATACTGGCGCGGTAACATTTCTCTCAAGTTGGTGTTAGTATTGTTTTTGCTGAATATGTAGTACCAAGATGGTGCTTTTTGGCTCGCAAATTAAATTGGCTGTATAAGAATAGTTTATGGAAAACAACGTTAGTATCCTGTCCTCCTCCTGGTGTATTCAGTACGACAAAACCTTACAAACCATGCAAAGCAGAGGCGAGGTCTGCTCGTTTGACAAGTTCGACGAATTGGATGAGTTTGTAGATAAAAAAGGCAAGTTAGTATTAATCTACACATCATTTTATGATTTAGTTGAACATTTAACGGCGAGAGAGACTTCATTCACTAAATTTTTAGAAAGTTGGGTGGCCCACGCTACACAATTAGTCAACTTTGCTCGTATAAATAGAAGCAAAATCATACTTGTTAGTTCAAGAGATACTGCAATAAATAGAACATCGTTTGAGAACATATCAGGCGTAAGTTTGAGCGAACTCGAAGTACCAAACTTCTCATCCAGTACTAAACTTCTTGCTAACTACACTTCACAGGTCAATTCAGATGTAAGAAAGCTCTTGGAGTTGTTAGATGCGTTAACAACTCCATTGAGTGAGGGTGTACTGCTTAGCGAAACCTCTGCTTATGATGTTGAAGTATTTTTACAAGCGCAAGAAAAAAAATCTGCAGAGCTCTCTTCCAAAATATTTGAGCTAACTAAGGCGTTAACTTCCACGCAAGAGGCATTAGATGCTGAGAAGCAAGCAGCCAAAAAGTTAGAAGCTATGATATTTGATTTAAATAATAGCCTGTTAGAAGAGGAAAGTTTCAATAAATATAGTCTTAGCACGCTATCCGAATTTGACTCGAAAATAGCTACGCTTAAAAATGCACTGGAGGAGTCTGAGTTCGATAAACGACGTTATAGAAGACAAAGAGATCGAGTAGAAAAGAAAAACCAGAAAATTGAAGAGGAGTTGTCTCTTCTCAAGGTGGTTCTATCTACTAAAGACAATGAGTTAAAACGTAACGCTGAGTTATTAGGTCAGTATGAAGCAGACACCTTAGTCGCTAAAAAATCAGCGATAGCTTCGACCAAGATAAACGAGCGGCAGAAAAAGTCGCTAGAAGCCAAGGTAAATGAGCTTCAAAAAAGTAATGATAAATTATTCGCTGAGCTATCACTGATAAGAAAAGAAAATGACGGTATCAAGCGCAGCAGACTTTATACTGCAGGCCAGGTTATTAAAAAAGCAAAGAATAAGCTCAACCGTAGAGATGAACTTAGATTAGATGACCAAGAGATTTCATTAGTCGCTACCAGTGAATATTTTAACATTAAATGGTACTTAGAGACTTATCCTGATGTCGCAGAGGCGGGAGTCCACCCCGTTGAGCATTACCTATTGTATGGTGCCGCTGAAGGTCGCCTACCGAGCCCCAACTTTGATGGTAAATGGTATTTGACTCGTTACCCTGATGTTGAAAAAGCAGGATTAAACCCACTAGTGCACTACGAAACTTATGGTAAAGGCGAAGGGCGTGTCGTATCCCCTAAGATGCTCGCATCTGAAGCATCTTCAAAGAAAAACTAGTGACACTACGACATGAGTGATAAGGAATATATGAGTTCAAGAGCTAAAAAAAGCCTGGTTTGGTTGGGAGCTGGTAACGTCGAAGGAATTGATGTTGACTTGCAAGAGTTCTCCAACTGTTACTTAGTTGAAGCCAATCAGGATATTTGCCAAGCACTTCAGCAGCGCTACTCAAACGTTAGTAACATTCATATTTTAAATAGCTTGATTGATGATGCGTCAGACTTGGTTCAATTCAACATTGCAAACCTAAACACACTCTCTTCCAATTCAAAATGTAAAGACGTGAAAATGCATTATCCAGGCTATAGGGTAGTAAATGCAGAAAACTTTAAATCGTCAACCCTTACTGACTTGTTTTCTTCGATAACGCTAGAAGATGAAGATAACATGCTGATTATAGATCTCTATGCAGGGGTTGAAGGCGTACTTAAGCAACTCTTCAACTCAGACTTTGCTAAAGTCTTCGGTAAGATTGTGATTTTAGAGTCGGAAGTTCGGTATTTCGAGGATAGTTTGCTTCCCGCGGAAATCACGCGTTTGATGGAGGCAAATAGTTATATTCCTACGCAGCATACCGCTATGGCAGAAGGGGTGCAATACCAACAGTATTTATTGAACCCCTTGATAAAAGAGTTGGAATATATAAAAAATACAGCTTCGCTTTTAGAGAGTGAGCTTTCATCTGCGCAGCAAAAACTTTTATCAGAGCAACAACAATCTACTCGCTTCGCTGCAGAAATAGAAAAATATTCGAGCCTAGCAGAATCACTAGAAAACCAAATTAACGATGCTGAGCAGAGAAACCAAGAACTACTAAAAGAACTAGACCAAATAAAACAAGATTATGAATCAATCTTTTCTGAGTTAGCGAAGACTCGCAGAGAGTGCGAAGAAACGAAAGCTAGTTCAGCTGCACAGTTGGAAGAGAGCAACCTTCGTACTGAAAGTTTAACTAATAAGCTAGAAGAAAAACTAAAAAACAATAAAGAGCTATTAGAACAGAACGAACTGTTGAATCATGAAATTAAGCATCTTAAAGACGCTGTTGAACTTTTACAAAAGCAAAAACAGGAGCTTAGTAATTTGTCCTCAGAAAAAGACAAGGATTTATCGGAATTAACTGATCGTGTTGCTGTTTTGGAAAGCGAATTGGATGAAAATAAGCAGAAGAACGCATCATTACTGGATGAAAAGCTTAAAATAGAAGAAGCTTTTAAGGAAAAAGAGAAGTGGTTATCAGAGCACGAGAAATGGAATGCTTCACTGCAACAAGAGTTGGAAAAACTAAAAGCCGACTTAAAAACAGCTAATGAAAATGTAGATATTCAGAAGCAGCAAGTTGAAGTGTTACTTTCAAAAGAGCAAGCGTTACAAGAACAAACGTTCAGAAATGAGAAACTTACACTCGAACTTGAAAAGTTTGATGCTCAGCTTCAAATGCTAGCTAGATTTGTCAAGGTTTAGCTATGTCTTTAGAGCACTCGAACTTTTTGATGTCCCAGTTAGACGCAAACAATTTGTCTTCATCACAACTTATGCATGTAACGGAGCTACATGATGCATGGGCCGAATACTCCCTAGAGCTTGAAACCGACAAGTTAGAAAAAACGATACGCTCTGAAGAGCAGTTAAGTTATTTACTTGTATTCCTAGGTGTAATTTTAATTCATCAAGGAAAACTGTCTGAAGGCGAGCGTTTGCTTCAAGAAATTGCTGAACTCAACTACAACAATCCGCTTTGCCGAGCAGTATTAATGTCGAGTGCATTAAGGACGTTAGCGAATGGGCAATTATTGAACAAGAATGAAAGTAAAGCGAAGCAACTATATCGCCAAGCCAATGCTTGTTTAAAAATAGCGGGAAGTGACGTTCTCGGGAAAAATATAATTAATGCTAAAATTCGTCTAGGGCTGCTTGATGATGCATGCGTGGACATTGAAAAAGCTTTTCTATACACGCTTAACAGTGCTGGTGTTAGTGAAGACATCGAGGATAAGTTAACAATATTACATAGTGAAGTTGAGCTTATTCGTCATGAAATGACAATAGCGCAGCAAAAGCAGCAGTTATACATGCTCGCAGGCAATGAAGAAAGTTCGCTGGATTTATCAGATACAGAAGCGTTTAAGAAAGCATTACTAGCGCAGTCTCCTTCGCAACTCGGCCAAGATATTTGGGCGCTGGAGCAGCATAGTTATAAAAGAAACGGCTTTTTTGTCGAATTCGGAGCGACAGATGGGGTACTATTAAGTAATACTTATGTACTAGAAAAGCTTTTCGGATGGAAGGGCCTATGTGCAGAACCAAACCCGAAATACTTTGAGAAGTTGCAAACAAATAGGCAGTGTGTTGTTTCCAACAGTTGTATCTCTGCAAACACGGGTGAAGAAGTGGAGTTTATCTTCGCAGATGAATACGGTGGGATTGCTAGTTATGCCACAGCAGACTCCCACGCGAATAAACGAAATGCTTATGCAAATGAATTTGGTAAAGCCACCCTACAAACAATAAGTCTTCATGATTTTTTAGTTAAGCATAATGCACCGCGAAAAATAGACTTTGTAAGCATTGATACCGAGGGGAGCGAGTTTGATATTTTAAACTCTTTTCCTTTTGACCAATGGGATATCAAGTGCATTACGGTAGAACATAATTATTCTGAAGCCAGAGAAAAAATATATAAATTGCTTACAAGCAATGGTTATGAACGAAAAACAGTTCAATTTGATGATTGGTATTATAGGGATTAATAGGGTAGAAAATGCAGTTTTGGCAATCAATTGATGAGGCAAGAGCGCTAGTTAAAGATGGTGACATCGACGCAGCAAAGCAAACAGTTCTAAAGGCCTCTGAACTCGCAGAAGCCTGCACAATAAACAAAGCTAAAAAGCTAGCGTTTCTAGAACACTTTCGTTTTTTGTATGATTTAAAAACGGAGAACGCTGTAGAGGAATACAGAGAGAGCAAAGTTAAAGCTGAAGCGGGTATTGATCTTGACCAATATGTTACGCAAGTGGGGGTTGGTACTTCCCTTGTTACATGTTGCATGAATAGAAATGAGAATCTTGTAAAAGCGTTGCCTTCTTGGATTGCTTGTACCGATATAAACGAAATAATTATTGTTGACTGGTCTAGTGATGAACCAGTATTTGATTATCTGAAATCACACGGAATTGAAGATAGCAGAATTAAAGTTGTTCGCGTAAACAATCAACCTCGTTGGATATTATCTTATGCTTTCAATATTGGTTTTAGAGCTGCGTCGTACAGCAAGATTCTAAAAACTGATGCTGATATTGTTGTGTATCCAGAGTTTTTTTCAAACAATATATTAAACGAGAACACCTTCATCGCAGGCGATTGGCGTATTGCTGAACCTGGACAAGAGCACATAAATGGCTTTTTCTACGTCCATCGCGATGACCTGATGAAAATTAAGGGGTTCAACGAATACATTACAACATATGGCTGGGATGATGATGACATCTATCACCGCTTAACGGAATCAGGAACACGCAGAAAAGCCGTAGACGTTAAAACGATATACCATATTCCCCACGACGACAGTTTGAGAGTGGGCGCCAGTGGACCAACTGAAATTCGAGACTTCTTAGCGGAACTTCATTCAACACCGCGTTTTAAAATTCATACAAACAGGCACATAGCTCATATAATGCCAGTGTGGAATAAAGACCGAATTTTCTTGCCCTTTAAAGTTCAAGATATTGAAAATGGGCTTATAACGTTACAGCAGACGGGCGAAAGCATTCACTATGTTCCTACCCACATTCGCAGTCAGGCTGAGTATTTAGCCGAGCTAGAATTAACTTCGTGGGTAGCAGGTTTACGTACTTTTGACCTAACACCACAAAAACTGAGCAAGGTACTTAAAAGCAAACCACAGCATCTTATCAATATCCTAGACGTAGAAATTGCTTTGCACAACGATGAAAACGTATATGAATACATGAGCAATTATGTAGCGTTATACATCCATCCAGATAGGGTAAAAAAAGAGCCAAAAAATATAAGGCTATTTTTAAAAGCACTGGCTGATAAGCTGCAGGCACTAAACTGTGGCTTAGTTGTGCAATCTGATGCACTTAAAGATGTGTCTTCAGTTCTTCCAAAAACGAGTAACACGTATTTTGTGCCTGGGTGGCGAAATATAGGACAAAAAGTAGAGGTCTCCTTTGCTGATTTATCTGTAGAGACGGTACTTGAACACAAAGGTTGTATTACTATTCAACCTAGCAGTGTTGATTTTTCTGATTTATCAAGCCAGATATTTGACGCTAAGGGGTTGCACCCTGATTGCAGTAAATTTTTTGTAGACGCACAACACGGATTAGGGAACAGACTGCGTGCTATTGGCAGTGCGGCAGCCATAGCAAAAGCGACAGGAAAAGAGCTTGTGATAGTTTGGGAGCCAGACCATCACTGCGAATGTAGATTTTCAGATTTGTTCGACTATGAAGGCGAAGTAATTGAAAAATCTTTCTTAGAACAAGCTAAGAAAGATGGTGATGTTTTCAACTATATGGAAATTGAAGACGGCGCAGAAAAAGACCAGCCTATAGTTGTTAAGCCAACCAAGTACGTTTACGCTCGTGCTGCTTACACTTTTGTACACGAGGCCAGCCATTGGGAAGCGGAAAACGAGTTTATAAAGGCATTAAAACCGTCTAAACAGGTGTTAGATTTAATCGCGCCGTTTAATGTAAACGGCCATATTGCGGCGCACATTAGAATGGAAGCGGGTGCTGGCCTTGACCACAATACTTACGATTCCGTAGAGAACTGGACACAGGAAGGCCACGACCAGTTGCATTTTTGGCGCGAAAAAAGTCACTATTCGGCATTCATTAAGCGTATAGACAAGTTAATTGAAGAAGATAGCAGTTTGAAGCTATTTGTAGCGACCGACTTACAAGAAACCTACGATATTTTTGAGCAATATTACGGTGACCGGTTGGTTTATTTAAAGAGACATGTATTTGATCGCTCAAAAGAGCAAATAATTTACGCGCTTGCAGACGTGCTGTTACTTAGCAAATGTAAAAAATTGCTTGGCAGTACGTGGAGTTCTTTCAGTGAAGCCGCAATGAGGTTGTCGAATACATATTCAGAAATAGAAATGAGTGGAAGGGATTTTTAAATGAAAAAAATCGGTGTGGTAGGAACTCACGGGCGAATAGACGGGTGTTCTTTTCTCGATACGGATGAATTACTAAGAAAAGTTGGCGCAAATACAGGTAATTTGCTGTTTCAATATGCAGTGTGTAACTTGCTAGATGAAGACTATGTTGTAGTCGGTGAGGATTTGCCGTGGGATGTCAAGACAGTTCAAGACCAGTGCAGAGTACTGGTTATACCTTCAGCAAACTTTGTAAGAGAAAATTTTGACTTTTCTGGCTTCGTTGATTTCTTAGATAAGACAGAGTTACCTTTGGTGTTTTTGGGGCTTGGTGCCCAAGCGAAAAATTACGAGCAAACTGAATTTAATTTTCATGAAAGCATAGACCGACTATTAGATTTAATAAAACGGAAGAGTGAAAAAGTCGCCCTCCGGGGAGCGTTTACCGATAAAGTGCTTCGCGACAGGGGAGTTGATTCGGGCGTTATAACTGGCTGTCCAACCAACTTTATAAATAAAGATCCAGACTTTATAAATAAACTGAAAACGAAATGGTCGCAAGATGCGTTTTCATTTGTAGCGACGGGAGATGAGCCGTGGCCCAAAGATCTTACAAAGCGTGACGCAGAAAGAAAAATGATTGAATGGGTAGCCAAAGGGAATGGCTTGTACCTTCAGCAATCAGTAGAACCGTTTATAAAGTACGCAAGGCAGCGTAACTTATATCAGACCGCAGTCGTTCCAGAGCACCACGAAAACAGCCTAAAAAATGCTTTAGCGCCTTATATGTCCGACGAGGAATTTAGAGGTTTTGTAGCAACCAAGATGCGACTTTATTATAACGTTGATCAGTGGATGGAAGACTCTGCGCGCGTTGATTTTTCTATAGGTTTAAGGCTTCACGGCAACATGGCGGCATGGCAGAGCGGAACGCCAGCGATTTGGGTATATCATGATTCGAGAACACGTGAGCTCGCGGAAACAATGGCTTTGCCTCACTTAAGTCATACTGATTTTCTCAAATATGACTCATTAGATGAATTAAGAGAAAGTACAAAGTTCGATTTCCAGAATTATTACGATGTGAGAGAAAAATTAAGAGGTAACCTAATAAGTGTCCTTGCCGCACACAAAATAAGACATAAATTATGAAAGTACGAAATGGTGGCAGGTGTCTAAACAAATAGAAGTTTATGGAAATTCTAATTCCATAATGAAAAGTGGCTGGCTGAGCTTCCTAAAGGTCAAAAAGCAGGAGTGGGATTTTAAAAATTTTTCGATTGGAGGGTCTCCTTCTCCGACATTGCTTAACCAAAGTCTTTTAAGTAGGGCTGTTAAAAGGAGGATTGCCATTATAGAGCCATGTGTCATAGATCATTGTGAAACATGGCAGGATAAAGATGAGCTCCTCTATTACGCCGAAAATACAATACGCTTTCTTAAAAAGGCTGGACCAGTTTTTGTATTAGGGTTACCAAGGTATGAAAAGCATATAAGCTCCCCTAGCCAAGGGCAGAGAGTGTGGCAGCATGCATCTGAAAAGTTGAATGCAATTTATATTGATGGCTCAGCTTTAATTGATAGTATATTGAGCAATAAAAGGGTTTCTTTAGATGAAATATGGATAGACAGTTCGGGCCATTTTTCCGATGTAGTCCAGGAATCAATCGCGTCAAAGATATTGGAAGTGCTCGAAGGTGTTAGTTACGAGCAGATTGATACCTGTATCTCTAATGTGAAGTTTTTCAATATATTGGAACATGACTGTAAATTTTCTTCTTTTGAGTCTTTTAAAATAAAAACTAGTTTAATCGAAGAAGAGTTTTTAGATTTATCGAATAAAGAAATTTCATTCGATGAGAGGTTCAATGAACTAGCGTTACACGGGATAAAACTAAACTACCAATATATATCAGAAGCTACATCGCTTTTGCATTTCAACGGAAGTAATGTGGTTGAGTATAAATTATACAATGAGTTTGCGAAAAATATGGGTAAACCTCTTGTCATGTTTAAGAAGTTGTATCTGCCTTTGAGTAGTGATTCGAGGCTACTATTCAAAACTTCAAGTAAAGATGAGAATATTCAAGTGAGTAGTATTCTCATGGGTCCACGAATTGAGAAAAAGATTTCATGAAAAAAGCACTTATTACCGGAGTTACCGGCCAGGATGGCTCTTATTTAGCCGAATTTTTGTTAGAAAAGGGATACGAAGTTCACGGTATTAAGCGTCGTGCTTCACTGTTTAACACTGAGCGTGTTGATCACATTTATGAAGATCCACACGTAGAAAACGCTAACTTTATTCTTCACTATGGCGACTTAACAGACTCTTCGAACCTAATTCGCATTATGCAAGAAGTGCAGCCAGACGAGGTATATAACCTGGGCGCACAATCGCACGTAGCGGTATCTTTCGAAGCACCCGAATATACGGCCGATGTAGATGCAATGGGTACGCTGCGTTTGTTGGAAGCTATTCGTTTCCTAGGCCTTGAAAAGAAAACGAAATTCTATCAAGCATCAACGTCTGAACTTTACGGTGAAGTGCAGGAAATTCCGCAAAAAGAAACCACGCCATTTCACCCTCGCTCGCCATATGCAGTAGCAAAAATGTACGCTTACTGGATTGCGGTTAATTACCGCGAGTCCTACGGTATTTATGCATGTAACGGTATTTTGTTTAACCATGAATCGCCGCGACGTGGCGAAACCTTTGTTACGCGTAAAATAACGCGAGGCATTGCCAATATTGCTCAAGGTCTAGAGTCTAAACTTTACTTAGGCAACATGGATGCACTTCGAGACTGGGGCCATGCTAAAGACTATGTGCGTATGCAGTGGATGATGCTTCAACAAGATAAGCCCGAAGACTTTGTTATTGCTACGGGCAAGCAAATTTCGGTTCGCGAATTTGTGAGCATGTCGGCTAAAGAAGCTGGTATCACTGTCGAGTTTAGCGGTGAAGGCGTGAAAGAAGTCGCTACTGTGACCGCGGTAGATAATGAAATTGCACCTGGTGTAAAAGTGGGCGATGTTATTGTAGAAGTAGACCCACGTTATTTCCGCCCAGCAGAAGTAGAAACGCTACTAGGTGACCCCACGAAGGCAAAAGAAAAACTAGGTTGGGTACCAGAAATTACCGTTGAAGAAATGTGCGCCGAAATGGTTGCGTACGATCTTGGTAAAGCAAAACAACATGCCTTGTTAAAGCAACACGGGTTCTCTGTTGCGGTAGCAAAAGAATAGAAAAAACGATAGGCCTCTTTATTAAGGGGCCTTCAAGGATGTTTACCAATGAAGACAGTATTTGTAGCTGGCCATCGTGGTATGGTTGGCGCAGCGCTAGTAAGGCAATTAGAAAAACGGTCTGATGTTCAGTTAATAACACGCACAAGAAAAGAACTAGATTTAGTCAATCAGTCAGACGTATCAGCTTTTTTTGCTGAAAACAAAATTGATGAAGTTTATTTAGCAGCAGCTAAAGTGGGCGGTATACACGCTAATAACACCTACCCTGCTGAGTTCATTTATGAAAACCTAATGATAGAAGCGAATATCATTAATTGTGCGCATGCCCAAGGTGTTCAAAAGCTTTTGTTTTTAGGTTCAAGTTGTATTTACCCTAAATTAGCTCAGCAGCCGATGACTGAAAATGCTTTGCTTACTGGAACACTTGAAGAAACAAATGAACCTTACGCCATAGCTAAAATTGCGGGCATTAAGTTATGCGAAAGCTACAATCGCCAATACGGTAGAGATTATCGTTCTGTCATGCCTACAAATCTATATGGACCGAACGATAATTTCCACCCAGAAAACTCGCACGTTATTCCAGCACTTTTACGACGTTTCCACGAAGCTGCTCAGCGTGGCGACAAAGAAGTGGTTGCATGGGGAAGTGGTAGACCAATGCGCGAATTTTTGCATGTAGATGATATGGCAGCAGCAAGTATTCATGTAATGGAGTTAGACACTCAAACGTACGAAGCAAATACACAGACTATGTTGAGCCACATTAATGTGGGAACGGGTGTTGATTGTACAATTAAAGAGTTGGTTGAAACTGTTGCCAAAGTCACTGGGTTTACCGGGGCTATTGTTTGGGATACATCTAAGCCTGATGGTGCTCCGCGTAAACTAATGGATGTAAGTCGACTTCACGCGCTTGGCTGGAAACACACTTATAATTTAGAAAGTGGTTTAAAGCATGCTTTTGACTGGTTTATCGATAATCAAGATAGCTTCCGTGGTTAAGGTTTAGAGCGCTTTTATGTTTCTAGACCGCGAAACTTTTTCTACAGTATTAAGTAGTACGCCGCTAGTATCTATCGATCTAGTGGTTCGAAACCGTGATGGTGAAATACTACTAGGGCAGCGTGTGAATAGGCCCGCTAAAGGCTATTGGTTTGTACCGGGCGGGCGCATTTTAAAAAATGAAACTTTAGCGCAGGCGTTCGAGAGGCTAACGAAAGAAGAACTTGGCCGTAGTTACTCTATTTCTGACGCTTCGCTTTTAGGGCCGTATGACCATATGTATGAAGACTGTGTATTTGGTGAAGATATTTCAACGCATTACGTGGCCATAGCGTATTCGATTGATGTTGCTACTTTGGAAGCTTTGCCAGTTAAACAGCACAACAATTATCAATGGTTAAGCCCTGATAAAATTTTACAGTTAAACAACGTTCACGAAAATACTAAGGCGTATTTTTGTGAGCGTTGAAATTTGAAAAATCTCAATGGTAGTTAGCCACTCACGCTTTCCTTGTTGTTACGGTGTCGAACGTAGAACTCAACAGCTTTTGGCACCTTATCGACACATATTTTCAAGAGTTTCTTATTTAGCAATACAGTGGGAGTTTTGGTGTTACGCGCATTCGTCTGGCGCGGCTGACATTCGCTTCGAAAGCCGAATAGGCAATTCTAAATTTTTGATTTCAATTTGCAGTTCCCCCGCAGTTGTTAATTTTCCCTCTGAAATAGCTAAGTTAGGTGTTACCCACCTTTATGTCACCTTTTTCATCGATAAAGCTACAACCCTAAAATTCTCAGCTAAAAACATAGCGCTTATTTTTATACCTGAATTGAGTTTTCAACGTGCAACCAAACTAGAAAAAAGTAAGGTGCTGAATTTGCGACCTATGGGTAAAGCTGGTTTAACAATTGAAGCTACTTTATTTAATCAAAATCAAATTGAACGAATCGAAGCCGATGAGGGAAGAGTGGTCTTTCATGAGAAAAAGCCTGAAAAGACTTTGCATATAGATGCTAACAACATTAGAAGTGATAATAGTATCAAAGCGCTTCTCTCTGAATCATTAGTTGTCATTTGTAGAGCAGCTTTGCAGCAACAGGTCGATGTAATTACTCTTTGCGTTGAACATGGTTCTCTACCAGTTGTTCCAACTGAAAAAACTGAGCAGTTAGTTCACTTAAATGAGAGCGTTGTTCGGCTATTTCAACGAGGTTGGCAAAAGCTCTACCTAGGAGAACACATCAGCTCGAACGTAAAAAGCGCTTTGCACAGTTTCGAGAACGCCTGCAAGTGGCTATGTTACTATTCTCGCTCAGATTCTTCCTACGTAAGAAGTATTGTTGAGCTGGTGTTTTCTCTTACTTCTTCTACGAATGAGTAGCGCACAATGAAAAAACGTAAGGTTTGTTTATTCGGGAGGCATGCCAACCGAACACCGCTCGCTTACAAAGAGTACCAAACTCTTTTTTCAGAACACTTTCAGTTGGTAAAAGAAGTTGAGAGCGCTGATATTATCGTGCTCGGGTATTCCGTAGATCTGTACGGACTGATAGAAGCTCACCATAATTTTCTTGCTAGAAATAAAAACGTTAAGTGTTTAGTGATATCTGAAGAGCCCTTGTGGGATCTGATTTCAAAAAATTATCCTCTGGATACGAAAATACAGTTCGAACATATGGGGTTATCTATAGAAGTAGGCATAGCAAACTTTTTCAACAGTAATATTTATAAGTTCAGTAAAATTCCATACTTCATTACTACAGAAAGCCATTACGCAGCACGTTACTTAGTTGAAACCACCAACTTATTAAATGCGTTTGATAAAAATAAATTGCTTACTCACTGGAAATCAATTTCATTAAAAAGTTGTTTTCTCCAACAAAAGCGAACAAATGATGTCTTCTTTCCAGAGCAGTACGCTGATATCGCGCTTTCTAGCTATAGAACAACGCTTGCTATGCGGTTGAGAAATGATAAAGCTGAGGTTAAAGGTATGGGGTGGGGGAATGATGGCCCAAGGCAAGCCATACCCGATTGGCATCTTGACAAACTGCTGACATATAGGCGGAGGTTCCCAATATTTTCGGCAATAGAAAACACCCTATTAGATGACTATATTACTGAAAAAATCTTTGATGCATTCATGCTGGGTAGCGTTCCTATTTATATCGCAAACTCTTCTCACCGAGTGTTCGAGCTTATCAATCAGGAAAGCATGATTAATCTTTCGAATACGTCAGAAACTGTTGCGGCTGAAATTCTTTCTGATTGGACACCTAGTACTGTAAACATGGATGCTTATTTCGATTCTCTTGAAAAAATTCGAAAGTTATTTTCTGCTCCTGAAACTCTGTTGATGGAAAGGCAAAGAGTAGTTCGCGAAGTAGTCAAACTTGTTCAAAAAAACTGTAATTGAGTTACAGTTTTTGGCCGATGTGCTCTTTTTGTAGTATGATGCTCACAAGAACTTAGCGAGATGCTAACCGTTCTCCGCCATTACGTATCGACCACCTTCGCATTTAAGTGTTTATATGGAAAATAACGATTCTTTGTACCAAAAGGTATTTGGTACAGATTCAATAGCCCCTGAAAATATCGCCTTATCACAAGATAATATTAAAGCCCTTTACCCAGCGCTATTCATCAAACATACCTCTGCGTCTCGACGTAACAGGTTAAAACAATCAGCTACGTCTAAAATAGCCTACAAAAATGTAGCGACTTTTGATGAGGAGCTTTTTGTGAGCAGTGCAACAATGCATAGTGATGCGATGTTGAAATACCGTTACTCTTCAAAGCTTGCGAGGCTGACGCGTAAGATTGTTAATACGTGGTTTAAACCCGTGTTTTATAACAATGCTGCGATAGAAAACGACGTAAAGCTGTTATTAGGCAGTTCGCTTTTTGATGCTAATTGGTACAAGGCCCAATATCAGCTGCAAGGTTCCACAGCGCTCCTTGCAAAGCACTATTTATTAGAAGGCTACAAGAGTTTAAAAGATCCTAGCGAGCACTTTTCAACACGTTTCTATTTGGCTGAATACAGTGATGTGGCCGCTTCGCCAATAAACCCATTAGTTCACTATCTTACTAATGGAGTACATGAGAAAAGAAAAATTAGAGCACAGAGTAAAAAATAATGCACAATCACCATCGATTTTCTTCTTTCTTAACGTTCTCGAAGCGTGTTTTGGGCATCTCTGATTTAACAGAACGAAAATTTGAAAAATACCCAGGTAGTTTAACTTTTGACTATCGACTTAATGAACAAGATAGTTCAACCTTTTTGGTTTCTTCTTTAACCTCTGAAGGTGAGGACGTCGCACAATCAAGTTATCTACTGGCGGACGATAAAAAAGAGTGTGAAAATACAGGCTTTCCATATATAGAAGGATACACACTAAAACATTTGTCTAGCATTTATTGCATCTTGAATGAAGTCGAGGAGTGCAGTGAGCATGTTACGCGAGAGCATTTACGACAGTTGGCTGATTTGCTCTCTGTCGATATTGAAATTCCTTTTTCAATTGAGCAGAAGGTTCGAGAGGTAATTGAACTACCCCGAGTGATGCTTGCAGCATTAAATGAAGCAACGGATATAGCCATTTTACTCCAGTACGAGGATAGCTTTACCTATGCTGTGTTAGAACAGTTTGAGTCGCTTATTGTAGCCCCTCAGTTTGTGGCCAATGCGCCAAATGTAAGGTGCCTTCAACAATTACTTTCTGCATTCAAAGATTCAGCAAAAGTGGTGGAGACGTGCTCAAGAATAACTGTTACGAATGATTCTGCTGTTGAGGATGCATTCATTGCGATTGTGTTGAGTGTCTCGAAAAATGCACAAGAAGCGCAGTGTGTTTTTGAAGCACACCAGTTAACGAGTATATCTTCACATATAAAGAATTATGTGCGTGTAATCGAAACCCTTTCACGCTCGCCGATAAAAGTAAATTACGTATCTGACTTGCCGGTATTAGCGTCTCTTTTATCTCAGTTAAGTACTGAGCGTACACCTCACGCAAAGTTATTATTCAGAGCTTATTATTTTTGTGAAGAAGAAAATAGAAGCTGGCTTTCGATATACCCATTCGAAGATGTACTTAAAAAAGTCTTTTCATTTAAGGATAGTGACTTCAATGAACTTTATCGTGATGTCCGTCGATCGTTAGTAACGCCAGTTAGTAAAAGTGCAGTCGCAAATTTACTTGTAGGCGTAGAAATTGACCGATTGAGTTTGGGAAAACTGATTTATTTATTTAGTTTGCTCCCTAAAACTATGCATGACAGTGAAAAGCTAGCGTTTTTATGCAAAGGGATGATAGCAAGAGGATTACCAGTTATAAACAGTGAAGAGAGCTTGACGTTATGCGCTTCACTAGGGCTAAAAAATGTAAGTAATCAAATAATCAATGATGTTTTGAAAGTAAATGGATTCTTGCCTTTATTGCCTGAGGTCGATGAATACTCTCTGCTCAATGTATTTAGCCACATACTTGACGTGGAGATAGAGCACGAAAAGGCTAATAGTGAACTTGTTTCAATAGTTATTACTACGTTCAACCCTAATGTCGAGCTTCTCGAAAAAGCAATCGAATCGTTGTTGCAACAAACTTATCGCAACATAGAAATAATAGTAATTGATGACTGCTCAGCGCCAGCAATTAGTGAGAGTATTGAGGCACTTTGTAGGCAAAAAACCGAAAGGCCCATTGTCTACTACCGGAATAACGATAACGTGGGTCAATATATTAGTAGAAATACAGCAATTGGCTTGGCAAAAGGCGAGTATATAGCGATACAAGACGACGACGATGTTAGCCATCCACAGCGAGTTTCTGCGCAAGTTAAAGCGCTAGAAGAGAAGAAAGGCTTGGCTTGTTTCACTAAACATGTTCGATATACAGATGACGGTAACTTATCAGTAGACGATCCTAGAAATTTACTGGTACTAGGAGACGGTCCCGCGACACTATTATTTAAGCGTACTTTGATAGATCTAATAGGGGGATTCAGAAACTACCGCTCTAGGGGAGATATCGACTTCAGAACTAGAATCGAGAGAATTGCCGGTGCAAACGCAGTCGTCAGACTCGATGTGCCACTCTATTTTATGAGGTCATCGCTTTCCTCTGTATCATCTATGTATGAATATTTTAACGGCGATCAACTCACTTTCTTCAGAAGAAGAATTAGTTTACTTCAATCAAAAAAGGCGTCTGAAAAGGTAATACCGAATGAGTAAAGTAATAATTAGCTTAACAACTATTCACTCTCGGGTAGACAGAATACATCATGTTATTAAGTCATTGCTTGCACAAGAATGCTCAATTCAATTCGAAGTTAAACTTTTTATCTCAGAGAAAGGATACTTACTTGACGAAGGTATTCCAAATGTACCTGCTTCACTACAAGAATTGGCTGATAATTACCCTAATTTGTTTTCGATTAACTACACAGAAAATATCGGGCCGTATAGAAAGTTCATCCCTATTCTAAAAGACTACTTTTTTGATAAAGACGACTTTAGCTATTTTGTTACTGTGGATGATGATACGAAGTATCCTATAACCTGGCTGCAGACGCTTGTCGAAAATGCTCAAAAGCAAGAATGCGTAGTGGCTTACAGAGGACGAGTTTTAAGTTGCGATTCCAATAGTATCCACAGGTATAAAAAATGGACTCATTCTGATGAGTCCGTACTTACGCCTGATATAAGAACAGTGGGGACTGGAAAAGACGGGATCATCTATAAGCCGGAATACTTTCATCCCGATGTTGTTGATGTCGAGAGTGCGCTGAGGGTTTGCAATCATGCTGATGATTTGTGGTTAAAGTTCCATACCGCAGTGAATGGAGTAAAGTCAGTACTGCTTGCGTCTTCTTTGCAAGAAGCTTTCGAAGACATTGGTGAAGAGGACGAAAACACACTATATAGAAAAATTAATAAACACGGTGGGAACGATAAAGCAGTTCATAGTTTAGTGAATTACTTTTTAGAGCGCTATGACTTGAACATGCTCGATGTGTTTAATCTCAATGTTTCAAACAGTTCAACTTGGTTAGGTAAGAAATTTATAAATTCTTACCATGCTTCGTAAACAAGCCGGCGATTATGTTTTCAGCTTTCGCTCTATATGCCATGCTTCTGGCTAGTGATTCCCTCAAAGTAAGCATACCGATAGGCGATACAGACGGTATTAGAAACCCTCATCTTTGCGCGGAAAAAATAAATGACGGGCATGGCGACCTCTTAACTTCAAAAGTAATGTTGAGAGGGAAATGCGAAGGAAATGGGCAGAGTGCAAGTATAACTCAAAAAGGTAATCGAAACGCACTCCAATTTTTGTCTGTGGGAGAGAGCTTACGTTCGAAAGTGTCGAGAACAGAATTAGCCCTAACATCTTTAAATTTAGAGTTTGAGAAGCCTATAGCTATCACTTTTGACTTAATGATTCCTTCCAGTGCTGATGTAACCAATGGCTTTTATTATCTCATGCAATTTTGGCAGTGCTCGCCACTATCACCGCTTGGTGGAATTCGAGTGGTAAGGGGAAGTAGCCACAAAATTAACTTCATGACTAGAGGTGATGAAAACGAAGTAGGCTCAAGTTTTTATTCCGTGGAACTTAAGCCTGGAGAGTGGACTACATTTGAGCTTCGGTTAAACGTGTCGCCAGAGGACGAAACTTCATATTTTGAGGTTTGGAGCGAAGGGGTATTGGTGGGTAGGCGCACTGGGCCATTTGGCTTCAGTAGCAAGTTCTCTTGCAAAGGAAACTCAAAAGCCCCTGAGCATTTTCGATTGAAGTTCGGAATATATAAAGAGTACGAGGATGGGAAGAGCTTTGAAGCACTTTTTGATAACATCCAGCTTTTAGTTTCTCCATCTAAATGAATTTACATATAAAGTAAGTTTAAAGCGCATAATAGGGTAATGGATGCTCTCAATTTATAACGCACTAGAAATTAACAACATTAAATCATCTTCTGTCTTCGGTTCGTTAAATGTAATAGATAGTTGTATTGACTATGGCTCGGTGTGCGAAGCTAAGTTAATACCCAACCATTACAAACGAGGTATGAGAACGTGGTGGACGAGAAGATCGCAAGGTGTTTTCGACAAAGACTGTAATCACGTAGAGGCACTTTCTGATATTCGTTCTGAGCGAAGAATATGGTGGCCGAACGAAGAAACGCACCTCGCTTTGTCTGAAGCGAAGTTCGAACATTACGACCAAGCATTTTATGGTGGTACGATTTATGACCATTTTGGTCACTTTCTTTTGGATTCACTTTCTAGACTGTATCCAATATTGAACGAAGTTAGGTCTAGCAATTCGCCTATTTTATTTCACTATCCTTTAGATTCGCTCGATCGTGAAAACGTGCTAAATGGTTATGTAGGAGATTTTTTCGCATTACTCGGATTAGCGCATGAAAAAATTGTTTTCATAGACAAGCCTTTATTGGTGAGCAAGCTTTACTACCACGAGGCCACGTTTAGTGACGCTAATTTTGTTTCAGACTCCATAAAGTCATCCTACCCTTGCCTTAGCCAAAAAAACAAGACCGCAAAAAGAGGTTTTATTTCCAAAAGCAAGCTTCAGTCGGGCACCGGGTTCACTTCTCAGGGCGAAGAAATTGATGAAATATTCGGAAGCTTAGGGTTTGATGTCATCTACCCTGAAAGCATTCCATTGCAAGAACAAATAGACATAGTGCAAAGTTATGATGTTCTTATAGGTTTCCCATCATCTTTCTTTCATCTTAAACTGTTTTGCAAAGAGGGAGCTAAGTTGATAATAATGTTTCCAGAAATTGAAGAATTTTTGCATACGAACTTTTTGAATATAGATGTTGGTGCTGAGTTCTACGACTCTTATATCCCTCTTGCAGCTGAGCCAGTAGATGCTCCCCTAGGTTTTGCCAAAGGTTTTAAACTTGAGCTTTCTCAGGTTTATGAGATAGCAAGGCTATTCTGTTAATATACAGCATCGCTGCTTATGTAAGTTAAGTGGTTACAAACAGGTAATGAAAAATGAGTAGAAAAGGAATAATACTAGCTGGCGGATCTGGCACACGTTTGCACCCGTTAACTAAAGTGGTGAGTAAGCAGCTAATGCCTGTTTACGATAAGCCGATGATTTTTTATCCGTTAACAACGTTAATGATGTCGGGAATTCGTGATGTACTTATTATCACCACGCCTGAAGAGCAGCAGCGGTTTATCGACCTTATTGGAGATGGCTCGGCGCTAGGAATGAATATACAGTACGCAGTTCAGCCTTCGCCCGATGGCTTGGCACAGGCATTCCTTATAGGCGAACAGTTTATTGGTAAGGATAGCTGCTCACTTGTACTTGGCGATAATATTTATTACGGCCACGATTTAAAACTGTCTTTGCAGAATGCTTTTAAGCAAGAATACGGTGCAACGGTGTTTGGTTATCACGTTAACGACCCTGAGCGCTACGGCGTGGTAGAGTTTGATGATGACTGGAATGCACTTTCAATAGAAGAAAAGCCAGCTGTTCCCAAATCAAACTATGCCGTAACCGGTCTATACTACTACGACAACCGCGTAGTCGATTTCGCTAAAGAAGTTAAGCCGTCACCCCGTGGTGAACTTGAAATTACTGACTTGAACAACTTATATCTTAAAGATGGCAGTTTGAAAGTAGAGCTAATGGGCCGAGGCTCTGCATGGCTTGATACGGGCACACTAGACTCACTTCTTGATGCAGCAAACTTCGTGGCGGCTATCGAAAAACGCCAAGGTTTGAAAGTATGTTGTCCAGAAGAAGTAGCCTATAGAATGGGCTATATCAACGCTGAGCAGCTTGAAAAGCTTGCGGCACCACTAAAGAAGAGTGGTTATGGCGATTACTTGCTTAAAGTGATTAAAGATAGAGTTAAGATCTAGTTACATATCAAATTCTAAAAGGTGGTATTGCCACCTTTCTTTTTATTTTAAATTGCCAGTTTGTACGGAAAGTAAATGCAAGTAATTAAAACAGACATCCCTGATGTAAAAATCATCGAGCCTAAAGTATTTGGTGACGAGCGTGGTTTTTTTCTAGAAACCTTTCGCACCGACTGGTTTAAGAAAGAGTGCGCAGATGTAGATTTTGTTCAGGACAATCATTCCAAGTCTAGTCAAGGTATCCTTCGCGGCCTTCATTATCAAATGGAGCAAACCCAAGGCAAATTAGTACGCGTAGTTAGCGGTGAAGTATACGATGTAGCCGTAGACATGCGTAAAGACTCACCTACATATGGTAAGTGGGTAGGCGTTACATTATCTGCAGAAAATAAGCGTCAGCTTTGGGTTCCAGCGGGTTTTGCTCATGGTTTTTACGTAACCAGCGAATCAGCCGAGTTTGTGTATAAGTGCACAGACTATTATCACCCGGAATCTGAAATATCAGTTAAGTACGACGATCCTACATTGCATATCGACTGGCCATTAGTAAATGGTGAGAAGCCTTCTTTATCAAGTAAGGATGAGGCAGGTTTGGCATTTGTTAGCGCACCTACGTTTTAATAGTCATTGGTTTTTTCACTGGCTTTTTATTGGTGTTTTACTAGGTATTAGCAATTAATGAATATTGTAATTATAGGCAAGTCTGGTCAGCTA
>CESX01008391.1_pt1 | contig 28254 bp, 22 predicted proteins | sample 326941 | NCBI WGS metagenome assembly CESX01 (sample SAMEA2622357, study PRJEB7988) | marine metagenome | isolation source: saline water (ENVO:00002010), including
CAGAATTAACAACTTCGGCTGCAAGCAATAATGGAACAAGGTCTACTATGACACTTGATGAATTAACCTTCTGTGGTAATGACCACAACACCGGAGGTAGCCGTATCGCGGATTATATGTATATGCATATGTGGGATGCTTTATCATCTAGCTCAAATATTACCGCGATGTATAACTCTGGGAAGCCTATATCAGCAGCAAATGCTGGTTATACTTCTGACTTGATATTTGGAGATACATCAACGAGCGCACCTTCCGTAAACGATGCTGACGATAGCGGAAACTATGACTTTGCGAATGCAAACTCTCAGACGGTAGTTTCGTTCTAGTATTTTAATTAATTTTGCATTAACTATAAAAAAAATAAAAAATGGCAAACACTTATTCTTGGGATTGTAGAACAGTAGATACATACCCCACACTTGGAGATAACGCAGACGTAGTATACAGAGTACACTGGCGTCTTAAAGGAGCTGATAGCAATGGCGTTGAAGACAGCACAATAGGAACTTGCAGTCTTGACACTTCTGATATCAAAAGCTTTGTAGCCTTTGACAAACTCACTAATGACTCTGTTACCGCTTGGGTTGAAGCATCATTAGGCGCTGATAAAGTAAAAGAACTAAAGGCTTCTGTAGACGCGATGATTACTGAAAAAACTAATCCTACTTCAGTAACGAAGTATATATCGTAAGATTTTTTTACTTTTATATAAATAAAATTTAATTAAGATGGCAAAATCTAAGAAAATTACTAAAGAAGAACTAGAACTAGTTCAAGAAGGTGTAAACAAACTTAATCAAGCTAAACTAACTTTAGCAGATGTTGAGTTACACAAGTTGCAGGTTTTAACAGCTATACAAACTGCGCAGCAGGAATTAAAGGTACAACAGGTTGCTTTAGAAGAAAAGTATGGATCTGTTTCCATAAATTTATCAACTGGAGAATTTAAAGAAAATGAGCAAGCTGATTCGTAAGATCAGCATTGGTAGAGATTATAAAAACGAAGCTATGCATTACTCCGTAGGTCAAGAGGTCTACGGAGGGCATACGATCGAAAGCATCGTTGAGGAAAACGATAGGTTTAGTATTTACATTAAAAAGAACAACGAAACTATACCTTGGAAAGACTTTAACAAGAATATGGGTATAGCCGTTGAGTACAATCTAGAATACTAATGAGATCTGTATTTGATTTTGTTTTAACACCGAAAGGATCCAGAACAACCAGTAAAAAGTCTATAGGCGAAAAAGAGCTTATACTTAACACCGATGTACAAAACCACTCTTATGTCAATAGGGTCGGTACAGTTATAGGTGTTCCTGTTGAAGGATGTGGTGGTGTTCAACCTGGTGACGACGTGATAGTACATCACAATGTATTTCGTAGGTTTTATGACGTTAGAGGCAACGAAAAGAACAGTAGAAGCTACTTCGATGAGAATACGTATTTCTGTGCACCAGATCAAGTCTATATGTATAATAGACATGGTAAATGGAACACTTTAGAAGGCTTTTGCTTTGTAAAACCAGTGGAGTCTGATAATATATGGTCTATGGCCACAGAGAAAAACTGCGTAGGTGTTCTTAAGATCATAGGAGATGATTTAAAGAACCAAGGTTTAGAAGTTGGAAGCGTAGTTCGTTTTAGGCCACGCAGCGAATACGAGTTTGTAATAGAAAACGAGAGACTGTACAGAGTGCACTCATCTGAGATTACTTTAGATTATGGACATAAAGGATACGAAAAAGAGTATAATCCAAGCTGGGCACAAGGCAGTTGAAGAACTTATTAAGGTTGCCGAAGAAAAAATTATTACGCACTCTGAAGATGATGTGTCTGCTGACAGACTTAAAAACGCCGCTGCCACGAAAAAGCTAGCTATATTCGATGCTTTTGAAATACTCAACCGCATCAATGAAGAAGAGGCTATGCTAGATAACAAGCCTGTAGAGAAGGAAGATAACAAGTCTTTTTCTGGTTTTGCTGAAAGAAGATCTAGGTAATGTACGATAAAGCATTGTATACCATAGTAGAGCCGATAAAGCAGAGTACCGTAAAAAGGTATAATAAAGCTAAAAAATGGAAGTACGGTTATAATAAAGAGTTTGATTTTATTGTGATTAGTAAGTCAGGGCAAATTGGTGATATCTACGAAATACAGAACCTAAAAATAGCTTTACCTAAACAAACTAAAGTCCACACTTTTGAAGAAAAAAAGTGGACACCATTCAATTATCCCAAAGAGCTCGCAAGAATTAAAAGTGTTTTTGATTGGAAGGATTATCCAGAAGAGTTCAAAGAAAAATGGGAACAATACATTGACGAGGAGTTTAACAGAAGAGAAGAAGGATTCTGGTTTAAAAACAATGGCGTGGATACTTATATTACCGGCACTCATTACATGTACTTACAGTGGTCAAAGATTGACGTTGGTAGACCCGACTTTCGTGAGGCAAACAGATTATTCTATATATTTTGGGAAGCATGCAAAGCAGATTCAAGATCTTATGGCATGTGTTATCTTAAAAACAGACGTAGTGGTTTCAGCTTTATGTCTAGTTCTGAAACTGTTAACCAAGCAACCATAACGTCGGATGCTAGATTTGGTATACTATCTAAATCAGGTGCTGATGCGAAAAAGATGTTTACAGATAAAGTAGTTCCTATTTCAGTTAACTATCCGTTCTTTTTCAAGCCTATACAGGACGGTATGGACAGACCTAAGTCTGAACTAGCTTATAGGGTACCTGCTTCTAAACTAACAAGAAAATCAATTAAGAAAAAAGACGAAGAGATACTTGAGGGACTAGATACTACAATTGACTGGAAAAATACTGGCGATAACTCGTATGACGGTGAAAAGCTTAGGTTGCTTGTTCACGATGAAAGTGGTAAGTGGGAAAAGCCTGATAACATATTAAATAACTGGCGTGTTACAAAAACATGTCTAAGACTTGGTTCTCGTATTATTGGTAAGTGTATGATGGGTTCAACATCAAATGCACTTGACAAGGGTGGTGAAAACTTTAAAAAGTTGTATTACGACTCTGACGTCACTCAAAGGAACAAAAATGGACAAACGAAATCAGGTCTGTATAGCCTGTTCATTCCGATGGAGTGGAACTATGAAGGCTTTATCGACGAGTATGGCAACCCCGTATTTGACACACCCGCACAAGCGGTGCTCGGGCCACACGGAGATGAAATTGACATCGGCGTCGTCGAGAACTGGGAAAACGAAGCAGACGGACTAAGAGGTGATCAAGATGCGTTAAATGAATTTTACCGCCAGTTTCCCCGCACCGAAGAGCATGCATTTAGAGATGAAACTAAAAATAGTCTGTTTAATTTATCTAGAATATACGATCAGATAGATTTTAACGAAGGTATATCAAGAGATGGTTTAGTTACAATAGGTAGTTTTCACTGGGAAAACGGTGTAAAAGATACTAATGTTTTTTTCTCACCAGATCCTAATGGTAGATTTATAATTTCTTGGGTACCAGATAAACAACTCCAAAATCGAGTGATAATAAAAAATGGGGTGAAATATCCTGGTAATGAACACGTAGGTGCGTTTGGATGTGACTCTTACGATATTAGCGGTACAGTTGATGGTAAGGGTTCTAACGGTGCTCTACACGGTTTAACCAAGTTCTCAATGGAAAACGCGCCACCAAACTTATTTTTTCTTGAATACGTTGCTAGGCCAAAAACAGCTGAAATATTCTTTGAGGACATACTCAAAGCTTTAGTTTTTTATGGCATGCCTGTTTTAGCAGAAAACAACAAACCTAGGTTTTTGTATTTTTTAAAACAAAGAGGTTATAGAGGTTTTTCTATGAACAGGCCGGATAAAGTTTGGAACAAGCTTTCTACTACAGAAAAAGAGATAGGAGGTATTCCAAACACTAGTGAAGATATTAAGCAAGCTCACGCTGCTGCTATAGAAACTTACATAGAAAACAATGTAGGTCAAATAGCTGATGGTGATTATGGAGCTATGTATATGAATAGAACCTTGAACGACTGGGCAAGGTTCGACATAAACAAAAGAACTAAGTTCGATGCATCCATTAGCTCGGGCTTAGCAATTATGGCTTGTAACAGGCATTTATACAGGCCAGTAGGAGATAGAACAAAAACCACTATAGATTTTGGTTTTTCTAAATATAAAAATAGCGGTAGTAGATCGCAGATAATATAAGATTATGGCTGAGTCAGTTGTAAAAAGTTATTTTCCTAGTCAAGTTGCTAGTGATCAAGAAAAAATAAGCCCTGAATATGGTTTAAAAGTAGCAAAGGCTATTGAAGACGAGTGGTTTAAAAGAGACGGTGGGGTTTACAGGTTCCACAGTAATCAAGAAACATTTCATACGCGTAGACAATACGCAAGAGGGGAGCAGTCCATACAAAAGTATAAAGATGAGCTTTCTATTAATGGCGATCTATCATATCTAAACCTAGACTGGAAGCCAGTTCCGATTATACCTAAATTTGTAGATATCGTTGTTAATGGTATTTCAGAGAGAACATACGATGTAAAAGCATTTGCTCAAGATCCTTTTGGTATTGAAAAGCGTACTAACTACATGGAGTCGATATTGAGGGATATGCAAACCAAACAATTAAACGACTTTGCTGAACAAGCGTTTGGTATCTCAATGTATGAAAATCCAAAGCAATCATTACCTGAGACAACTGAAGAGCTCGAGCTACACATGCAGCTCTCGTACAAGCAGTCTATTGAGATCGCTGAGGAGCAAGCTATTAGCACTCTACTCGAGGATAACAAATACGAGAACATTAGAAAAAGACTTAACTACGACCTTACCGTTCTTGGTATGGCTTGCGTTAAAAATAGCTTCAACACATCTGAAGGAATTAAGGTAGAGTACGTTGACCCTGCTGCGCTTGTTTATTCTTTTTCAGAATCACCGTACTTTGATGACATATATTACGTAGGTGAAGTAAAGAACGTACCTGTTAACGAGCTTAAAAAGCAGTTTCCAGAACTAGATGATGATCAGCTTGACGAGATACTTAAGAAAAGTATTCACGACAGAGGACATTACAGCAACTCTCCTAGAAATAACCACACTGTAGACGTTAACACGGCTCAGGTTTTGTACTTTAACTACAAGACGTACATGAACGAGGTTTACAAGCTTAAAGAAACGGGTAGCGGTGCTAGCAAGGTTATATTGAAAGACGACCAGTTTAATCCGCCTGCTGATCTAGAAGGTAAGTTTGGTAAAATTTCTAGATCGTTAGAGGTTGTTTACGAAGGAGCTTTAATCCTAGGTACTGACATACTGTTGCAATGGGAACTCTCTAAAAATATGATGAGACCTAAGAGCGATGATGCTAAAGTTAAAATGAACTACAGCATGGTAGCGCCACGTATATACCAAGGTCGTATAGAGTCGCTAGTATCAAGAATTACTAGTTTTGCTGATATGATTCAGCTTACTCACTTGAAGCTACAACAAGTGTTAACACGAATGGTGCCAGACGGTATCTACATAGATGCTGATGGTCTAGCTGAGATTGATCTAGGTAATGGTACTAACTATAACCCGCAAGAAGCACTCAACATGTTCTTCCAAACGGGTAGTATTATTGGTAGGTCATTTACGTCAGAAGGTGATATGAATCCGGGTAAAGTACCTATTCAAGAAGTTACATCAGGTGCTGGTGGTCAAAAGATCGGAGCGCTTATAAACACATACAACTATTACCTGCAGATGATACGTGATGTCACGGGTCTGAACGAAGCTCGTGACGGTTCTATGCCTGATAAAAACGCTCTTGTGGGTGTACAGAAGTTAGCGGCTGCTAATTCAAACACAGCTACTAGACATATATTACAGTCTAGCTTGTTTCTTACAGCTGAGCTATCGGAGTGTTTATCTCTACGTATCTCAGATGTAATCGAGTTTTCTCCAACTAGAGAGTCTTTGATTAATAAGATCGGTGCTCACAATACGGCTATTATTAGTGAACTTCACGATATTCACCTTCACGACTTTGGTATTTTTATAGAACTAGCACCTGACGAAGAAGAAAAACAGTTGTTGGAAAACAATATACAACAAGCGCTCGCCCAGCAAAGCATCGACCTTGAAGACGCTATTGACATTAGAGAGATTAAAAACGTTAAGTTAGCTAATCAGCTATTAAAACTCAGAAGACGTAAGAAAAGAGAGCTTGATCAACAAATGGCTCAGCAAAACATACAAGCACAAGCACAGGCTAACGCTCAGACACAACAAGTTGCAGCACAAGCAGAGGCACAAAAACAACAGGTTATTTCTCAAGGCAAGGCACAGCTAGCTCAACTGCAGTCTCAATTAGATATACAGAAACTACAGAGAGAAGCTGATATCAAGAAAGAACTTATGGCTAAGGAGTTTGAGTACAACATGCAGATTAGAGGTGTTGATGCAGACGCTAGAAAAGAAAACGAAAAGTACAAAGAGGATAGAAAAGACGACAGAACTAAAATTCAAGCCTCTCAACAAAGTGAGTTAATTGACCAAAGAAAAAACAATAAACCACCTAAAGATTTTGAATCCTCTGGTAATGATACTCTTACTGGAGGTATGGGATTAGGTTATTTTGAACCTAGGTAATATAAATTAGTAGTATCTTTTAATATTTTATTTATTCATGGAAGAAGAAAACAAAGTGAGCCAAGAACAATTGGTTCAAGAAAAAGCTCAAGACGACGGTGTCGTTAAAGTAGATTTAAGAAATTTTAAGCAAGAAGAAAATGGCGTACAAAGCGAAAATAATGAAGAGACCGGAGTGCGGGTGCCCAGTGGGGACGTGCCTGGGTCCATCGATGATGCCACAACCGATCAATCAAAAAGCAAAAACTCCGATGAAAATGAAGAAAAGCCCTTACAAGATGATGAAAAGTCCTCAGAAGATGGTCAAAAGTCCTCAGAAGATGATGAAGAGCCCCAACAAGATGATGAAAAGTCCTTACAAGATGATGGAGAGCCCGCTGGCGAAGTACGGGTGCTCGAAGAAGTAGTAGACGAAGAAGATTCTGAGGAAACTGTTTCTAAAAACGTAGAAGAAGATCCCGAGCCCGCTGAGGTAGAAGATGAAAAGGTAAATTTAGAATTACCTGAAAACATCGAGAAGCTAGTTGAGTTCATGAACGAAACTGGAGGTAGCTTAGAGGACTACGTAGAGTTAAACAAAGACATCGATGCTTTAGATCAAGATCAGTTGGTTGTAGAATACTATAAATCAACTAAACCTCATCTTAACAACGATGAAATTAATTTCTTAATCGAAGATAGTTATTCTTTTAACGAAGAAGAAGACGACGATAGAGATATTAAACGTAAAAAACTACTTTACAAAGAAGAAGTTCAAAAAGCTAAAAAGTATTTGAACGATAGAAAAAGTAAGTATTACGATGAGATAAAAACTGGTAGTAGGTTAACACCTGATCAGCAAAAAGCAGTTGATTTTTTCAACCGCTACGAAAAAGAAAATAAAGAGTCATCTCAGCTAGCTGAAAGACAGGCGAATGTATTCGTCAAGAAGACTGATGCTCTTTTCAACGATAAGTTCAAAGGTTTTGAATATAGTGTCGGGGAAAAAAGGTATCGATTCAATGTTAAGGATGTTAGTAAAGTAAAACAAACTCAAAGTGACCTAAGTAATTTTACGGGAAGGTTTCTCGATAAAGACATGACTATAGGTGACGCTAAGGGTTATCATAAAGCTTTATTTACAGCAATGAACGCAGATGCTGTAGCTGAACACTTTTACCAACAAGGTAAAGCCGATGCGATGAAAGAAAGTTCTGCACGTGCGAAAAATGTAAACATGGATCCACGTGGACAACATGAACAGACTACTCAAGTCGGCGGTATGAAGGTAAGAGCTGTAAGTGGAGATGATTCTGGAAGACTGCGTATTAAAATAGGTAAATAACTCTAAAAAAAATAAATCATGAGTTTTTCAACAGGTGGGGCTTTCCCTGCGGGTTTAACCCCTGCCCCAACTAAGACGCTGTTCGATAAAAACTATCTGAACATCGCAGATAATGACTTTAACTTCGCCAAGCAATTCTTGCCAGAAGTTTACGAAAAAGAAGTAGAGCGCTACGGTAACAGATCAATCTCATCTTTCTTGAGAATGGTAGGTGCTGAAATGCCAATGGCTTCTGATGAAGTTGTGTGGACAGAACAAGGTCGTCTACACATTGCATACGATAACGCTAAGGTTGCTACAGCTAACACAGCTACTGACCATACGCTTAACATCACTGGTCACGCTATCCGTCAAGGACAGACTATCATCGTTTCTAAAGGATACGATACTGTTAAGGCTTTCGTTCAGTCTGTTGCTACTAATAGCATCGAGGCTTATCCACTTACTCAAGCTGACTGGCCTGCTAGCTTCGTAGCTTCATCAAACCCAGATTTGAAAGTATTCGTTTACGGTTCTGAGTTTGCTAAAGGTTCAGCTGGTATGCAAGGGTCTATCGACGCTGGTTTCCAGAAGTTCACTAACTCTCCAATCATCATGAAAGACAGATACCAAATCAACGGTTCTGACACTGCACAAATCGGTTGGGTTGAAGTTACTTCTGAGCTAGGTACATCAGGTTACCTTTGGTACTTGAAGTCTGAGCACGAAACTCGCGTTCGTTTCGAAGACTACTTGGAAATGACGATGGTAGAAGCTGAAAAAGCTACTCAAAGTATCAACATCCTTGACACAGACGGTTCTACTGACACTGGTCACGATGTAAGAGGTACTGAAGGTTTGTTCGCGGCTATCGAGAGCAGAGGTTTGGTATTCCAAGATCACGACTTCAACAATGCAACAGGTCTAACTGGTCTTGCTGATTTCGATGTTATCTTGAAAGAGCTTGATAAGCAAGGTGCTATCGAAGAAAACATGCTTTTCTTGCAACGTGGTACTGCGCTTCACATTGACAACATGTTGGCTCGTGCTAACTCTTACGGTACTGGCGGTACTTCTTACGGAGTATTCGACAACAGCGAAGAAATGGCATTGAACCTAGGTTTCTCTGGTTTCCGTCGTGGTTCTTACGACTTCTATAAGACTGACTGGAAATACTTGAATGATGCTGCTACTCGTGGTCTTACTGATGACATCGACGGTGTACTTGTACCTGCAGGTGTATCTACAGTATATGACCAAACTTTGGGTAAAAACATTCAACGTCCTTTCTTACACGTTCGTTACCGTGCTTCTGAAGCAGACGATCGTCGTATGAAGTCTTGGATTACTGGTTCTGTTGGTGGTAACTACACTAGCGACATCGACGAAATGAACGTACACATGCTTTCTGAAAGATGTTTGTGTGTTCAAGGAGCCAACAACTTTGTATTGTTTACTGATACAAGTTCAGCTGGTGGTGCTGACTAATTAAGTTAGTGATTTTTAGAATAGCCCCCGGCCTCGTGTCGGGGGTAATTCTTAACCTTTATTATATAATTATATTATGGCAAAAGTAAAAAAAGCCCCTGCTGTTGAGTGGGAGATTAAAGATCGAGTTTATTACCTAAAAGGTAATAAGAAACCATTAGTAATGACACTTCCTAGCAAGCACAGCGAGAAAAGATCATTACTTTACTTTGATGAAGAAAAAGGATATCAAAGAGAATTACGTTACGCTACTAATCAACCTAGTGTTTTTGCAGACGAGCAAGAAGGACCGGTAACGTTAGCACACGTGATGTTTAGAGATGGCTCACTGTACGTGCCTAGAGAAAATCAAGCGCTGCAGAAACTACTTTCTCTTTATCATCCTTTAAGAAACAGAATGTACGAAGAATTTGACGCTGTTAAAGAAGCTGTTGATGATTTGGAATACATCCAGTTCGAACTAGAAGCTCTAAATTTAGCCGCAGCTATGGATATCGACCAAGCAGAAGCTATTATGAGAGTAGAATATGGTTCTAAGGTGTCTGAGATGACCTCTAAGGAGATCAAACGAGATATCATACTGTTTGCTAAGAGAAATCCTAGTTTAATGCTAGAACTCGCAAATGACGAGAACGTTGAACTAAGAAGTACGGGCGTTAAAGCTGTTGAAGCTGGCATCTTGAAGCTAGCAAACGACCAACGCACATTTACTTGGGCAAGCAACGGCCGTAAGGTCATGACGGTGCCTTTTGATGAAAATCCTTACTCTGCGTTAGCAGCTTATTTCAAGACTGACGAAGGTATTGAGGTTTATCAAAACATCGAAAAAAGGTTGAAATAAACAGTTGAGGGGTGATTAAATAAAATAGTCACCCCTTCAACAAACAAAATATAAAATGGCAGTAAGTGTAGACACCGTATATCAGAGGGTATTAGCCATACTCAATAAAGAACAAAGAGGTTATGTAACACCCGAGGAGTTTAACCTTTTTGCCAACCAAGCTCAATTAGATATTTTTGAGCAATACTTCTACGATATCAATCAGTTCGGAAGATTACACGGCAACGATACCGAGTACTCTGACATGCTTGATAACTTAAACGAAAAAATTAGCTACTTTGAAAAGACAGCTAACTTAACCTACTCTAATAATCACTTTCAATTACCAAGTGATTTATACAGGGTGGGTACTCTTATTTATAACAACAAGGAAGTTGAGAGAGTAAACAAAAACGAATACTTGTATATAGTCTCAGCGCCGCTAGCAAAACCTACGGACAAAAGACCTATATACACTAAAGACACAAGTGGTTTTAAAGTATATGGTGCTGCTGAGTTCAACAACTCAAAAACAGTAAGCATCAATTACATTAAGAAGCCATCAAAGGTAATTTGGAATTACAAGACAGTTCTCGGTAACGCGCAGCACAAGGCTACAGGTTCTGTTGATTTTGAGCTGGAGCCTTCTGAAGAAGTAGATCTAGTAATTAAGATATTAGGTATGTGTGGTGTTGAGGTTAGAGACTTAAGCATCTATCAGTTAGCCACGCAAGAAGAAATTAGAGATACACAAGAAGAAAAGCAATAATAAATGGGATTATTTTCAGGAACACAACAAGATTACTACACTGGATCTGATTTTGGAGGATACCAGTTTGTCTCTATAGATGATCTTATTAATAACTTTATTATAGCTTACGTCGGTGAAGACAAGGTTATCTCTAAGATCAAAAGAACAGATGTTGCGTTTCATGCGCATAGAGCTTTACAAGAATTAAGCTACGATACTACAAGATCGTACAAAGCTTACGAAATAGAGGTTCCGCCTTCGTTAACGATTGTGCTACCTCACGACTACGTTAACTACGTAAAGATGAGTTGGGTAGATGATGCTGGTATTGAAAGAATTATTTACCCAGCCATTAAAACGTCAAACCCTTCTGCTATTGTACAGGAAGACGGAACGTACAATTATACGTTTGACTCAAACGGAGATTTAAACATTGTTGATTCTGAAACGTGGACAAGGTTTAAGGCTGGTACAGCTGATAACACTGAAGAGCACGACGCGCCTGAGTTTGACGCAACGTTCGGTGCTAGGTTCGGTATGGACCCACAACACTCGCAAGCTAACGGCACCTTCTACATCGATGATATAAAATCTAAGATTCACTTCGGATCTGAAATGACAGGCCGTATAGTTACGCTTAAGTACATCAGCGACTCTGTTGCTACAGATGCAGAGATGAAAGTACATAAGTTTGTTGAAGAAGCTGTTTATAAGCATATCGCACATGGTATTCTAGCTACAAGAGCAAATATACCCGAGTACCTTGTTGCTAGATTTAAAAAAGAAAAGTTTGCTGCCAAGAGAAACGCTAAGCTACGTTTGTCTAACATCAAGCTAGAAGAGTTGACGCAGATATTACGCGGCAAGTCTAAACAAATAAAACACTAACAAATGCCAGAATTAAAGCGTCTTTTCACATCGGGTAAAATGAACAAGGACCTCGATGAGAGACTAGTACCTAATGGTCAATACAGAGATGCTCAGAACATACAAGTGAGCGACTCTGAAGGTTCTGATGTTGGTGCTATCGAAAGTGTACTAGGTAATACAAAGAAAAATAAGAAAAGTAATGCGTCTGGCGATTTATGGCAGGCTAATTTTGGTCTTACTAATCCTACATGTATAGGTGTAGCTAGAGATACCTTGAACAACAAGATTTATTGGTTCATTTCATCAGATTCTTGTGACGCTATACTAGAGTATGATGAGTCAACAACTTTTATAGCACCTATTTTAGTAGATTCTGGAAGTATACTAAACTTTAGTAAAGACAACTTGATAACTGGTGTTAACGTTTTTGAAGGTCTACTAGCTTGGACTGATGACAGAAACGAACCTAGAATAATAAATGTATCTACTTTTAAAACTGCTACAACTACAACTATTGGCAGTGGAAAAACTTTATCTAGTGTAACAACTAGCGTGTATGGTAGATCTTTTTTAGCCAGTGATATAACCGTTATAAAGCAGAAACCCAAAACAGCGCCTACCTTTACAGCTTTATCCTCAACTAGAACTGGTGTAGGTTCTGGTCTTAACACTGTAACTGTTGAGAAAGATTTCACAGATCCCGCTATTACAACCGAAGACGTTCCTTTAGAAGTTGGTTCTTCTGTAACTTTTACAACTTCAGCTAATACTAACTGGTTGGCTAACGATATAGTTATACTAAACGCCAGTGAACTAAACGACAATAACAACTACAACGAGTACCAGGTAAGAATAAAAGTAACTAGTGTTAATAACACTACTGTGGTAGGTACAATACAGTCTATATCTTCCAACTTGAGAGCTTTCCCTTACGTCTGGACGTGTGTACTTGAAGAAGAGAAACCAATGTTTGAGTTTGAGTTTCCTAGGTTTGCGTATAGATGGAAATATAAAAACAACGAGTACTCGGCTTTTTCACCATTTACAAAACCTGTTTTTGTTCCGGGTGATTTTGAGTATGTGTCTTTAGAATCTCACAACGTAGGTATGGTGAACAACTTGAGAAAGTTGACTATCAATGGTTTTGAAACACCGCCAAAAGACGTAGATGAAATAGAGATTTTGTATAAAGACTCTTCTTCTAACAATATATACAAGGTAGATGAGATCGCAGCGACTGAAACAAGTTATTCTATAACATCAGAGCTTATATACCATGTTATACAATCTAACCAGATATTAAGGCCCTACGATAACGTACCTATAAAAGCTAAAGCTCAAGAGCTCATTGGCAATAGGCTTGTATACGGCAATTACGTTCAAAACTACGATGTAGATACTGAGACTAAAATATCTTTAGCTATAGACTCTAGTGATATTACGTCTTTAAAAACACCAGAAGCCTCGTTAAAGTCTTTGAGAACATACCAGGTAGGTATTGTTTATCTTGATGAAAACGGTAGAGAAACACCTGTATTTACAAACGATACAGCGTCTATTAGAGTTGATAAAAACGTATCACACAAGGTAAATAAGTTAAAGGTTGATTTTGACAACAGTAATAACGCGGCACCTAGCTGGGCTACTCATTTTAAATACTTTGTAAAAGAAACCTCTACACCATACCACAACTTTGTTTTAGATAGATACTACGCGTCAGAAGACGGTAATGTGTGGTTAAGTATACCTAGCGCTGAAAGAAACAAGATCGAGGAAGGCCAATACATTGAAATAAAGAAAAAACACAACTCTGACGAATCTGTAGAAGGCAACGCTAGATATAAAGTTTTAGATATTAAAAACGAAGTACCTGATTTTGTAAAAACAAGAAGACAAAATATAGCCATATCTTCGATATCAAGAGGCAGTGCAACTAATAAGATAGCATCTGGTCTAAAAACCTTTACTTTTATTGGTCCTAGCCAAACTAGTAATGAAAGATTTTTTCAATCATTTAAAGAATCTATATATCTAAGATTTAAAAACGGTAGTGATGTAAGTGATTTTTATGAGGTTGAAACAGGTGGTTATAGTACTGCTAGCAGTAACACTTATACTGTTACGCTAAAAGAAAAAATAAAATCTGTCGACAACTTCATTGACAGCATTACCTCTGGTACTTTTACCTGTGAGGTTCATGAGAAGATAACGCTTAATCTACCTGAGTTTCAAGGAAGATTTTTTGTTAAAATAAACAGGGATGTTGTATTTGAAGAAAACATTATATACAACTTTACTAATGATCCTGCTGATTATGAACTAATAGCTAACACTGAGCTTGCGGTAGCAAATGACGTTGTAGACAACCCTGATGATAATCTAGTGGTTTCAGACAGCTTTGGTTGGGCTGAGAACTCTAACGCAGACCCTAATGTATCTGCACATGGTAAACCTACTACGGGTAGTAAGTTATTTGGTTTTTACTTTGCGCCTTTTGATGGCACACTCGATACAGAAACTTCAGCCAAAGCGTTCAACGACAATATCGATGGTGGTATAGTTCAGTTTTTTGATGCCACTTCTAATAGGTACAGTGATATATACGAAGTAGATTCTGTAGTAAAAGGTAGCTACGACAGACAAAATCCAGACGTCAATAACACTGATGATGAAACTGGTTTTTACTGGAACGTTACACTCAAAGAGCAGTTTAGAGGTGATATAGATTTTGATTTTGCATCATTTGATATAACTAAAGTTAAAATTGTAAAAAGAAGAAGACTACTACTTGCTGAATTTGATGAAAATTCCGTTGTTTTAAGCTCTTTTAATCCAGCTGTTTGGGAAACTGAACCAAGAGAGTCAGCTGATTTAGATATATACTACGAGGCTAGTGATGCTATAGCCATAGCTAACATCGCCACAGAGCAGACATTGACATACACAAACTGCTTTAGTTTTGGTAATGGTGTTGAATCAGATAGAATTAGAGATGACTTTAACGCACCTACTATAGGTAAGGGTGTAAAAGCGTCTTCTACACTAGACGAACCTTATTCTCAAGATCGAAAAGGAGCTGGCATGATATACAGTGGTATATTTAACAGCACTACTGGTTTTAATCAATTAAATCAGTTTATTGCTGCAGAAAAAATAACTAAAGACCTCAACCCTATATACGGTACTATACAGAAAATGCATGCTAGGGATACAGACCTTATCGTATTGCTTGAGGACAAAATATTTAGAATACTAGCTAATAAAGACGCATTATTCAACGCTGATGGAAACGCCAACCTCACTTCTACTAACCGTGTGCTTGGGCAAGCTACGCCGTACATCGGTGAATACGGTATATCCAAAAACCCCGAATCGTTTGCATCGTACGGTTTCAGAGCTTACTTTACAGACAAAGCAAGAGGCTCTGTAATCAGATTATCTAGAGATGGTATCACTGAAATATCTAGCAAGGGTATGAGTGATTATATTCTGGACGCATACAAAGCACACAACATAAATCAGATATATGGGTCTTACGATGAAGATGCTGGCGCTTACAATATAAGGTTAAATGGAGAAGTATTATCGTTTAAAGAAAACGTAGATGGTTGGCCAACTAGACTATCTTACGAGCCTGAGTTTGGTATATCGTTGAATAATGAATACTACACGTTTAAAAACGGTGAGATATATATACATGACAATACTACTAGATCCAACTTCTACGGTACTCAGTATGACACAACTGTGACTTTGTTACACAACGACCAGCCTTCAAGAATTAAAAACTTTAAAACACTTTCGTACGAAGGTGATGATAGCTGGACTGCCACTGTAAATACTGATCAGCAAGATGGCGAGGTTGCTACTTGGAAAAACAAAGAAGGTATATACTACAACTATATAAGAGGTTTAGACAGCACATGGGATAGTTCGTCACAAAGTGGTACATTAGACACCAGTGAATTTAATGTTCAAGGTATTGATAACGCGCTTACAGCCACGCTTAACGGTGATCAAACTATTTGGACTATTAGATTCACTTATGATATAAATGTTTCTTTACAAGGCTGGGTAGACGGCTCTGAAGAAGGTGATGACAAAGTTTACTTTGTAGACGCTAGCGATAGCGATAAAGTTTATCTTATAGGAACATGTATAGGTATAACCGGTAAAGAAATACAGGTAAGTAAAGATACTACCGCGGTGCCTGCCGCTGGAGATTTTATATTCTTCGCTAAAAATACACAGGTAAACACATCGGGTATTATTGGTTACTACGCATCTGTAAAGATGACTAACACAGGAGGAACAAATAAAGAACTATTTGCAGTAAACTCTGAAATATTTATCAGTAGTTGATACTATGCAATAATAAATTTAAGAATAATTAACTATGGCAGCACCAGCTTATTTATTAGCAGCAGCGGGTTTAAATCTTGCGCACAACATATACACCGGTCCAGCTAGAAGAGAAAGGTTTCAAAATGCTGAAGCTGATTTCAATAGAGCTAGAGCGCAATATATGAACCAAGATTTAAGTAATCCAATGCTTAACATGGAAAATGCTTATGAAGATCTTACTGTTAACCAGCAACAATCTCAATTTATAGCAGATCAACAAAATCAAGCTTTAGCTAACACAATGAACACCATGGGTCAAGCTGCTGGTAGTTCAGGTATCGCAGGTCTTGCTCAAGCAATGGCGAACCAACAATCGCAAAACGCTATACAAGCCAGCGCAAGTATTGGTCAACAGGAAGCTAGAAACCAAGCATTAGCCGCTCAAGGCGCTATGAACATACAAAACATGGAGCGTCAAGGCGAAATGTACTCTAGAGGTCTTAAGCGTAACCAGTTTGCTACAGAACTTGGTATGGCGCAACAGGAGTTTGGCCAAGCTAGAGCTGAGAGAGAGGCCGCTATAAACCAATCGTTTAATGCTTTTGGAAATATAGCCGGTGCAGGTTTAGGATATATGCAAAACGTAAATGCGGCTACCGGTCAAGACTTCGGTTTAGGCACAGGCATTATTGGCTTATTAGGTGGTAGTCTTCCTAAAACAGGCGGTGGAACAATATAATAATAATCATGGCTAAACAACAATCATACATACCACCAATGGGTGGAGATGCTAATCTTATAAGAGGTGCTCGCTTTGCCGCGCAGGGTTATGTCCAGGATGTTGGACAAAATGTTTTCGCTGGTGATAGATCAGACGAATTAAGAAAGCAAAGACAAGCTATGTCTCTACAAGCCGACCAGCGCATGGCAGCTTTTATGGATAACATGCCTGCCAACGTTGATATTGCTAAAGTGCCAGAGCAACTACAGCCGATAATCACACCGTTTTTAACAGATACTAAAGATGAGTATTTTAGACTTGCTCAATTAGCCGCTAACGCAGGCCCAAGAAGCCCACAATACGCTGAAGCTATTCAAGGCATGAACTCTATCATGCAGCAGTACCAAAACCTAAACAACGACTTAACTAAGCTTTACGATAAAAAAATACAGACACTAGAGGACTTTGAGATTGGTAGCATATCAAACGGTACGTCAGCTGAAGCTAAAGACTTTATGACTAGGTTAACCACAGATGAGATCGATCTAGACATAGACCGTAGCAACGGTAGACTATTGTTAGGTGAAGGTATGACAATGGATAATCTACCTAAAATGCACTACAAAGACTATGGTGTCGCTAGTCAGGTTTTAGGTTTACACAGTACGTTGTACGATAGCGGTGCACCTTTAGATAAAGGTAGAGAGCAAATTGTTAGGATGCAGCTTAGAACAATGTTAGACCAGGGCGGCCCACAGGCTGCTATTTCTCTAGCCACAGACGATTATATCGTTCCAGGTGGTCTAGGTATTGATCCAAGTCAATATAATCCACAAGAGTTAAAAGAAGTGGTCATCGATCAGTATGTAAACGTTATGAGACAGTCTGCCCAGTCTGGTTACAACGCTTTGTTAGCTAAAGAGAATAGAACTGACGCTCGTAATTTACAAAGATCTATAAACCTAGCAAATAAAAAGCAAGAGTTAGGTATTACAACCCCAACTTCTCAAAGACTAACAGAACAACAGCGAAGAGGTATCGATGCTCAAGACAGGGTTGAGGTTAGTAATAACTATATGAAATTAGTTTTGAGTGGTGATACTAAGCCTTTAATAGGTTCAAAGTATGCTAACCAAAATGTTGTAGCTGCTGGTTTCGTTGGCCGTGATGGTCAAGACGCTAGATCTCTAATGGCTGAATATGGATATACTAAATCTGATCAAAGAAATCTAAATGCAGCTCCTGGTGAAATGATTATAATTACCGATAAAGATTATTTTGTTGTTGATCCTTTTGATCCTACAATTAGCAAATCATTGCAATCGGCAATTATTGAAAGTAAGTTTGGAGCAGACGCTACGACAGACGCTGCTATTATTCAGCTAGAAACTAGTAATAAACCTGTTTTACCAAACGTAACAGGACCAACACCTGATGAAGGCGAGCTTTCGTTTATGGGTGCTGTTAACGATTAAAAATATCTGAAATGTACGAGTACGGAGGACACGAATACTCTGAGCAAGAGGTTCAACAAGCTGCTGAACAAAACGGTATGTCAGTAGAAGAATACATTAAAGAGTTCGGATTAGAAGCAAAGCAAGAGGGCGTGGCACAGGGCGAAGTCACACCAAGCCCAGTGGAACCGCCCAAGGCGCTTCAAGAAGATATGGCTTCGTTTTCGGAAGCGTATTCTTCGGCTTCACAAGATATAAAGACATTTGATCCATCTTCATTAGGGCCTATTGTTCAAGAACAAGAGTCTTACATGGGTGTTCCTAAAGATGGCCTTCAGGTACAAGATGACATACGTGAAGCCAAAGAAATGTCAGATAAAGCTCTAGAGAGACAAAACTACATAGCGGGTAATGTTAAAAGACAGTTTGAAGGCAACAAGGCATCTAGTAAAACAGTAAAAACACCTAGTGGACCAGTCCTTGATTATTCCGATGAGAATAACATTTTAGACTTCAACGCGAATACTCTAAGCAACGCTATAAAAAGCGATGAAACTATACAGGCTCTAATAGAGTCTAGGCTAGACGAAAAAAAAGACTACATAAAATCAGGTATGGAAAACCTGATGTCTCAATACGAAGGTGTTGATCCAAAAGATTTTACTTCTGAAGACTATGATAAGCTTAACAAAGGTTACTCAAAGCTTATCAATGGTATTATAGGTAGTGATCGTAAAATTTCAAAGGAAATAGATGCTTATAAAAAAGCGTTACAAGGCGTACACAATGCAGAAAACAGCGATTATATCGCGGATTTTACTATTACAGATCACATAGAAAGAGGTAAAAAAGAAGGTAGTATACTTCCTATTTACACCATGGAAGCCCTATACAACAGGTTTCCAAATGTTTACAAAGGTGCTTTTAAAGGCACGCATGGCATAGGTACTTCTATTAAAATGGGAGGCTTGGCTACTTCACCGTACTTAAAAGTAGAAAGACAACACGAGAGAAATTTAGAAAGAGCTGAACGCGAAAATTGGGATGAAAACACTGTAGGTTACTTTAACAAAGACGGTGCTTTTATTGTTCCTTCTGAAGGAGGTATGGCTCCGCAGGCATCTGGTTATACACAACTAGGAACTTGGAAGGAAGCTAAGGATAAGGCTAAAGACATTATTAAAAACGGACAAGAAGAACAAGCGTTTTTGCTTCAGACAATATTTGAGAGACAAGGCGTAGAATCAGCGTTTGGTCAGCATGATATTAGAGATGTTTTTAAAGCTGGCACGTCTTACGAGAATATTAGAGGAATTGCATCAGAACAAATACCGCAAATGGTATCAGCACTTGTTTCTTTTGGTACTATACCGGCTGCTCAGATGATGGGTGATAATTACATGCGCCAAGTCGAAAAAGAAGCTAAGTTAAAGTACGATACTGATCAGCCTACAATAGAGCAATTAATTAAAACCGTAGAAGACGACGTTGATGACAGTATGTTTGAAAGTGCTTCTCGTGTAGGTTTAGCATCAGGCGCAGCTGAATACATGGGTGCTACCTCTGTGTTTAGAGCTACTTCATCTAGCATAGGTAAGATATCTAGTATTACTAGAAAACAGATTAAAGAAACCGCTGCTTCACTTGTTAAAGGTCAATACAAAAACTTTTTAAGGCAACAGTTAAGAAACGGTAGAACATACGCATCTAGTGGTTTTGATGAAGCTATTACAGAAGCTACGCAGCAACTCGTTAGTGATATAAGTGTAAACAATTTTGATTACGAAGGTTACGTTCAGGGTGTTGGTGCTGGTTTTCTTATGGGATTTTTGTTGCCTTTTTCTGGTAACATAGCTTCAACTACAGCTAGAGAGGTTTCCAATGCTTACGCTCTTGCTCATGGTAAACTCGATATAAAGGGCATGAGAGAGTTTCACGCTTACAACTTGTCTGTTTTAGATAATCAGAAAAAAAGCGGCGAGATTACTGAAGAGGTGTATAGCAAGAAAAAGCAGCAATTGGAAGACTTCATGCAGTCTAGCCAGACCTTTGATAGAGGCATGAGCGATGCTAGAAAATCAAGCTTGATGGAATCTCAGTTTGCTAAAGCAGATGCTGAAGACAAGTTGATGAGATTTAGAAACTCTGAAAAAGGTGAAAAATACAAAGAGCTCTCTAAGATGAAAAGAGAGGAGCTCAGTGTTGTAGATACAGAATTAAAAGAAGGTGTCATAACAGAAGATAAAGCTAAAGAGCAAAAACGTATTATAAACACTAAGTACAATTCTAATAGTTTATTTAAAGAATACAACACTCTTGCTTTTAACTACGGTCAAAAAGTAACTGATCTAGCTAACAACGTGGACTTTAACGAGAACTTAAATTCAACGTTAGCTGCTTTTGCAGAGTTAGATATCGTAGGTACAAATGTTGTTGTTGCTGAGACAAACGAGGAATTTGCTAAAAAATACCTAGAATCACAAGGTATTAAAAACCCTACGCAAGAACTAGTTGAAAATAAAGCTAGAGAATATAGATCTACAGGTGGTGTTTTTACGAGTGGTGGTAAAATAATTATCAACGCTGAATCATCTATAGCTAAAAATCAAGCTACATCTGGTAGTCACGAAGTGTTACACGCTATACTAGCTAATACCTTTAGATCAGTAAAAGACGGCAAACAAGTAGTAAATCAAGAGTCACTTTCTAATGTGATGTCTGCTTTAAATAGCCACTTAATTGAGCTTGAGTCAAAAGGTAAAATAAAAGGTTTAGATAATCTTAGATACAGAATAGGTGCTTATCAAACCTTTACTTATAAGGGTAAAAAGTACACGGGACAAGAACTTGCTACAAAGTCTGTTAAAGATGGTGTTGATCTTATGCAAATGATAAACGAGTCTACAAGTGTTCAAATCGATCCAAAAAATGTAGAAGAAATCATGACGCTTTTGTCTGATGGTTTATTAAAAGGTGAGATTACATATAACGCAAGCTTGTTTGAGTCAATAGGTGATTTTATTAGAAGATTATTACAGTCTATAGGTTTAAAAGAGATACAGTTTAACGATAGTAGAGACGTTTTTAACTTTGTAAGAGATTATAATAACTCTGTTATCAAACGTAAGTCAACCGCTGCTCAAAGAAAATTTGCTCAATACGGAGGTAGAGGTAAATTAGTTGACATTGATAAAAACTCAGTGGGTTACAAAGCTGCACAGGATATGGAATCTGCGCAGGACTTATTTTCTAAACCCGATCCTTCACCCGCGCAAAAAGAAATGTCAAATAAAGTACAAGCGCTTTACGATGAGAAAGGTCCTGAATCAGCTTATGATATAGCTGAATTATACAGACCCATGTTTAGAAAAATTGTAACACGTGGTAACTGGGATACTCTTCCAGGATGGGAAAACATGAGGTTAGAAATAGAAGACGAAGCCTTGTACGACACTACTGGTCTTGTTGGTATAGTTATGACTTATAAACCAGAAACAGGTGTTCCGCTAGCAGCGTACATCAACAAATACTTTGCATTAAGGGCTAGCAACATTAAAGACAAATATATTAGCGAAACATTTGATAAAAACATAGATGACTTAAAAGGCGGTGGTCCAGCTATTTCCGAAGAAGAATCTATGATAGCTAGTATTGATCAACGTTTAAAAGAAAAAGACGCGGCACCTGAGTTTAGTGTAATAAGAAGAAAGCTAGGTTTAGATCCTAAAGAGATGAACATAGTTAGAGCCATTGTTACTAGAACGCTTAGCTTGTCTCCAGATCTTGTATCTACTAAAAAATGGAAACCTAGCTTGTTTAGAACTTTCCTCAACGAGGCTTACAAAACGCAGATATACAAAACTGTACTTGAAAAATTCCCTACAAGATCTAAAGATTTTCAGTTATGGGCTAAAACAAATAAAAGCTGGATAGAAAGAGAAATAAGTTTAAATACACTAAGAAAGTTCCCTGCTTTAAATGGTGTTTTGTATGAATTTCAAAAAGATGCTAATGGCAAGGTGATGAGATACTCTACAGAAGAGTCCGTAAAACTTGGTATTAAAGATCCTTACTCTGGTGTTAAAAAGATCGTAAGAAAATTTCCTACAGATAAAGAGTGGGCTGATTACTTAGATCCCACAAGAATAGGTAGAAGCAGAAACATGCCTCATGAGCACAAAAGAGTTTTAGCAGAAGCCGTATCTATAGAGCTAGGTATGGATGCTACGTTGGAAACAATGCAGAATCCAAACCAACAACTATACGATCTTGACGGCATGCCTATTGAAGGTAGAGAGATTAACATGTACGAGCGTATTGTAGAAAACAATGCAGACGTAGTAGAAGAAAACCAAATCATAGGTAGAGTAGCATTTATTCTTGATAGAGATCCTACAGTTAAGTTCAGCAAGGCTGCTTTAGATGCTGGTATGGCTGGAGAGCGCATGTCAGAGCTTATAATGGCTAATCCAGAGCCGATTTTAAAGGCTTTTAGAGACACTATTGCTCCGTACCGACTAATGGTACCTTTTAAAAGAGATAACACGTCTGGTCAGCTTAAAATAGCCATGGCGAACACGTTAGTGAACGCATTTAGATCAAACTACCCTTGGTTGAACGAAAATAGCGCTAGGGTTATATCTAATCAACTAGCCTCCGACTTTGCTGCGATAGCTAGAAGAATAGATATTGTTAAAATGCAAGTACACGAACAAGCTGAAGCTGAGTTTATAAACGCTTTATCTGATAGACTATTTACTATCGCTGAAAACAACGTGTTAAACCAGGGGCACAGAGCTGTTTTGGGCCAAGATACCAAGTCTATACCACCTTCGTTAACAAGACAAGTTCTTGAAAAAGTATTTAACTCACCGAGAGCTAGCAGAAAAATTATGCCTTGGTTAATGAACGAAGAAACTTCGTTGTTAAATGAGGACTTCAAAGCGGCTGACTTACAATATGACATAGCTGAAGGTTTAATGAAGATTAAGCGTTTGTATGCCAATGGACATATAACTAGAGATGAAGTAGGTTTGATATTTGATAAAGTTTTTACTGATCAAGGATCTAAAAAAGCATTGATTAAATACGCTGCTCCTGTAGGTTTAAGGATGGTTGGCATTAAAGCAAACAACATGCAGAACATGTTCTCTATACCTATACCTTATTTGTCTGGTTATCTAGCCAACATAGCTGTAAACCCTAGAAAAAAGGCTGAAGACATGCTTGTGATCGGTGACCTTATGGTTGTTCAAGCTACCAAAAAGTATATTGACAAAATTGTACGTAAACAAGGCAAAGGCATGCCTCATTTTAGAAATGATATTGCTCCAAACTTCTTATCCAGAATATCTAGAGTTACTGTTGGCTCCGAAGGCACGAGTAAGATGTTTGAAGTGTTAAAAAACAACGCGCTGCACGACGCTATGAACATCGATGCTAATGGAGATATTGTTTTTGATGACAGCATACCTTCACTAGAGCAAACAGCGGATCAATCTGTTTTAGGTTTAATAGATCACTCAGCTTTAGTATCCTTAGATTACAACGGTAAAACAGCTCAGAATATCCAAAATTTAATGGGTAACAATGATAAGTTTTCTAAACAGCTAGATGAAGACGGTGATGCTATTAGAAAGAAAAAGAAAATAAAAGAGCTAGAAGATAATTTGCAAAACATACTTGACGAGATTCAACAATCAGGTACTGTCGGCGAAGATGCTATTAAGCTAGCTGAAATAGAAGAACAACAAAGACTAAACGATCTAGCGGCTGATATCGACAAGCAGTTTAATGATATACTAGAAGAAGTTACAGGTGTTGATGCTGATACAGAATACTCTAAAGTCGCATCTCAACATATTGGCAGGGGTAAAAACGAAGCAATTTTCTTCGTGCCACCTTCTCATGACGATTTTAAAGGTCTAATAGAAAATTATTTAGTAGGTAAAGGAAAAGAGCAATCTCAAAAACACAGATCTTTTTTTGAAGAATACTTGTACGAGCCATATTACGAAGGCGTAAACAACTATTCAGCTGAAAGAGTTAGGATGATCAGGCAGTACAGAGATGTCAAGACCACATTTAAACCATTGTTTAAGAATTTTAAGCAAGAGGCTTTTCCAGGTATGTCTATTGAAAACGCCATAAGAGTTTATATATGGTCTAGAAAAGGATATGATATACCAGGTGTAAGTGAAGCTGATATTAAACAAGCTAAATCTTTCGTGGTTAAAAACGGTTTAGCCAGAGAAGCAGCCATTGAGATAATGAAGATTACAGATCTTCACGGTCACGTTGAACCTAGTGAAAACTGGACTGGTAATGGTATTATTGGTGATATAATTGACTCTTTGAAAAAGAACAGCAGAAAAAAATATCTTGAAGAGTGGAACCAAAACGTCGACTTTATTTTTAATGAAAAAAACAAGAATAAACTAAGAGCGCAGTTTGGTCAAAGTTACGTTTCTGCTTTAGATAATATTATCACCCGTATGCAAACTGGTAGAAACAGGTTGGACGGTAAAAACAGTGGTTTAATGAACTGGTTAAACGGTGCTGTTGGTGTAGTTATGTTCGCCAACATGAGATCAGCCGCGTTGCAGTTAATTTCCTTTACAAACTACATAGAGGCTACTGGTGTAAACAATGTGTTCAATGCTTTCAAAGCGTTTGCTAACCAAAATCAGTTTTGGTCAGACGTTAAGTATTTGATGAACTCTGATTACATGAGAGAGCGCCGTGAAGGTCTTAAAATAGATATTAATGAAGCTGAATTAGCTGAATCTGCCAAGAACTCAAAAAACTGGTGGTCAGCAGCACTATCTTGGTTTTTATCAAAAGGTTTTACACCTACTCAAATAGCTGATTCACTAGCTATCGTATTAGGTGGTGCTCCTTATTTTAGAAATTACGTAAACAACTACATGCAGCAAGGCTTGACAGAAGAAGAAGCCATGTCCTCTGCTTTTATTGACTTTAGAAATAAAACTGAAGACTCTCAACAATCTTCTAGACCAGATCGTATTGGTTCACAACAGGCTAGTATATCGGGTAGAATGATGCTTACGTTTGCAAACACACAGTCCCAATATGATCGTATTATAAAAAAAGAATACAACAACCTTAAAAACAAAAGAGGTAACGCTGCTAATTCTATCGCTAGGATAGCTTATTACGGCATGGCGCAAAACGCTTTGTTTATATCGTTACAAGGTGCTTTACTAGGTGCTATTTTAGGTTTTGATGACGATGACGAAGAAGGAATTAATAGTAGTGAATTTAAACTAATTAATGGAATTTTAGATTCTTTGTTAAGAGGTGCTGGTATAGCTGGTCACGTTGCGTCTGTTGTCAAAAACGTAGGTGTAGAAGTTGTAGACAGAAACGGAAGACCAAATCCAGATTTTGAAATGTTGGCTTTTGAGGCCGCAAACCTTGTTCCAGCTGTTGGTTCTAAGTTCAATAAGAGTAAAAGCATGGGATATTATCTTAATAAGGTAGAAGAGTTTCCAAGCCTATATATGTTTGCTGACACTAACTTCTATAAGGCCACAGCCATGGCGGCTTCAGCTGCTGCTAACATACCTGTTGATAGATTACTTCAGAAGTACGAAAATCTAGCTAATGCGATTGACGTAGAAGGTGAATTTGAAACTTACCAACAAATACTAATGGCCTTAGGTTGGCCTGATTACCAGTTAGGTATAGATACTAAACCAACTAATAAAACAAGATCAAGATCTAGATCAAAAGGTAGATCAAGATCAAGATCAAGATCAAGAAGTAGAAAAAGATAATGAAACGTGAGATAAATAAAATAATTGTACACTGCTCTGCTACTAGAGAAGGTCAAGATATAAGTGTAGATACTATTAGAGACTGGCACTTAAAAAGAGGTTGGTCTGATATTGGTTACCATTATGTTATAGACATTAATGGCGTGTTACACACTGCTAGACCTATTGAAAAAACAGGTGCTCACTGTAAAGGCCACAATACCGGTAGTATCGGTGTTTGTTACATTGGTGGTGTTGAGTCTGATGGTAAAACACCAAAAGACACCAGAACAAAAGAACAAAAAGCAGCACTTGATAATCTGTTACACATACTAACTAGTATTTTTTCAGGTGCTACTATTCACGGTCATAATGAATTTGCAAGTAAAGCTTGTCCTTCTTTTGATGTGCAATTAGAGTACGGTGATAAATATTAAGTTATGGTTGTTAATTTTTCTAGATTCAATACAGAAAAGTTTAAAAATTTAAAACCTCCAGGAGACAGCTCTATCGAGACTTTTAAAGAAATAAACGAAATAAACAAGCTTAAAAAAGATGATAATTTTGTTGTTGAGTTTGATGATGTAGAATCTGTTTTTGAGAAAATAGTAGGTAAAGATATAGATATAAGACCAATGGTAGAAAAATCAGTTCCTATTATACTAAAGCTTAAAAATTACTTTAATAGACCTAGACCTAGAGCGTTGGCAAAACAATATGGCATCGACTTACACTTGGTTGAATTAGAGTCTATGGCTACACCATCTTATCCTTCAGGTCACTCTACGCAGGGTTATTTGCTGGCAAATGTTTTAAAAAACAAATATCCAGAAAAATCTGAAGAATTACAAAAAGCCGCAGACAACATATCTGATAGTAGAAACATAGCTAGAGCTCACTATAAATCAGACAGTGAGTTTGGTAAAATGCTAGGAAAAGCTATGGCTGATTATTTAGAAAAGTTAAATTAAAACGTAATTATATAAAAGAACTACAAACAATAGTTATGCAAGGTTATAATGGTATAGGACCTAAAAGGTTAGGATCACCTATTAAGAATTTAAAAAAGATATCTAAGCAGTTAAAAAATTCTGCTAAGATGCACGCTAAGCAAGCTGATCAAATAGACAGCATTTTAGAAAAGGGTAGTCCATTACAGAAAAAAGACGCGTGTTACCATAAAGTAAAAGCTCGTTACGATGTTTTTCCGTCTGCTTATGCTAGCGGTGCTATTGCTAAGTGTCGTAAAGTTGGTGCTGCTAATTGGGGTAACAAGGGTAAAAAAAAGAAGTAATGCCTACTAAAAAACCAGGTAAAACATACCGCGGTGTGTTAAAGGCTCGTATTAGTAAACTGTACGGTGGTGACGTTACAGTTGCTAAAGCTAGAAAGCTAAAAGCCAGAAAAAATGCTACGCCTAGAGACAAACAGCTGGCTAACTGGTACATTAACATGCATACTGCAAAAAGAAAGTAATATGGCTTTTAAAATGAAACAACCAAGTCCGCTTAAGGTTAGAAAAACAAAAAAGGGCTTAGCATTGAAACGCTGGTTCAAAGAAGAGTGGAAAGATGAAGATGGTAACGTTTGTGGATCTGATAAAAAGAAAACAAAGGTTTGCCGTCCGTCTAAACGCGTAAGCAAGGACTCACCTAAGACTTGGGGACAGATGACTAAAGCTGAAAAAGCTAAGGTTATAAGAGCCAAAAAGAAAGTAGGTATGGGTAAAAGAAGGGCTAGCAGTTCAAATGTTAGCTAACCATGTGATATAAAATATATCCAATAGACTAAAAATACATTGCAATGGCAAAAGAGATATCTGAAGATACGGTAGTTGGACTATCATTAAAAACCATAGGAGCAATAATAGCTGCTGTTGGAGTAGTTACCCTTGGTTACTTTGACCTTCAAGCAGGCATTGAAGAAGCAAAAGAGCTTCCTGCGCCAGTAATTAGCCGAACAGAATACGATCTCAAAGATGAGCTAGTCCGTGAGACTATAATGAATACTCAAGGAGATGTTAAGGAAATCAAAACACAACTAGACAAAATCGAAGAACGTCTGTTTGAAATGAAGTAATATGAAA
>CESX01004678.1_pt1 | contig 27651 bp, 16 predicted proteins | sample 326941 | NCBI WGS metagenome assembly CESX01 (sample SAMEA2622357, study PRJEB7988) | marine metagenome | isolation source: saline water (ENVO:00002010), including
AACGAGGTCGAGTGCCTTTGCCGAGCTTCCATCGTCGACTCAGACGGACACACTGTTGCAGTGGGGCACGCCCATGAGGTGAGGACCGCAAGCAACATCAACAAGACGAGCTACGTCGAGAACTGCGAGACCTCAGCCGTAGGGCGGGCTCTTGCTATGCTTGGTATCGGGATTGACACTTCTATCGCTTCTGCGAACGAAGTCGAAACTGCGATTGCGCAATCCGAGCAACCACGTGATACGAAACCCTCCAGCCCTGCGAAGAAAGCGGGAAACGTGAAGGAGGAGGTGTCTATCATGGACAAGGCAGTAGACTATTTGAAGAAATCCTCCGACCGCTCGAAGGCATACGATCTTGTAATCTCGAAGTACGGCTCAGAACTTTCCGAGAAGCAGAAGGCTGGACTGAAGAAATTCGTGAAATGATGATTCCATTAGAAAACAGAGACACCTACGAGGACAAGCTACGCAGACAAGGCTACACTGAAGATGCCATTATGATGATGTCCTTCACACGTATGCTAATGCAAATCGAAGACAATGATAAATCTAGAGAAAGTAAAGAAAAGGGAGCTTAACATCCCGCAGGCACTTGAGGAGAGGTACGGCAAGTCACACTTGTCGTACTCCTCCATCAAGCATGCCCTGACAGACATGCGTCTGTTCGACATGTATATGAGCGGAGCACTCAAGAGAGAGAGTGATGCACTTAACTTTGGCTCCCTGTACGACATGATGTTGTTCGAGCCAGATCGGGCCAGAGCACACTACAAGATTCTCAACGACAACGCCATACTCGACTCCATGTCCGAAAAGGCTAAGTCCTCCAAGAACCCCAAGCGCACCGACGAGTGGAAGGGTATTGTCAATGACTTTAAGGACCAAGCCAAGGAGAATGGACAGGAGATTGTATCCGTTGACGATTGGACCAAAGCGCAGGAAATGATAGACCGACTCCGCGTGTGTGGCCTGTACGACACCTTCCTTGAAGGCAACAAGTTTCAGGTTGAGTTTAACGAGGTCATGGTATTGGAGAACGATGGTGAGGAACTTGGCGTTCGTGTCAAAGGTTTTCTCGACTGCCTCGGAAAGGAGTACATCCTTGACTCCAAGTCCACTCGATCCATGAGTAAGTTCAAGTACGATGTCAACTCGTTTTGCTACGACATACAAGCGTACATATACTGCACCGTATTTGATATCGACGAGTACTACTGGCTTGTTCAGGAGAAAGCGTACCCGTTCTACCCTGGCATCGTAAAGTGCTCACAAGAAACCCTGTTCAACGGGGAGATGAAGTTTCATCAGGCAATCACCCGTATCGAAACATTCCTGATGCGGGCTAAAGACGGCAGCTATGATTTCAGTAGAGACTTTGCAGAATTTAGCGTATAAGACATACAAGACAATCAAGACCCTTTTTATTATTTTCGTAACCCTTTATTTCATCATTAATTTTTTTCACTATGGATAAGAACTATGACTCCGTCCTCGTGGGCTGGACCGAAGAGCCCAAGCGTAATGACAACAACGAAATCGTTGCATGGACTGTGAAGCTCAAAGACCACGAGCTCCAAGACATGATCGACAAGTACACCACCACCAAGAACGACAAGGGTGGAGGTAACGTATACCTTACGCTCTTCATGAGCAAGAACGGCAAGGCTTGTGCCCGTGTTTTCGACCCGAACAGCGAAGGCGCCAAGGAGCGCCGACAAGCCAAGGCAGCGGGTGAGGAGGTCGTTCAGGATGACCTGCCCTTCTAAACCGTATATCTACTTGATGACCGCTCGTGTTGCCTTCAAAAAACGTAAGGAGGCGCACGAGCGCGTCAAGTGGATTATATCTGTCTGGACTACGCCAGCTGACATCATGCGATATGATAAGAAGACTATGTCTCGTCTTCGCATGGAGCTTTATGGCAAGAACAGCAAGGCAGACAAGCAGGTAATCATCAGAGAGATTATAGACAAGCAAAAACTATCGAAGTCTCAACTTACTCTAGATGACCACAAAAGACAAAATAACGTCAAAGTGTAACGAGCTGAAAGAGCTGTTATACAGGAAGAACGATGCGTATGGAGATGCAGCTCTCCAGCCATTGAACATATTCTCATCTGCTAACGCAGAGTATGGGATTCGTCAACGCATAGACGACAAGCTCAAGCGCATTCAGAACGTAGGACTGAATGACAGCACAGAAGACACACTCATAGACCTCGCAGGCTACTTGATCCTGCTAATGATTTCAAGAGATGACAAACAAGATAACGATATTCAGGGACGTCAAGGACATCAATTCGCCCAATCATATTACAATGAATCAGGCCCTGCTAAGAGTACAGGAGGGTCGATCGAAAGTTCTGATTGAACAAGTAAGAAATGGTGACAAAGAATCAAAGAAAAAGCTCCCCGTTGTATGTTTCAGCGGGGAGTTTTCATCTAGGAAAGATGACGCGCTATTCGAGCATTCAGGCTTCATTGTGCTCGACTTTGATCACGTTGACGTTGCAGAAACCAAGAAGGCGCTGGGTACTGACGACTACGTGCATTCTTGTTGGGTTAGTCCATCGGGTGACGGGGTCAAGGCCTTGGTACGTATAACCAATCCTGAGAGGCATCGTGACCACTTCAGGGCTATCAGCAGGTACTTCGAGCGCAAGTATGCGCTAGAGGTTGACCCGTCAGGTATTAACGAGTCTAGAGCCTGCTTTGAGAGCTTTGACCCTGACATCGTCATCAAGGAAAGCCAGAAGTTTGGCAGCTTTCTTAGCGAAAAGGCAGAGTCTGGACAGGTAATCGAAAGAGAAGGCGCAGTAACCGACTACATGAAGCTCAACCTCGCTGCCCGTATGATTAGGATGGCAGAGGATGGGGAGAAGCATAAGGCCCTTCACTCTGCAGCACGCCTATGTGGCGGATTCATATCCGCTGGACGAATGGAAGAGGATGAGGTAGTGCGCGTTCTGATGCGAGAGATTGGAAAGCGCGACATCGATTCTGAGCAGACGGCTATTAACACCGTCCGCGATGGGATTGAGTCTGGCAAGAACATGCCTATCAAGGAGTTGGTGGCCAGCGAGAAGGACGCGAAGAGGGATATACTCCTGAACGATGGTGACATGTCTTTCATATCATCTGACGACGAGGACTTCAGGTGGATTGATGACTTTGCCAATGGCAAGATTGAAGTCGGTTTGGACACTGGTAGTCAGGTTATGGATAAGTACTTCAGGTACAAGAAAGAATTTGTAATCGTCAACGGGCACTCTAACGTAGGTAAGACGACCATGATGCTTTACCTCATCGCCAATTCAGCCGTCAGGCACAACTGGAAGTGGGTCATATACTCCTCTGAGAACCGAACGGCTTCAGTCAAGATGACGCTCATGCAATTTGCAATGGGAAGGAAGGTCGGTGACATGTCATACGGCGAACGAAAGCAGGCGTACAAGTGGGTCCAGGATCACTTCACTATCATCAACAACCACGATGTGTACAGCTACAGCGACATCATACTCTTTATGGAAAAGGTCATGAAGCAACAGGATGTAGATGCCATTTTCGTTGACCCATACAACAGCCTAAAGCTGGACATGCGCAACAGCGGAATTGGCGTCCACGACTACCACTACGAGGCTGCATCAGAGTTCCTTACGTTCTCCAAGTCCCACAATGTGGCCGTATGGCTCAACATGCACGCCGTTACAGAGGCCCAGCGCCGCAAGGGTGACGATGGGCTACCTATTGCTCCGTATGCTGAGGATACTGAGGGTGGTGGTAAGTTCGTAAACAGGGCTGACTGCTTCCTCACCATCCACCGTAAAGTTCAGGCTCCAGACCCGCACACCCGCAAGATGAGTGAACTGCATGTTCGAAAAGTGAGGGAGGTAGAGACAGGTGGAGAGCCCACTCCGATCGAGGAGCCGCTCAAATTTATCTTCGATTTGTCGCACACTGGGTTCAAAGAGTGGACAACTCAAAAGGCCCTCTACTCCCCATTAAACCTGCAATCCGAGCATCAGTCAAAATTAATTCTTCAACCCAACCAACTTTTTATGTCTGGGCAGGTGTAACTTCACCCCCCATGAAGGGTAAACGCAAGAGCGCACGCTCAAAAAAACAACACCTGGGCAGGTACAAATCCAATCTGGAGAAGTACTGTGCAGATCAGTTAAGTGAATACGGCGTGCCTTTTGCCTATGAAGAAATGGAGTTCAAACTGATGGACCGATTTAGGTTTGACAACAAGTACTTCAAGATGACCGCAAAGGGGAAGCTCATGAGTGACCGAACGGGTACCATCCAATTGCCAATTAAATACACTCCTGATTTTGTTGGAACCGACTCCAGCTGGATCATTGAGACTAAGGGGTACCTTCCAAGTCACCATGACTTCCCTATGCGGTGGAAGCTTTTTTTAAGGCATGTAAAGATGAACGACCTGCCTTATGCTGTATTTTTGGCCAAGAACAAACAGCAGGTCGATCAGGCCATACAAGAAATCTTAAAGAGCATTGAAAATGGATCAATCTAAATTGAGCGAATACTACGCTATTGCATCAGACAGGGCTATGAGAGCCCTCGCCAACTTCTATGAGTCCTGCCACACAGACGCAGGAGAACCGATTCTAGAGCAAGACCTCGTATCAGGTATGGTGGATGTAACTGTGAAGATTGTCGAGCACGAGCTTGATCTTGCCGTTGAAGCGGTTAAAGAATATCACGAGGAGTGACCTCGAAGAGTAGGAGGAGGTACTCTAATTCAACGGGGAGAGTAGCAGAAGTTAGGTTCGTAAGAGCCGCAGAGAACCTTGGCCTTACGGTCAAGAAATCATCTCACACAGAGGACATTCACGATCATGTCGATTACTGGCTAGCCTTAAATGACAAGGGCAGGTGGGGAGTGGACGTGAAAGGAAACAACTTACCCGATGAGATTTGGGTAGAAATTAAGAACGTAAGGGGGAACTCAGGATGGCTAAACGGAGGTGCAACGATCATCGCCTTCGACATGCCAGAGGAACATGGGTTCTCAGTTGTCGACCGAATAGAACTGAAAGAGTGGGTCGATCAGAACGTCGAGAAAGAGCTAGTAGGCCATAAGAGAGATGCATACAGAAAGCTGTATACTCGCAAAGACAGACAAGACGTAATAACAAAGGTTATACTTCAGGATATCAGGAGGTTAGATTCATACAGAGTGTGGAAATACTTTTTGGATTATTGAGTATCTTGTAAGCCTTTTCCAACAAAAAATCATGAGCAAAGAACAACTTATCCCATGGGGTGAGGTAGGATACCCCACGTTCAAAAGAACGTATGCAAGAGCTACCGAAAACGGCAGAACAGAAGAGTGGCCCGACACCGTAGAGCGTGTAATCAAATCGTGCAATGATCAGCTTGGTTGCAACTTCAGAGAAGACGAGAAGCAGGACATCAGAGACATAATGCTGTCTCTTAAGGGCACTGTAGCTGGGCGATTCCTGTGGCAGTTGGGGACCGAAACCGTAGACAGGCTGGGTCTCCCGTCCTTGCAAAACTGTTCTTTCGTTGTTGTCGACGAGCCCATTCGTCCATTTACTTGGGCGTTCGAGATGCTGATGCTCGGAAGTGGCGTGGGATTCAACATACAACGTGAGCACGTGTACCAACTCCCGAAGGTCGGGAAGAAGGTAACGATCGAAAGAAAGGACGAAAACGATGCTGACTTTATTGTCCCTGATTCTCGTGAGGGATGGGTAGAGCTGCTCGAAAGGCTCCTTGAGTCACACTTCTATCAAGATGGTTACGACGACAATGGGTTTACGTTTGCTACGCACCTGATCCGCCCCAAGGGAGCTAAGATCAAAGGGTTCGGAGGTACCGCCAGCGGAAGTGAAGACCTGGTGTGGGGGATGATGGAGATTAACAAGATCCTAAACGCCAAGTCTGGTCGCCGCCTGTCCAGCGTTGACTGCCTCGATATCATGAACATCATCGGAAAGATCGTGGTGGCTGGTAACGTTCGTCGATCCGCACAGATTGCCCTAGGAGATCATGACGACATCGAGTATCTGCGTGCCAAGCGCTGGGACCTAGGTGGTATTCCGAACTGGAGAGCCATGTCCAATAACTCTGTTGTGTGTGACGATATCGATCTGCTGCCCAGTGAGTTCTGGGAGGGATACAAAGGAAATGGAGAGCCCTACGGCCTGATAAATCTCAAGAACAGCAGGAAGTGGGGCAGAACGCACGAGATGGAGTACCCTGATCCTGATGTTATGGGTTTTAACCCGTGTGCTGAGCAGTCACTGGCCAACTTCGAAACCTGTTGTCTCGCTGAAATTTATCTGCCAAATATTGAGTCTGCAAAGGAATTGAAGAAGGTTGCTCGTTATCTTTACAGAATCAACAAGCACAGCCTCGCTATACCGTGCTCACTGAAGGAGACCGAAGCCATCGTTCACGCTAACATGCGTATGGGTATTGGTGTTACGGGATACCTTCAGGCTACGGAGCAACAAAGAGTGTGGCTGGATGAAACTTACACGTACCTTAGGGCTTACGACAAAGAATATTCAAAGCAACATGGGTTTCCTAATTCCATCAAACTTACTACAGTTAAACCCTCTGGAACGCTGTCTCTTCTTGCTGGTGTTACACCAGGCGCACACCCTGGATTCTCCGAATACTATCTTAGACGAATCCGAATGGCTGCAGATAGCGAGCTGGCACGAGTTGCTCGAACTAACGGGTACCACGTAGAATATGTACGTAACTTTGACGGGACGGAGGATCACTCCACGGTGGTAGTTAGCTTCCCTTGTAAGTTCCCTAAGGATACCAAGTTTGCAGACGATATGTCGGCTGTCGATCAGCTGGAGGTCATAAAGAGACTGCAGTCTGAGTGGAGTGACAACAGCGTTAGCGTTACCATCTACTACCGTATGGAGGAGTTGGATAGCATAAAGGCATGGTTGGATGACAATTACGATTACTGCGTAAAGTCGGTTTCCTTCCTGCTTCATAGTGGGCACGGCTTCGATCAGGCCCCCCTAGAAGAGATCAGTGAGTCTCGCTACCACGAGGAGAGGTCAAAAGTGACCCCCATCACCAGCCTTGATAGCGTTGAGCTGGATGACGTGGAGATTGCTGATTGCGATACTGGAGCCTGCCCAGTACGATGAAGCGGATCGATCAATGCTGGGTAATGCAGATGTATTACCTTGGCAGTGTTACACCGACCTAGTGCAGTGTAATTTCGCTAACCTTAGAGGGGCCCTTCGGGGCCCCTCGTTCTTTATATGCATCTCTTGACTCTCATCCCTTTCTTGGATTTCTTTACCTTTAGGCGACCTCCGCGTTTAAATACTTTGACGGCCTCAGGGACTGATGATCTAGGTATCTCAAGCCATGTGTTGCCAAAGCCATCCGTTACAGGCTCCAGAGCGCTTACGTCAACCCCCATCTTTTTCATCTGATCGGGGAGTTTTTCGTAGCGTCTGAGTATAGCATCGAAGCTCTTATCATCATCCCAACCTTGAATAGTACGAACCGTCTCAGGTGTGGGTATTCTGTATGCTTCCGCCCCCTTGTTAGCTCCGTCCTCAAAGAATGCAGCCAATGCCTCTCTTTCCCAGGTCTTTGACATGGGGTTGGTGCTGGGGTCTGGCATGCTTTTAACCTTCTCTGCGTGCTTCAAGAATCCTTCGTCTTTGACTTCACGTCTCATCTGTTTGACACCTATGTCCACCAGTTCGCCAATCTCTCTTACCCACGGGTGCTCTCTGGTTACGTTAGGTCTTTCTATCCACGAATCAAAATCATCCGACAGGTCCCTCCTTCTTCCCTGTGATTCAGCATCTGTTATTTGATCAAAGGAATTAAAGTCGTAGTGACCCTCACCAGTAAACCTAGTGTGCCCAATTAGGAAGTCATCTGCCTCTTGTCTCGTTATATCCCCCGCGTCGATTAGTTCATTCAGAAGCCTGTCGAAGCCTGCTACTTCGCCTTCTGCAGCGGATATACTGAGACCTCCGTACTCCCTCAACAACCCGACATCTCTGTGCTGTAGCTTACCATCCCCTTCAGCCACCTTCTTCAGCCCAAGTACGTCTTGTATCGGTACATCTTTCTTAAATCCTTTGTCACTCAGGTATCCAAGAACCTGCTGTCCTACGTGTTCTATGTTGTCAAAGATCTCGTCAATACGCTCTGGATCTTCCACAACCATCCTGTTCATCTCCATACTTCCATATATGGGCTGGTCTCCGTAATCATAAGTATCCCGCCAGCGCCCTCTTCCTTTTATATTTACTTGAAATGCATCACTTTGAATCTCAAGCATAGTCCTGATATTCCTGCTTGGCTCCCCTATCTTTGCTTTCGTCGCTTCCCAAGGATCAGGAAGAGCCCTCACGTGAGCGTGAACCCCTATACCTCGACTTGGCTCCCTTGATGCTTTTGGGCCAAAATTGAATTGACCGTCACCAGTGGAGGCATATTCCTCGCCACGATCTCCGTAAAAGTGCTTTGAGCTGCCCTTTCCATAAATCGCCTCATCGCCTTTAAGCAGTATCACATCAGCGTCTCTGATGATTTCTTGTCTTGCTTCCCTGACAGCCTGATCCATGGTTGAAGGATTGTAATAATCCACTCCCATGAGCCTGTCTGTTCCATAGAACTCATCCCACTCAGGATTGGTATTGCCACCCCTAAGTCTAGGCAGTCTTTTCATCCCGCCCACCTGCATATTGCCAGGATCGACGTGAGTCATTCCAGCTTTCTCTGCTTTGTCAGCAAGCATATTGAGTATCAATGCTTCTGATGCAGATACATCCTTTCCGCCCGAAGCCTGCTTGATTGCCTTCACAGATACACCTTTCTTTCCAGCCTGTTCAGCTAACTTAGAGCTTGCTTTACCTGTACGTATACCGCCAGGCATAAAAGCAGATAGAAGGCCAGCTCCGATATTTACCCCACCCATGGCAGGGTTTCCTGCAATGACCTCGCCGATGCCTTGAGCTATTTGAGTTAAGTCTCCTACGGGTGTCAGGAAGTCTAGTATTTGAAACCCTGGGTTGGCCCTTCCTCTCTCCTCTCTGAGCTCAGGGCTAAGCTCTGTAGCCTGAATCGTCGGATACGGAGACGGATTAGGGTATGTGGGAGTCGGTTTTATCTCTCCTTGGTCAAGCCTAGCCTGTGCGGCATCGTAGTCCGCTGCTAGCTGCTGCAGCATGTTTGCAAAAGCGATCTGCTGATCACGAGCGTATATGTCGTCGTCAGGTGGCCAAGAGTCTCCTACTCTACCTCCCTCTCTGTTGTACCTGTATCTAGTCTCAGGTATGTGCAGCATGTCACCCTTTATCTCAGCCCCTGGGTATCTATCAAGAAGCTCCTTCAATCTTCTTTCATCTCTGGGTACTGGGGACGTTCGTGTACTGAATATTGGATCCACAACTCTGCGCTCAACATCAGCCATGTATCTAGCGCCACCCAGATCGCTGTGAGAGGTGCTCGAAAACATCCTATACCCCTTTTCCTTCAAAGCCTCGTTCAGGGCTTTGTTCATCTCAGCAGAGTACCCCATACCCATCTCTGGACCGCCACCCTCACCAAACGGAAAGTCGTCTTGTCTGATTACCCCATACTCTATTGGGGTTTCTTCACCCAGACCTAGAGTTCTCTGCGTCTGTATCATCTGAGCATCGTAGTCGGTCATTGGTTCAAACGACATGAACCCCGTCTTCTTTCCGTCTATAGCTACTTCCAAATCAAATCCTGGAAAACTACTTCCTGTTATGTCCACCTCCTTAGGAATAAGCTCTATCTTGGCGTCCCCCTTCTTGATTCCAAACCCTTTCGCAAGCAGCTCGTTGGCTCTCTTTACAATCGGATCCCACATCTCAAGAGGTATTGCCTCTTTGGCTAAGGGGGTTGCAGCCTTAGACCCTAGTGTCAAGGCTTGACCACCTATGTCTACAGCTGCCGCAGCAGGATGAGCCCCAGCGAGAAGACTGAACAGCACATTGGGTCCAGCGGAAGGGTCGAACGCACGAAGTGCATACTCCCTCGCCTCCTGTTCGGTCATAGGTCTGTCAAGACGCTCCAGTTCCATCGCCCTTTCCCTAGTAGGGATACCCGCCTGAACACGCAACAAAGAACCGTCTGGACCCTCTTTCCATCTACCAGATGCAAGCATCCTTTGACGTACTTCTTTTTTTTTAGGATCTGATTTGACTCTCATATTAAGAAATTGTTACGTATATTTGTGCGTATGACGCTAGTTTTTATTTTTATCGGAACGCTTGCCCTGCTTGGGGTTAGCGCTTGACCTTCTCGATTGTTCTTCCTGCGAAGTAAGCCCCAAACACGGTGAGCATCAGAACCTCTAGCAAATTTATGTAATTTTCTGGAGGCATAAATGACACGTCCATGCCGTCCCATACGGTAAGGCTCATGAAGAACACAGTCAAGACAATCAGAGTGACTGGTCTTATGTACTTGGCAAGCTTGATGTCGCTCTTGGCGTCAGCTTCCCACCTTCGGGTGACCTGCTCCTGGGCGCTAATCTCTTGCTCCATAGCTAGTTTCTCAAACTCCAGCTTCTCAGCTGCAGTGAGTTCTGGGCTGCCGTCGACGACACGTTTGAGTATACCGAGCACTCCTTTATCAGGGAGCACTCCAGTGAACTTAGCAGCTACTTCGGGAAGTTTATCCTGAAGAAACTGACCGATCTTAGTTTTCTCAATTTTTTCCTCTTGCCTGCTCATACAGTCTGTTGAATTTCATAACCGCCTCACGTTCCTCTTCCATGAGTTGAGTCAATACGTTAGATCTTCTTATGTAGTCGGAGATGTCTCTAGCCTGACGCTTTCTATCTCTGATGCGCTTGAGTCTTTTTTCGGTCTCACCGAGGGTTTTGTGGAGTCGGTTCACACCGTTGTATCTACCTCGCCCTTCTACCTTCAGTCCTTCTCTCAACTCTTTTTTTAGTTGCATAATCTCCTGTGCGTTTTCTTCAAATAGATCGAAGTCATAGTATCTGGATGCCTCCCCGTACACCTTCCTTGTCAGAGGCATGCGAGTCAGGCTCATGTCAGGCTTGGGGGCCTCTTGCATTCTTTTGAGGGCGTCGAATACGTTTTGACCTTTGGCCCCTTCCGACACAGCAGACACCGCCGTCTGACCTATATCGTATACGGCCTTACCGCCTTGACCCAGGAATCTACCAGATCCTCCTATGAAGTATTCAAACAGATACCAGTACGGGTCGAAGTTTACGTCCACGCTGCCAGACTTGTACTTAGATCCACCCGTGGCCTCATTCATCCAAGTAAAGAACTCCTGAACCTCTTTAGGGGATCGGAACGACATCTCTGACTTGGGGCGTGGTGTTCCGAAAGGAAGCTGATCCATGTAAACCTTCTCTCCAAAGTAGGTCTCGTTTGCAGATATTTCAGCCAGAGGTTTCATAACCGTAGGTGCTATAGCCTTCAAGGCATACGTACCAGGGTTGTCTGATTGTCCGAAACTGATAGGAGAGAACGCGCTGGTGGCGCTGGTTGCAAGGAACATCATGGCGTCCATCGGATCGCGATGACCAGACATAGCCTCTACAGAAGCCACCCCCATGTTGTTGAAGATATTGTATCCATAAGGAAGAGGGATTTTGATGTACCCCTTGCCATTGACCATGACAATCAAGTTTCTTTCCTTCTCGTAGTCAGGTATCTTATTGTAGAACAACTCACCGTCCTTGTCCTCGTCGCTCATCGCGAGGTTAAGCATCGTGGCCATGGCGCTGAATGTTGTCATTCCGAACGCAATCTTCTGAGGCGTAGTGACGCGCTTGTGCCACGACTCCATCTCCCCATTCGGCTTCTTCATATCCTTCAAGAAGAACAGAGACCGAAGGATTCTAGCGTTACCCTGCATCGCCGCATTGAAGAAGAGGTACACGCTGTTGAGCGTAGAACCCCACTCTCCGCTTCTATTGAAGTTAACAGTCACGTTCTTAGAGAGTTGAGCCGCTCGGTCTTTGGTTACTCCCAGCTTTCGGGCAGATATGTATGCGGAGAGCCTGATGCTGTTCTCAAAAGCCTCGTTGACCCCTTCGATGTAAGCGGCAACATTCTCTACTGACTTCCACGCCTTGCTAGGGAGTCCGCTTCGCGCATCCTTATCGAGGTCCTTGATAATCTGATCGATGTCTTTGGTGTAACCCCACCCCGTCTGACCTCCGCTCTCCTTCCACTCTTCATAGAACTGCTTAATCACAGGGTCCATTTCTCTTCCGAAGGCGTTCTCGTTCAGCAATCCGCGCAACGACAGGGCTGTGTTTTGAAGCACCTCCTTAGTCAGCGCAGCGGTACTCACACCAGACACCGTTCCGTCCGTTCTCTCCGCCTCCGCAAGTGCATTGTACAACGCTGACTGTATGTCTCTTGAGAAGTTGGTAACGAAGAAGTTCGGATCGTACACCGTAAACACGTTTCTAAGCCACTGAGCGGGCTTTCTCATGACCCTCGTCAGAATATTAGTCGGATCGACAGAAAGGCCGTTTATGGTGTTCGCATGCGATTCGTTCTTGAACTGAATGAAATGCTGCTCACCGTTGATTCTAATGGGGACCATATCGCCTCTAGCCCGCATCTCGCTGTCAGTGAGTTTACGCTCCTTGCCCTTCTCGTCGATGGTCTTCATTCTGTTTTGTGGAGACCAAAGAGTCACCACATCCTCGTTGGGGTTGCCTGCGAACATAGAGTGCAGGGACTGGAGCGCCTCGTTCTTTCTGGCCAGCTGCTTTACTCTAGCGTTCTGCATCACTGCCTGAGCGATGACGTTCACACCAGTCTTACTGGATCTACCCTTAGCCTTTCGAGTGGTTGGTCCATATACAGCCATACCAATGCCCCCAGTGGGGTACATATTTCTCTCGTCAGATGACTCGTCTACAGCTTGACCAGACAGCGGAATGTAGTACTGGTACATATCCTCGTACTGCTGTATTGTTTCATCGGTCTCCAACCCGTAGTCGAGCATGGTCTTACGGGTGTCCTTTACGATATCCATCACCATTCTATGAAGCCTGCGCATCTCGTTAGATCCGAGTCGGTCTATGATCTCCTCGGCTTCCTCGTTGGTCATACCCGATCCGTCCTCCATGTCTTGACGTCTGCTCTGAATAAAGGCGTTCCGCTCACGGGCGTGCATAGCGTAAGTGAAGTCGGAGAGGTCGTCAGACTTTATGTCGTCAAGATTCATTTGCTCCTTGATTTCGTCCAGCCTAGAATCCAGGCCATCCAAGTCGTTCCTTGTCTTACCGTACATCAGGTCGACGGCGAGATTGAAGTCGTTGCCTGGGGCCATGCGTCTACCACGGAACTCCTCGATGTCCTTTTGAAGCATCATAATGTCCGCGTACTTATCCTGCAGTTTTAGAGCAACCGCATCGATAGCTTTTCCGAAGCTGGTGGGGTCAGAGGCTTGCCAAGTGCTACCGTTTACGTAGCTGATTCTACCAAGACGACGAGAGTTTGCGGTACCCTCTACATTAAGTTCAATTAATGTCGATCCTGTCGGTCTCTGAAGCTTCTTCCCTCTTTCGTCCACAACTTCAGGGAAAGCAGCTTCGATGGATTCTCTATCCAGATTGAACTCTGGTCTAGACCTAAACATAAATGCTTTGTTTGACTTAGCTTTTACTACGTATCTGTAAGTCTCTTCGTTGTTCTGACTCACATCTACTATGGCTTCTGGTCTTACAACAGCATATACATGAGCACCTCCTTTGTATGCGTCTGGGTGTCTAAGCTGTTCAGAAACATAGGTTGCTGCCGCCCCGTCCCTTACACTCTTAGTTTGATCAGTAAAGATGTAAGGTCTTCTTTTCGCTGCTGAGTTTGATTCAGGAGTCCTGAGTCGGCTTATTGAACTGAGAATAGAAGTGGCTACTCTTTCTCTCATCCCAAACTTTAGATTAGAGTAGCTGTCAGAAGCATACTGATCAGACATTCTTATCAATAGCTTCAATGCATCCTTAACGACATTAGGGTCATACAACTGAGTGCTTACGGATCTTGCTTCAGGTTGCAAAGTCGGAATTGCAACAGAAGACAGGTTAGTTGTTATATCTGGGTCTCCAAATTCATCAACATCCCGCTCTTCACTCCAGTTCTCTACGAATGGGTACTTAGAGACTTTAGCATCGGCCATGGCCATCTTAACAGCACTAAGTCTAAAGGCATACATAAGGTCTCCGCTTGACTCGGTACCCGCAATAGCTGAGTTTATTCCGACTGCTATTTGATCTACAACAGAGCTAGTTTGCTTTCCGCTTCCCAGTCTTAACTCTTGATCACCCCACTCTTCAACGTTATCAATGAGCCACTCCATCGTAACCTTAAATCCAGCTTCGTCAGAAAAAACGTTATTGTCACTCAAAGACATGTAAGGTATGACCAGAGCAGCACCGTCTGCTTGAGCATCAAGAGCAGCCTGCCTGACTTTTGTTCCTATTGCTTTTACGCTGTTTGCCGCAATATTTATCACAGGCATTCTAGCTCCAGAAGGAGTGACTATAGTTTCCTCTGGCATATTCATAAGGTGAATAGCACCAGACTTTGTCTCTCTTTTTTTACCAGGCTCAACACGACCTTGCTTACTAAGCCTGGGTATAGAAACCTCAGGAGCCATACCAGCATATCCTTCCTCAAATACATGAAACTTAGTGTACCCCATCAACCTGACTGCAAGCTGATATGGGATTTCGTCCTTACTTAGCTGTCTGATATCGAGATCATCTATGGTTTCTGCACCATACTTCTCAAGTATGTCTTTTACAGCCTTGTTGTTAAAGTCGTATGATATTCTACCCAGCTCTCTTGAAGAGGCTGTGCCCTCGACAATATCTCCGCTCATGTCTCTCGGCACTCTCGGCACAGGGAGAGTCATTCTTTTTGCAGACACTGGAACTATACCCAACTTCTCGGCGATGTACACCTCCATGAGCTCGATCTCTTCCTGAGTGAACTCATCTCTATAGCCAAGTGGTTGAACGCCAGGTACTTCGGAGGCAAGGTTATATATGTTCTTGCCATATTCATTCATGGCAATCGAATTCAGGCTTTGCCTTCTAGCGATTTGACTCTGTCTACGAGCCTCTCTTTGCTCTTGCTCTCTTCTGAACGAGGACCTTTGTCTCTCTCCATACGTGAGAGGAACAGGTTCCATATTGATTATCTCCTTGGTCTTGTAGTCCCTCTTGTAAAATAGGTTTCTACCAGTCCAATCAAGAGGAGCTCCGTCGGTCTTTTCGTGCCCTGAAATGGTTCTAATGAACACGCTTTGACCATTGTCGTCAACATAGTACAACCCCCGAATCGGTCTCTTATTGTTGCCAGTCATTTTGGCATACCAGTTCCTGTAGTGGTTGTAGTCTTTGATTTTAGCTGACACCTCAGTGGTAGAAAGACTAAACTCGCTGTTGCGAAGGTGACCTTTCACAGTCTTGCCGTCAAGAAACGTAGGCTTGTAGGATGCCGCAGTACCCTCGACGTCACCTTCGTTATCGACTTGGGACGGGTCGTAAGCAAGCTCACGGACAGGACCTCTTCCCTTCAGGTACTTATCGAACCGCTTCATCAGAGGACGGAAGTTGCTGCGGTCTGGATCGAAGACAGTTTCTACGTCCTTAGCCTTAATGACTCCCCCTCCAATGCCTTCTTCTTGTCGAGCGATCACTCTTCCAAGGTTGGTGAGGAGCTCGATCTCAATCATCTTCTGAGAGTTGCCCGCCATTCGGGCGTTGTGAGCTCTAACGAACTCCGCCAACGGAGTGTTGGGGTTCTTCTGAATTGCTCTATCTATGGCGGCAATCATAGGCTTCCGAACCTCATCCTTGTACAGCTCCTCGTTGAATTCGAAGTGGAGGAACTCCTCGTCTGCAACATCAAGAGAGAAGTCTTGCTTGAGGTGAATCTCAAAGACCCGACCCTGCTTGTCTTGCAGAGTAAAGGCGTTCTTACCCGTCATGTTTGCTCTGGCTCCAGCCGCGTCCAAAGACTCTTGACCTTCGTGAATAATGACTCGTGCGTTAGGACTAGCAGCAATCAACTCTCTGAGTCGGTCTGCTTGCTTTGTTTCAAGGCCGAACTCGTCAATGTTTTCAGCCGTCACCACGGTAGCCGCATCACCCACCTCTGTCAGCGTAAAACCACCTTCCTGTACGACCCCTTGCTCACTGATGTCAACAGATGGGTCGAGGTCTTCTGCGTTCTTGTATGTAAGGGTGTAAGAGTTGGTCTGATCATCTTGTTGAAAGACTCTAATACCAGTGGTCTCAGATGCACTCTTAGGGTCGTCAACAAAGGTGTATTGAAAACCTTTACCCTCGGCTTGCTTGTAAGCTTTAACAATCAGATCTGAGTTTCTCTTTTCCAGATTTTTAATCTCCTCGTCAATGGTGTTGACCAGGTCCTCTGTGACGTTAGGGTCTAGTCTGGCCTGAACCATGGCCCTAAGCTCAACCTGATTTTTCATGATGCTGAACAGCATCTCAGTAGCCTCAAGGTTACCTTGCTGAGCCAGTTTTATGAGGTCGTTTGCTATGTTCTGTGAGATATTAATTTTATCTCTGAGTACATCAATCCTAGATGCAATGCTAGGTAGCAGAGCAGCAATGGATTCAAGGTCTACTTGCCCGTCTTGATTCACGGTTTTGAAGAGCTTGTCTAGCTTCTTCATTTCCTGATTGTAGAGCTTTCTCTCATCCTTGGACATGCCTGCCATGATGATGCCTTTATTAGAGAGAATGGGCTTGAGAATTTGACTCAGATATTTCTGTCTGTTCTGTTCGTATCTAGTAAACTCAGCGTCAGAACCAAAGTACTGCTCATCGATAGCACTCAGCTGACCAAAACTGGTATCATTCTTTTTGTTGATTTGATCGCGGGCGATCTTATTCTGTCTAAGAGCGTCGTTAGCGGTCCTGATTTGTCTCTCGTTTTGAATAATGGAGGCAGTTCCTACTCCCAAGGGCAAGAAGAAACCCATGGCGATACCACTATTCTTGGCTATTCTTGCGTTCTTTTTGAGCTCTTCGTCTGGGTCTATGATCGATGCGTACAGAGTTCTGAAGTATTCTGCCCCACTTGCGTCTTGATTTGAGTACTCTTTTCTGGCTGCGCTTTGCATGTACTCAGTAACGAGCTCCTCATACCCCTCCACTACAGCACCAAATGTCATGGCTGACCCAAGTCCTGCGGTGTAGCTAGCAGCCCTTTGTGCTCCCTTGCTAAGCGATGTCTTTCCGAGCTGTCGACCAACCAATCCCGTAGCGCCAAGCTTCTTCATGGCTAGTCCGCCTCCTCCAATAATCACCTTGTTGCCGATAAACTCCCCAGCAAACTCACTGAAAGCCGCAACGCTAGAGTACCCAGAGGCTCTGACAGTATCATGCTTCCTGGAGTACCCATCCTTCACCACGAGCTCCCCGAACTCATCAATTTCGACGGCCTCGTCAATAGAGACTCTTTCGTCACCTTTGAAGTAGTCGTAAAAGTTAGGATCATCAAAAGTGGACATGTATTCCTGTCCATGGACAGCCATCCCCATTATTGTAGCCTGCGCAAAAGCCGCTGCATTTGCTGCTGCTTTGGGGTTTTTGCTAGCTGCAAAAGTTCCAGTTCCTGCCGCCAAGGCTCCCACAAGTGAGGAGAGGGTCACAGGGGCGCTCTCAGCGGTCTGAACCATTTCCTCTGTGGTCATTCCAAGAAGAGTATACTTCTCAATATCCTCTCCAATGTCTTCAGCCTCACGGTCATACATAAACCTTAGCGGCATATTACTCTCAAAAGCTTCGGTATCTTTCTTTTGATCTTCGTTTATCTGTTTTGAGAACTCTTGTACATACTCATCTATATCTGCGTCACCAGCAAGAAATGCGAATGAGTTCAATCCAGAAACCAGCATTTGATTCGCAATCGGGGTAAATCCTTGCGCCATGCGCTTTCTCCCCTCCTCAAAAGCAGACATTTCAGATCCGACGAAGTCCTCCTCGTCGAGCATGGTTCTGTATCCGAAGTTCTCCAGTATATACTTCTCTGTACTAACTGGATCCTGGCCTTGCTCGTAAGTGCCAGCAATGGAGTTTTTAATTCTGTCGTTGACGAACTTGTTGATGTAAGGCCTTATCGTCTCTACAGCCTTCTTTTTGGGTACAACAACGCCGCCCTCGTCAGTAAACGTGGGGGCCTTAAATGTAGTTTCAAGGGCTGACCTTTCGTTCTCTGGTACGACAAGGTTGAGGGCATTCATGAAGTTTCCGTCTTCATACAGATCCATGCGCATGAAGTCATGGATCGATGAGTCGGTTCCATCGGGCAGTGTAATGGGCTTGTGTATCTCACCGAAAGCTGCCGCCTCGGACCCAAACATGGGCTCTTCAACAGTGATGACAGAGCCAGTTTGATAGCCTTCTACCTCCCCGCCCTTAGTGGACGAGATGGGTTCAAACTCAACCTTTGTTACGGCGCTTAATGAAGAATCCGATATAGGCTTCGAGAACCCCGACTCGGAAACGGATGCCGTACCATCTTTCTCGGTCTGAGTGTAATACAGTTGAGGTGCGGGCTGACCGTACTCTTTTGTTGGCGCCTGTCTTTTTTTTTTATCGTAGGCCATGTATCTCTTGATATCCTGAGGGGAGTACCCACCAAGAACAAGAGAAGAGAAGACCTTGTCGTCGCTGTAACCAGCGTCAACGTATGACGTATACAGCTTCTCGAATTCGTCCATTCTTAGAAAATTATGCTATACTGAGCTATAAGGTTTTGTGCCTCAGCCACTTCTTGGTCTGAGAAAATTTGTTCTCCGTTAGAGTCTACGGAGTGAGCCATCTTTCTGATTACGATAGCCATACCAAGCCTGGTGTTGTCTTCCGCCTGATCAGCGACTGCGAAGTTGACTTTACTGAGATCAACTTGCTTGAGGTACTTTGCCCCAACCGCTTCGAAGTAGTTAAGAGCCTCCTGACTCATAAATCCAAATGAGTTCATCAAGTCTTGATCTTCTTGACCCACTCGAACAACGTATTTGTTGTCAAAAGCGTCACCGCTAGGGCTAGGTATTATCTCTATTACGTCAGCTTCTGGGCCAGGATCGACGTCTACAGTTTGCAGGACATCTCTTTTTTCGTTTCCAGCGAGGATGAGGTATCTGTTCCCATCATACCCGCCCATTCCAAATGAAGTGACCTTGAAATCAGGGAGGTTTGTCCCCTCCTCGGCTGACATTGTGATTTCGCTTCTATCGTTGAATTGCAAGAACCCGTTATCAGATATACTTGTCATCAACTTGTCCGCTTCTTGCGTATCAAGAGGAGATCCAGATATAGCTCCGCCAGGCAAGCTGTTTACCATGGCGGTGTTTTCAAGGTTTGCCTTCAGTATACTGGGGCTAGGAGTCCTAGGAACAGTAACGAGGTTAGCTTCGAAGTTGTACTTAGGGTCTGCAGTCTTTCCTTTATTTACCTGCTGAGCGGCAGCTTCTCTTTGCTGACTCTTAAACAGGCGCATGTAGTAGTCCTCAAACTCCTTGTACACCACATTTGCGTTGTCAGTAAAGGAGCTTGCATATGGAACCTTCTGCTCTTGCAGAGCGGCTTGCAAACCCTCAGGATTCTCTGCCATAACAGCAGCCAGCTTGCCAGCCAAATCTTTGATCTCATACCCCAGTCCAGACAGGCTTTCGGCCAATGCTTTGCGACCAGGACCTCTACCAAGAATGAAAGAGGAAAAGTGATTTTCAATGATGTTTCTGGCGTCTGCCTCATTGTCCACAGAATTCAAAAGGGAGAGCAGATTTTGCTCGGTCTTTTCCTTCGTGTACGCCAAGACATTGCCAGTGGGTATTTCTTGAAGATCGTATTGGAAAGAATTTTCGTCAGGGAGAGGAGCGCCAAGGATGTTCATTCCGTTGATAGGCGTCATGGTTCTGGCCGCCATATTGGGGTCAGAGGGGAACAGCATCATATCAGCAGGATTAAAGTAAGTCCCTGGGTATGGGTTCTCTAGCTTAAAGTTAAAGTCTGTAGCGTACCTCTGAACATCAGGTTGAGACATTGTTTTAGCGGCAGTCTCCAGCCTCTTGTTGAAGTCATAGTAAGAGGCATCATTGACCGAGGCGTCAAGAATCGGTTTTGCTGCGGTAAGGTTCGAAGCGTATGTCTTCTTGTCTCTAATCATAAAGTCTTGCAGACCAATTACACCCTTAACAAAGTCTTCGTATGTGTAGTTCTCGTCACCCTGAGTGATACCATTGAAAAGGTGATCTCTCATGGATTGAGCATACTTGATGCCTTGCTCCGACATACCCGTCATATCTACGTTCATGAGCGAAGAAAGCATGCCTTTCTGCTGCTGCTCTTGAGCGCGGCGTGTACCTACGCCTGGTATGCCACCAGATATATCTAGGCCTGGGATGATGGCCGCCCCAAAACCAGGTCCTCCGTTACTCATTGACCTCGTCTGTTAGGGAGTATTTGACCCTCAATAATCCTTCCAACTCCTCCTTCAGGCATTCTTTTCAAGTTGCCTTGATTGTCCATGTATACAGGAGTCCTTTTGTTACCCATGGACATTCTAAACAGACTGGGAGCATCCGTAAATTCTCTGATCATTCTGATTCTCTCTTCGTCGCTAGTCGCGTTCTGCAAAGCAATAACTAGCTCTTTTTGACTGTTAGGCAAATTGGCCTCTGGCTCCCCCTCTATAACGTCTCCAATCTGACCTTTTGATCCAAGAGATATTTCCTTATCCTTCATTTGCATAACCAAGTTCATAAACGCGTCTACAGCGGGTGAGATGGATATTCCTTTTGATTCATACGGAACTACACCTCCGTTATTCATGTTTGTAGACTCCTGAAACTGAGGCTGATCCAGAAGACGCTTCATGTAAAGCATAAGCTGTTGGGCACTGCCGTCGTCAATAAGCTTTTCTATAGCTTCAGTCTGCTTAGGATTGAAGATGATCTCACCCCCAGTAGCCTCACCGACCTTATCTCCGTTTTTGTCGATCATGTGTATTGGGTTTTTTTGGTGACTAAAAGGACCAGGGGTTACCATTCCTCCATTATTGAAGATGTCTCCAAGATCATCAAATCCAGCTTCTTTAGCAGCAACACCCATCTGCATACCCATGATCGGGGATTGAAGAGCCTGACCGATTCCAGCCATAAGCTGCTGTCTTCCAGCCTCGGCACCTGCTGCTCCGCGCTGCATCTCCATCCCCTCTAAACCTTGCCTAAACAACTGATTCTGAGTAGTAAGATCCTGCTGAACGTTAGCGAGGTTTTGCTGAGCCGATACGCTGGTAGCAAGGGCTGCGTTTTGAGCGTCACGGATAGATTGATCGGAGGCGGCCACTTGAGACCCAAGGCCAGCTGCCATGCGAGGGTCTCCTCCCCGTGCGGCCATTAGCGCGGCCTGCTGTCCTGCAGCGGCTCTTTCACCAGTCTGTCTAGCCGTTTGCTCACCGTACTGACGGGCTAGGTTTGCAGCCTCTGTTTGAGCCCCAGATAGTCCAAGGTTAAACTTACCGCTCCGCAGCGCATCAAGCTGGTCCTCGTATAGTTTTTGACCTGTTTTTCTTTGACGCTCACCGAAAAATATGTTGGCTGCACCTCCGAGTGCCCCTAATGCTGTTGTTAGTCCTGCTATTGACATGTGTGCGAATTTAGTGTATAATTACTTACTGTGATCTAGTGTTGTTGTTGTATACTCAGCGTTTACTGCAAATAACTCAAAGTCTAGTGATCCTAGACTAAGAGTCACATCAGCATACTGCCCCATGGGGTCAGATCCATCGATTCGATCGTCTGTTATTTTGTATATGAATAGTCGGTTTCCTTCTGCCAAATAGTTGTTGATGCCCATGGCAAGTATAAACCTTGCAGCAACGTCGTTGTTGGTCTGATTATCTAAAAGATTTCCTTCAACAACGTCTGAAGTGACTCTAGCCGCCAGTATGTTGTTTCCCAATTTAGCATTAGTATCAGTGTTATGAACACCGTCCGACAGGGACTCAAAGTCGTCAGAATTGGCATTATCTATTCTATCTGACAACGCATTAAGGCTATTGTTAGAGGTAAAAACAAAGTTGCTTAAATCTTCCTGCAGAGGGAGAGCCTGAGCTAAAAAGGGAGTGACGACCAGTTCTCCAGTATTTGTCTGCCATCCTACGTAATACTTTGATATAACATCATCAGCAGAAGCTGAGTCTAGAACTCTATAGTGAGGAGAGGGGATCAAATTGAAAAATATGTAGGTCCACCACTGATCGAAAAGGTCAATTCCGATAAAGGGAAACTGTCCGTTATTAATTACATAATTACTGCTAATCTCATTGTCCAGGTATTGAGCTGCGGTGATCTCCCCTACAACTTTTAATCCGTTTTCGTTGTCACTACTTCGTACTTTAGTTATACCCCCGTAGAATATGCCGCCCTTCTCTATAAACCCTTCATTTACCCTAGCCTCTCCTCTCTGATCAAAGTCAGGCGACAGGTTAGCGGTGAGCTGACTCGTTGCGGAGCTCAGGTTAGAGCCCTCTAAGCTAAGGGCTTTGTAAACCTTGTTGCTAGATGGGTTTGCGTTAAAGGATAGCTTTACCTCTGAGTCCTCTTGAGATCCGTAAAAGGTGTTTTTTGCAGAGTTCGCATTGTGCTCATAACAGATCTCCCCATCAGAGCTTACAGTGTTAAATGACAGCATTACGTTGTCTTGAAAGTCAATACAACTTGTATCATAGCTGTATCTAGACTTCCACTTTCCGCTAGAAGGGTCGTATGATATTGTCATGCCCAGTATTTTGTTATAGGGAAGAAGCTATCTGTCGGCCTTTCTTCCAGATTAAATGCACTAGTGAAGTTGTTTCCGTCAGGGTTTGAATACACCAGTATATTGCTATACCATGTCCCGTCATCATTGTACAAGGCGCCGTTAACAGAAGCCCCTGGAGTCATTACGGTTGTTGATGTATCTACAGGCAGGTTAAAGTACGGAGATATCGCACCAACAGGAGACACGGGAGGACCTGGTGGTTGAACAAAGTTGAACGGGATTTGATTCAAACACTTGTTCCAGTTAAAACAAGCCCTGTTGTCCCCACTTATAGGCAATGTGCTAGGAGTAAATGTGTCGAATTGATTATTTCCTCCTTGTAGAAGGTTCCATATTCCGCCAGGCTGTGGATCAGGATTATTTATTCCAAATGGATCGAATCCTCCGATACCTGGATTCCCAGCCCCTTCGTTAAAGTTGGTACCGCTAAAAGCACGCGATACTGTTTTAATTGCGTTGTGAGCTGGGCAGAAGTAGTTGGCCGCAAGAGGTTCAATGTCGTCAGGCCCAAGGCTATCGTCGCCAAGGCTACTCCAGTGTTGAGTTATTGCCTGCCATATTGCAAGGTCATTAGGTCCCCAAACCCCATCGCAATCGAAGTCGTACACAAGGGGTCCGTAAGTTGGAAGTGCCTGCTGAGTTCCTATACCCTCTGCCCCAGGGCCAACTCCAGCACCCCCAGAGGTCTGATTAACGATGTTGTTAAAGAACTCGTAGTGTCCGTCGGACATGTTGTTTTCGTCCACAACACCTCCAGTCAAGTCGTCGAAGATATCGTGACCTGGGTTCCTAAGGAACTGCTCCAGAACAGGAAGTACCTCTTGTCCTCCAAATTCGCTAAAGAAAGGCTCAACGATCTCTGATGTCCACTGAGCGTAGGTTCTTATAGAGCATGGAGCCCACCCAGGGTAAGGCGTATATCCCATACCTGCTACTGCGCCGTGATCTCTGAAACCATGAAGAATGAGGAACTCAGGGTCTTCGGGGACCGACTCAACACCAAACTTAGGGGATACAGAATGAAGTTTGTACCTGAAGTAATCCCTGAACGGCATGTAGTCAATCATCGCCAGAACACCTCCGTGTATTCTAGCGTCATAGATTTTTATTGGACCATTAAATGAATCCGTTGTATTCATAGTCCCATACTTACCAAAATGAAAGTATGTTCCAGATCCATCCGAGTAGTAAGGTTCTACGTTCTCATGATTGTCTTGATTGTAGAACGAACTCCACTGAGAGTCAACTTCTTTTCTTTCAGTAACAAAAGCTCCAGGTATAAACACAGGATCAAATACTCTATTTGGATTAAATCCAGTGACCTTATCAGGATTTGCTTCAGCAAAAGCAGAAACAGATCTGTGAGTGCTAGCCATGCGTCTGAACTGTCGATCAGTAAATACTCCTCCTTTTTTGTAGAAGTCATTGGAAGCTACTGGACCCGCTCCAAAACAGTCTATAAAACACTTGTTCTCAATCTCTTCAAAAACCCTAGTGTGATCTTCGATAGTGGTTTCATCACCTGTGTTAAAGTAGTTGTAGAAGCCTCCGATGTACATGATCGGACTGTTGTCTAGAGTTCCCTGTTCAAATACTATTTGATCTCCAGGACCTGCGGTATAGATGTTTGTAAAAAACTCAATTATCTCCTCATCAGAGTGACCATCTCTTTTTTTAGGCGCCACAGAAAATACGCTTGCACCCTTTTTTATTTTATTAAAACGATCTTGATTTCTGGATCTAGCTGAAGCAGAAACACGAGGCGTAATTGGTATGGTTTGAGGCTCTGGAATTAGGTTATTAAGCTCCTGAGCAGGATCTATGGATCTCGGAGACGGTGAAGAAATTCTATTTTCCACGCTTTCTGTATCATCCTCTTCTTCTGTCCCAATTAAAGGTTGAAGTGGAAATAAAACGTTGTCGGAGGTCATAGTATTCTGATTGTACATGGAAATCAAAAACTCGTCGTTAAGAGGGTCATACCCTCCTACAATTCTAGGATTGTTTCCAAGCTGTCTGAACTGACGCTCAAAAAACTCCTTCATGCCATTATCACTTATTACGGACACCCCTCCTTCTAGCCTGTTAAATCTAATAACCTTCTCTCCTCCTAGGTCAGCAAAGTACACGTCGTTATCTACAATAACTACAGACTCTGGATGTCCGTCACATCCATAGTCACCAGAGAAGAATGATTGGTTGCCAAGAACCTGAAGGGTAGCTACAAGTTGCTGGTTGGTGCCAGCATCAGATATAATGTTTCTGTTTACAGGTATCCTACTAATTTTTTCTTCTTGAATACAAACAATAAATTCGTTAAAAGCGTGAATGTAATTTATTGATCCGTATGAGTTTGGTATGTCCTTGAAGTTTCCAAGGGACGTATTGAATGACGTGAACTTTACAAGGCTTGAGGAATAGCTGGTTGCCTCTCCGTAAGAAATAGTAGAACCTCGTCTAACTTCCTGTGAGTTAGGAAGAATAGCTTTTGGCTTTCCAAAATCATCAACGTCAGAGAATCGAACAAGGTCGCTAAAAGTGTCGCTCTCAATATAGAAGTTGGAGAACTGCTTGTTGTTAGCAATAACCATATCCTGAAACTGATTATCAAACTGACCGATGTTGAAAGGAGGCATCTTTATGGCCCCTCTTCTCCAGAACACATCTCCATTCTGTATGGATATGTAAGTCTCTTCGTGAATTAGTTGATCGTTTATATCATCAAACAAAATACGATACACATTAGACGTCTCGAAGTAAATTTTGTCTTCCAGGTCAGAAAACTTAGACGGAGAAAACAGCTCTACCAGGCATCTGTTGTTCCATTTGTCCGTCCCATCTTGAACCGAAATTGAAGAGAATTCAGTGATTCCTGGCTTGTTTTTTAGAACAACAAAGTCGCCAACCTTTGGGTAGTTTCCTGCATTTATGTCATCACCCTCTTCATAAAGCGGGTTTGACTCTGGGTCACGAGTCAGAGTGACAAAATCAATTACGTCATAAACGTAGTTTGCTGGCCTAAGATTAGACTCATCGTTAGAGGGATTGTAGGATATAATTCTAAGCTTGTCACCTTCTTGATATTGATAGAGTCGGTTGTCACCTGCAGGGGTTCTTGCTCCAAACGTCTTTGCATAAGACACCTTTGAGTTTTCTTGCAAGTAGTTTAGAGAGACATATATGTTCTCGTCTTCACCCGATTCAACAAAAGCACCAGCAGCGGTGTATTGAATGAATTTAGATACACTTGTGTTTCCAGTGTATACTATTTGGTAATTCCATGCCCACGGAGGAGGGCTATGATCCAAGTCTATGTTTACATACGCTGCACCATATAAACCTCCCTCTCTTTCTCCAAGGCCCTGGACATATACGCTTCCAAGTGACATGACGTCACTTGCTCTTCCTCTCTGATCGTAGTATACAATTCCAAAGGAGTGGTTCGCGTTAGTCTTAAATGACCTCCCGTAAGACCCAGGAACGCTACCTCCTTGCTGAGCAAGGTCGAAATTGCTATACGCCAATTCAAGATTCTCTTCCCCTGCAGAAAAGAAGTATCCTATGCTATTCTCAAACGTACTGTAAGGGATATTTGCGTTCCCAGACAAAAATCTTCGCACAAGAGGAAGGACCCTAGCTTCAGACCCAGGGCCCGCAGCCGAGCCAAAAACGTAAAGGTTTGGGTTAAGAGGGAAATCTTCAACAAGTGGCCCCAGTTTACCTCCAGGACCAACAACGCCATCCATGATTGACACGGCGTCTATCTCGTAGGTCAGCCCTCTGTCCTCATAACTCCTAAAAATAAAGTTGTTAGGAAGTATAAGGTACCCAACGTGAGTTTTTTGTTCAATACCCAAAGAGTCATAGCTTGGATATATGTCCGTGTTGTTTGTACCGACATCTATAAGGTTAATTGATGGGGACCCCACTACTCCTCCCCCTGTTGGCAAAAAATTGCCAAAGTTGGGGTTAGTCACAGAGTTTATGATTTGGGATTCATTAGGGTCGAGGACCACATACTTCTGTATATCCGACTGAACATCAATACCAAAAGCCCCTCCAAGTCTAAATATAAAGTCAGGAATGCAGGTCTTGGCAAGAACATCAGTAATACTCACCAAGTCCAAGCCAAGCCCGTCATCACCAATCTGAACAAGCCTGGTCGTCACAGTTGCCTCATCCATGATGAAGGACCCTATAGGGGCCTTTTGTTGAGGTGTTTGATTCAGAGATAGACCATGATTTACAACCCCGCACACTAGCTCTGCCTCCTCCATCGAAGGGAAGATCGCGTCTCCGTGATTTAGCCCAAGGTTATAGCTGTAAGTGTATGTGGACTCTGAATCAACCACATCAAAACCAGACGGAGTCCCACCAGTAAGCGCCTGGGCGACAACCGACTCCATGAATCCGTCGAGGTTGACATGGGATTCAGTTGCAGTAATTTGAACTGAGAACGACAAAGACTGACCCCTTACAATCAGCGCATTTTCAGATGAGGTTCCGTATGCGGCATCAAATTCAGTGCCCTGGAGTTCTCCAGTCAAAACCTTCCACTTTGCCTGAACACTGCCAGCAAAGGTCGAAAAGTTTCTCTCTGCTACACCATTGTACATCCCCGCATACCTATGAGCGTATTCTCCAGCAACATTCTCTGGGTCTGGGGCATACAGGGAGGAGACGTCTCCTACACCATCTTCGTCAGCCCCGATAACCGCGTGGGCAGCGGAAGCCCCAAAGTACAATATATCTTGACCCCCGAAGTC
>CESX01117765.1_pt1 | contig 26950 bp, 25 predicted proteins | sample 326941 | NCBI WGS metagenome assembly CESX01 (sample SAMEA2622357, study PRJEB7988) | marine metagenome | isolation source: saline water (ENVO:00002010), including
TTTTTTCCTGTGTTGTGCATTAAACATAAGGAGAATGCGATAAATATTCAAAAAAGATAAGGAGAAGGGACATGTCATATCTTGGATTATCAATAGACCACTGGTTGTTTCAGGACAATCAAGGGAATATTTACGGAGTTCCATTAAGTCAAGCTGATAGTTATGGTAAAGCGTGGGAGATAGCGTTTAACTATTTCTTTGACTGTTAATATATAATGGACTTATACCAGACCTATACCATGTGATGTACCCTATAATCATGTGGTATTTGCTCTGAATTGGGGTGTTTATGACACCTTTATACTCTGTGGACAGGCCACCTCGGGCTATGCAAAACAGAGGCCACATTTGTGCGGTAGCAAAGATGAAACAGGACATACCTGGGAGTCATGCAGCGTCCACAAAGATTTAATGCGGGATGGAGGAGTTGGTACCTTGCTTGGCTCATAACCAAGAGATCGGCAGTTCGAATCTGTCTCCCGCAACTATGTAGTAAAGAATTACGTAAGTAATCGGCAGCATTATGTCGTTAGGATAACTGTGGTAACACAGCCAAAGTGAAAAGGTAATGGAATAAAGCCTTAGTAGCGCCATCATGTGGTCTAAGAATGCAAGCTCTATCGTTAACTATCTTCGTCTCATGGGCGACAGCTGAGAGGCTTAGGTGGTTAATACCTGATTGGGATTCAGGTTGCGAGTGGTGACACTCAATAGATCAAAAGAGTAGGATGAGAAGACTAAGCTGTGGTAGCAAGGTCGGCATCCATTGTAAAGGTGACTGTCTTATAGAAATGTAAGATAGAGTTAGCGTGCCTGAAACAACTTATGTGAGATTCACCAGATTTCACGTGAAGGAATTGAGTGTAGTATTTACTGGTTCAAAAGACTGGTAAGCTACAAATGTTATGGCCTCGATCCATCACTCCCCGTTTCCACTTAATCATAATAACCAAAAGATAAAATGATAACGATAAAAGCAAAATTACATAGCACGATTCAGAGCAAAGGGCTCTAGACCTCTTGAAAAACCAGAGGATGGTATTGCTCGCAAGGCAATGCTAGGAGGTGGGGAAAGACACTAAGTCATAACGGTTGTTATGTTAAAATGGGTAGCTCCTGTTATTAGCGTCATATAACTGCTAAGATAACTGAATCGATAAGAGTGGTAGTCTATAACTACTGAGCTTTGAAGGATACTAGATGGCAACATTTAGTGGACAAAGAGGAGAAAATCAATAATGACTCCAAAGACCTTCAATTCATAAGGATAGTCTCACCTTATGTTAAATCTTTCAATCAATATTATAAGGAGAAAAGATTATGTTTAGTCTTGCAAAACCTAGAATTATATGTAAAGATGGATTCTCAATGTCTGTTCAAGATGGAGAACATCATTATGCTAAATGGGGTGAGTCATATGAAGTTGGCTTTCCTTCTGAGAGAGAAGAATTATTGATGCCTTATGTAGAAGACCCTGATTATCCTACAGAAACAGTTTACGCCTATGTGCCTAAAGCTGTTGTATCTCAAGTAATTAGCAAACATGGAGGGATAGATGGGCAAAATTAGAGATTTTATTCAACAATGGTTGGACCAATATGGATATGAGCTGGGGTATGATATAAATGCTGCCCCAGAAATATCTGATATTGATATGATTACAAACCTTAATGTCCGTGTTTGGGAATATTTTGGTTATGAAAATGAAGAACAATATTACAATGACCGATTTAGCGTTCATGATACTGAACCAAATTGGATTGACGACTATCATTAATTATGGAGGATAAAATATGAAGCGTGCTATTATATGTGACGTGGATGGGACAGTTTCTTTGATGGACTTTAAGAAAAGAACTCCCTATGAATATATCAAGGCTAATGAAGACAAACCTAATCAGCCTGTGATAGATCTTGTGTTAAATACAGCTAAGGCTTTTGAATGTTATATAGTCTTTGTTTCAGCACGAGAAAATGTAAGCTTTTCAAGTAAGAGAAGTGAACATAATAATGCTTATGATCTAACAAAATGGTGGATACACAGACATGTTTTTGATAGAATGGCTGCACCAACAGGAATACCTGGTTGGGAGCTATTATTGAGAGACTATGGTGATCATCGTAAAGATTCTTTTTGTAAATATGACATATATAAGAAAGAAATAGCACATCGCTATGATGTGAAATATGTCTTTGACGATAGGAATCAAGTTGTAGATATGTGGCGTAATGCACTGGGCTTGCAATGTATGCAAGTTGCAGATGGTAACTTTTAACAATAAATGTGGAGGATAAATGAAGCATTTAAGTAATATAGTACCGTATATGAAATATACATGGTCATTTAGCATGGCTTTTGTAACATATATGTTGTTTAGGAATATGTTCACGGCTAATTCATACTTATGGTGGCCGTTTAAACACTGGATTCAAGACCACACCTTTGAATCAGTGATAGTTTTAAGTCTAATAGGCTATTTAATGTCTCTTAGATGTAGGAAAAGATCTTAATGGGCTTTGATTTGTCTGGTATAAAGCCATGTCATCCTGATGCCGTCTCGGTTGAAGAACCCACAGGTGATCCCTGGGACGGTGATGACACAGTTAAGAATAATTGGAAAGCTTATTGGACTTGGGTAGAAAACACTCCAGGTATCTATTTTAGAAATAATGTGTGGTGGTGGAGACCTTTATGGCATTATGTCTGCACCAATTGCGAGGATATACTTAGTGAAAAAGATATAAAGAGTGGAAGTTTCAATGATTTCCATAAAATATCTAAAACTAAAGCTGTAAAAATTGCAAATAGATTAGATAAGCTTATAGAAGAAGGGAAAGTAGCTAAATATGCTGATAAATATGAAAAAAAACGCGAAGAACTTAAAGATTCGGAAGATAAAGAAGTCAGTTTTTTAGGAAGTTACCCTTTTAATGTAGATAATGTTAAGAGTTTTGCTGAATTTGCCAGATTTTCTGGTGGATTTACAATAGGTTAGGAGGATATATATGAAATGTATAAAACAAATAACCACTAGCAAAATAGTTAGAACAAATGATGAAGCTGCTGCAATGAAGGTAGCTTCTGGAGACTGGTCTTACGTTTCAAAGAAAGAATGGAAGACTAAAGTCAGAGATAGTAAAGTTAACCAAAGTAAATAATAGGAGGGCTTATGCCTAAGATAAACTTATTAAACAATTCATCTTCATTTGCAGAAACTGAAGTACAATCAACAACTGTTGGGTCATTAAGAAATGAGCTTGATTTACAAGGTCATACTATTAATGTAAATAGAACTGTTGTTAGTGATGACTACGTATTAGAGGATGGGATGAATGTAGCTGCTGTATCATCAAATAAAACTGGTGGTAAAAAAAGCTAAAATTGTGTTAGGTCATGAGGGAGTGATACGTGTACATGTAAGGCCAAGTCAAGCGACAGAGCTTTGTAATCTTCACTCCCGATTGATATAAATTTAACTGGAGAATATATGGAATTAGAAAGATATAGTATAGATGTTAGGTCTGCTATGGACGATCTGTATATAGGTCCTCAAGCACAAGTTTTGGAACAAATTGCAAGATTTAATGAAGAATGGGTTAGAAATAATGATGATGCATTAGCAATTACACCAAAATTTAGATGGAAGCCAGGTACTTATGATAAAGTAAAGAATATTTTATCTCAGACATGGTTACAGTGGCACAAAAGACCTAGCGGTATGGACAGTCTGTTTAGCAGAGAGAGAGCATACTCTAAAAATAGAATTAAAGAAGCTTTACTTCAATTAGATAGAGCATTGTATCAATTTCGTTCTCAAGGACAACAATTTATAACTGATGTGGATGAAATAGAAGGACATTTTAATTTATTTAAAACAATGTTATGTATACAATTGGAGCAACTTCAAAAAGTATTTCCCGAAAGCGTTGTAGATGTTATTGAGGCAGAAAATTTTGCTGATACAGTTATATCTACTAAGATTAGTATACCAGAATTAAAAATTAATGTATCTGTCGGTAGTAGAAGCAGTGATAATAGAGATTTAGGTTTAATAGATTTTGGAGGTTTAACAATAGAATTAAACTTTCCTTTGTCTGTTTGGTTTAATAATCTATACTCATCACTAGATGTGGAAAATAATACTTTACGTAATAGAATTAATTTACCTAAAAACTTATTGACAACACATAACAACAGATATTACGGTCATGGAAATCAAACAAGATTGCGAGGCTTTCAAGTTAAAGGCAGTTATCACGGAAATGCTGTGGCTGTTGATCATCCTTATATATCTAGAAATGGTTATGGTACTGGTAATGTATGTATGGGTGAATTAATGACAGAAATACTTCAATCTTATCTTAAGTTAGATTGGAATACGTTTGGCTATTGGCTAGATGTATGGTTAACATCATATAAAGTGGGAGTAACTGGTCCTTTGAATAATATAAGTTATGCTAAAATTGGTAAAACTAAGGTATTTAATTCAAGAGGAGAAGAAACTACTGATGAGTATTATGATGTTGTAGGTCACAGTTCAGGCACATCATGCTTTAATAAAGTCTACAATTGGCTTGAAAGAAGACATGATGATGATCTTAATTATAGAGTTGTTGAAAATTGTGATAACATAGAATGTTTATTAAGGGACAGTTGTACACCTTATATTAATCATACTATAGGATTGCAAAAAAGAGAGGATTTTAGTGTTTTTATGGACAACCACAAAATACAAACTTTATTGCCTAATCAACAAGAAGAAGATAGAGCTGGACATAGATTTATAGATTTAATATCTGACATAACATATTCAACTGGAACATTTGGTGATATTCGTACTCCCCATGGTCTTATGGAAAGTGCATTTGTTAACAAACAAGGTGAATTAGCTATTAAGATATTAAGATACTGTATAGCTGAAGAGATTACAGCAATATCTGAAGATGATGATTATAATATTGATTTAATTAGAGCTTTCTCTAACTGTGAAACTCATGAAGATGTAGTAGCAGTTGTAAATGAACAATATACTAATCTTGAATCTCCAAGAACTGAAAGATCTGATGAACAAGATGAAATGCTGGCATGGGCTCATGCTATGCAACAACAAAGATAAACTTATAAGGGGACAATAACTGGTCCTAAGATATTAGCCAATAAGAAGAGCCTCATGGGCAAGTCCCGTGGACGAACTTATTTAAAACTAATCATACGTGGCGGATTAGCATAAAGGAATATGTGAGTTCCCTTATAATACAAACCCTGGGAGGGAAAATGAGTGATTTTTACATTCAAAAGAAAGACTGGGATAAGATAATAAATTATGCCAGAGCCAGAGAACAGGAATGTGGTGATGAAATAGGTGGTATGGCTGTTATAGTTAAAGATAAAGAAAATGACTATATAATTAAAGAGCCTACTATACTTAAGCAAGAAACCACAGGAGCTACATGCACTCTAGATAAAGATGAATTAGCTCAATATTACGTTGATATGGCACACAAATATGGTAATGATGTTCAGTTTTTATGGTGGCATTCTCATGCTAAAATGGCTGCATTTTGGTCTGGAACAGACACTAGTACTATGACTGAATACAAAAATAGCAGTTGGTCTGCTTTCTTAGTTGTAAATGTTAGAGAAGAATATAAATTTAGAGTTCAATACTGGCATCCTTATGAATTAGGTGAAGATATTGAATTAAATATAATGACTAACAAGACTAAAGAAAGACCAATACCTAAGAATATCCTTAATCAAATCAAAGAAAAATGTTCTGAAAAAGTTACAACAGTTGTTTCTACAGGTTATACTTATAACAAAGGTGGTTATGGTAATTATTATAATTCTCATACAAACCAAAGAACTTTGTTTGAACTAGATAACCTTAAAAAACAAGAAAAGAACGATGAATTAAATGATTTGTTAGATGAATATGAAACATTAGTAGAATGTGGTTATAATTACTATGGCTATTCTAATGCATCAATACAGGAAGCACCTATAGCTTTCTTAATAGAGCAATTAGAAATGGGCAATGAAAAGTATTGCGAAGGTCAAATTAATTATAAGAAATACATTAAAGCTATCAATGAATTTAATGATACTTTAGAAAGATTAGAGGGAAAAGATTCCCCTAAAATCAGAGTTGATTTATATTCAGAAAATGAATTGCTTGACAAATGTATGCAGTTACATCCATATGATTTCATAACTATTAATAGTACGCCTATAACTGTTTTATGGGCTGAAAGAGAAGAAAAACAAACTATTAAAAATTACAATAAAGGATATAATTTATGATAAATGAAAGATCAATTGGAATAGTAGATAATTTAGGAGCTTATTGTTTCCACATCTTAGGGTGTGGAGCAATAGGTAGCTCTGCTGCTACACAGTTAGCACGTATGGGAGCAGAAGAAATAGTTTTGTATGATTTTGACAAAGTAGAAATAGAAAATGTCGGTGTATCACAGTATTATCAAAGTGATATAGGCAAATACAAAGTAGATGCTTTGAAAGAACACATAAAACAAATAGATAACGATATAACAGTTATCACACATGCTAAACGTTTTGACGAATGGGAATCATCACCTAAAAATGACATAGTTGTTATAGGTTTTGACTCTATGCAATCAAGACTTGAAGCAGTTACAATTATATCTAATAAAGGCAAATTTCATTGCCCTACATTTATGATTGACGGTAGAATGGGCGCTGAGCATTATCAACAGTATCTCTTCGTTAAACCTACCTTAAAATCTTACATCAAATCATGGTATAGCGATGAAGAAGGAGATCCAGAGCCTTGCAATGCAAAAGCAACAAGCTATTGTAGCAATATGTCTGGTAGTTTCATCGTTAATGCTATCAGAAAATTTGTTATGGAACAACCATTAGATATGGAAATTTCATTCAATTTTCCAACATCAATGATACAGATAAAGTAATTGTGCCCAACAATATATAAGAGAGTTTTGACGGCAATAAAAACCCAACATTCGTTAATGAGTGAAACAGGGGGCTTGACCCAAGCAGAACTCAAAGCAAAGGTTCTCTCTTATATGTACCGAATTTTGTTTGGAATATATTTCCGAATTTTGTAATTTATAAACCCTAAAATAATCTTATATAAGGAGAGAAGAACATGAAGATGTTATACTTTGACCTAGAACACGGGTCACAATCTCTAGGCTCTAAAAAAGATGTGGAATCTATATTTGGATACCCATGTTTAGAACCTAAATCCTGGGATCAATTCCAGTCAACTATTGGCAAGATATATACACAAAAATCTGAGCAAGTAGATGTAAAAATTGGTGATATGACAATAACTGAAGATAGAGTTAAAGTTGTACCTAAAGGCAATGCTGTTATTAATGGTGTTGTTTTAGATACATTCTCTGAACTTTCTAAAAAGTTTATGAGAAGCATATCAGATAAAGATGGTAAAATGAAACTTCAAGGTTGGGGACAACTTAAAAATAAACTAGATACTGCTTTAGAGTTTATATCTAGAATCCCTGGTGTTGTTATTTGTAATTGCCATTCAAAAGTTCAATCAATGGATGAAGGAAACAAAGTGGTTCCTTATATCGATGGTTCAACTAAAGAAGATATTAGCAAATGGTTTGATTTCGTTCTTTACACTAAGACAATTAAGAAAACGTCTGGTGAAAGAGAATGGGTTTGGGTTACCAAAAGATGTGAAACATACGACCATGCTAAAGATAGAACAAATTTACTACCTGCACAAATCCCTCAAGATTATCAATTAATACTTGATGCTGCAAAGCAAAAAGGATTTGATGGATGCAAGATACTTGTTGTCGGTGCTCCTGGCAGTGGTAAAACTCTGAGTTTGCAAACGTTAAATAAAAAAGGAGGTGCTTCTAATGAGAACACTAACGATTAAGTCTGGCGGAGGTGGAGGTAACTTTACTGATGGCTGGAATCATGTAGAAATAAGTGCTGCTAAGTACGGTGAATGGGAAGGAAGTAAATATATTGATGTTCACTTCAAAGATTTTCCTGATACTTTAAATATGCGTGTATACGCTAAAAAAGGTAAAGATGGAGAAGAATTTGCTATTGGTAGATTATTTCGCTTTGCAAATGCTGGGTTAACTGAGTCATTAGATGGTGACGATGGTACTAAAATCGTCAAACTAGATGATTCAGCTGATCAGTTAATAGGTAAAACTCTTTGGGTATTCTTACACAAAGATGGAGAATACTTTAGAGTATTGTCTCAACCTGCCCCAACTGAGTTTACTAATGTTGTAGAGACATTTAAAGAAAACGATGTTAATTATTGGAAAGGTAAAGCTGTAAAATACTATGAAGACTACATTAAAAAGGACGATAGCTCTAGCTCTAGTTCTTTTGTAGATGACAATGTGTTTGCAGGAATGCCTGAATAACTTTCGGGGACGAGGAGAGGGGTAGATGTGTCAATCAATACCAATAGAAAGCCCCTCTTTTCATAACAAGAGGAGATGATATGTCAGCGAATCTAAAGAACTTTCCTGATCAAAAATTACTAAAGAAAAAAGGACCTGAACGCATTTATATTGATGAATATCACGGCTTAACTTATGCTAAAAGAATTAAGAAAGCTGCTAATAAAGCATCAAATAATGGTGAATGTTGGTGGGTTTATAAACATATAATGTCAGACTTAAGGAGGGACAATGATTAAAGAGTTTGCTTTCGGATTAAGTAGACGACATTATTTTCAACAAGCTTCACAAATAGATCAGTGGTTAGGTTTAGATAGCAATACTTTCATGTCTTTGTACGATTATGATGATGAAGTAAAGGAATATTTTGCTAAGAAAAACACACTGTCTGGATACAATGGTAAGATCTATATACCTGATGAATTTATATTAGATATAGATGGAGCCAATGTAGATGTAGCTCATGATAAATGTCAGAAACTTATGAAGTTATTAAAATCACTTAAAGTACTTTATTATCTGTATTTTAGTGGTACAGGATTTCATTTGCATATATCTGGTAAAGCTTTTAGATCTTCACCTGATGTAAACTTGCACATGAAATTAAAAAAAGTACTCAATGATTATGGTATCTGGGAATATGCTGACCCTTCGGTAACAGATAAAACTAGAATCATAAGAGTTCCTAACACAAAAAACACAAAATCTAATTTATACAAGGTATGGATTAAAGAAGATTGGTCAATAGACGAAATATATCATCACGCTGTAGCTCCAAAAGATTTACCCGATGGTGAAATGTTTAAGGCACAAACCCCCGTATTTGATTTAAATACAGGCTTTGAAAAGCTTAACAAAAAGTCTGAAGAGTCTATAGTAGTATCACATGGACGTTCAGCTGACCCTATTAATTACCCTTGTATATCATCTATGCTATCAACAACTTCTTATGGTAAACGTCATATGACAGCCTTAAGAATTGCATCATGGTTTAGATGGCTATATCCTGAAGAAACTGTTAGACTAGTAATGGAAAACTGGAGGCAAAAAGTAGATTCACATAATCATAAATTTACTAAAGCCGAAATGGATAAAATTGTAGATAACTGTTATGATGGACATGGAGGAGCAGGTTATAGATATGGATGTGCAGATCCTATTATGGATTCACACTGTAAGAACACCTGCAGACTTTATAAAGCTAAGAAATCTCAGTCAACTATGAGTGCAGATGCTATGGAAGATGAGTTAATAGAATTTCTTCAAAGTACCGTAAGTCCCTGTAATATAGGGCAGTTATACGGACAAGACTTTCCTATTTACCCTGGCGAAGTAGTAATTGTACAAGCTCCACCAGCTTCAATGAAAACTATGCTGTTGCAAAACTGGATGGTTGATTTAAAGAAACAAACATACTTTATGGAAATGGAGATGTCTCCAAGACAAATATGGTCAAGGTTTGTTATGATGGAAATGGGTTGGACTGAAGATGAGTTAAAACAACACTATCTAGCAGGCAAAAATGGAATGCAAGAAAGATTTAAATGGTTAACAGTTGATTATTCAGCTTGTTATCCTAATGAATTAGAGAAAAGAATCTTGATGCAAGCTGTTAAACCTGAAGTAGTTATTGTTGATCATATGGGTTTATTAAAATCTAAGTATGAAGATAATAATAGAAAAGTAGAAGAAGCATCTCAAGCTTTAATGGAGTTAGCCGTTAAACATAACATAATTGTATTTGCTGTTAGTGAAATATCTAAACAAGCATTCAATGAAGGTATGAATATGGCATCTGCTAAAGGTTCTTTTAGAGTAGCTTATAATGCAAATAAATTGCTATCTATAAAGCCTTATAAGAATGATAAAGGTTTGATAGAAATGTTGCATATAACAAGTACTAAAAACAGAGAAAAAGAGCAAATGGATGTTAAACTTAAAGTAGATAATGTGAGGATAAATAAAAACTATGAATAAAAGTCACTATGATAAACTGTTTAGAGTATTAGTAGAACAAGTAACTACTACTAGAGACAAAGGTCAAAAAGAATACGCTCATGATGTTAAAAATGTGTTTGCAAACTTTGAAAGAGTTGCCAAATCATTAGATATATCTAGAGAAAAAGCTTTAATGACATATTTACTTAAGCATATAGATGGTATAAATGCTTATGTAAAAGGATATAAATCTCAAAGAGAAGATGTTAGAGGTCGAATAACAGATTCTATAGTTTACTTATTTTTACTCTGGGCAATGGTTGAGGAGGACGCATGTATTTCAACACAAACAACGAAACAGGAGAAGTCTTAGAAGAGTCAAATAGACGTGCAGAATCGCAAGAGAACACAATCTATAGATTCTTTAGAGATAATCCTTTGGTAGAACTAACGCCTTTTGAATTAAAGGCAAGATTAAGAATGAGATCACCTATCACAAGTATAAGAAGAGCATTAACTGAACTTACTAGTAAGAAAAAGTTAATTAAAACTGATACTATGAAGAAAGGTGATTACGGTAAAAACTGTCATTGCTGGCGTTTAAATCCGTAAAATATTAGGGGAGTGGAGTAAAACAAGTAGTAACATAGGTTAAGCTTAGGATTTCTCGTCGGACACTCCCCTATAATAAACATGGAGCATTATGAAAGGGTATAATAAATTATTAGAATACTTAGTAAAAACTTACGGAGAATTTGAGTATGTTGGAATTAAAGGCCAAGAAGCCATCAAAGAAAGAATTAAAAGTTATAGAGAAAATCATAGTCAGAAAGAATAGGTCTTCTCATAAAGGACAATATCATGACCCTGTAAGGGGCACAATAGCACCTTTATGGCAAGGTTGGCATAAGATTGAAGGTAAAGATTACTACATTAAAGCTTGGCCTAATTTAAGTGATTATGGAACTCGTAACTTAGAACTAGAAATATGCGTTGAAGAAGACGCAGATCCATTTTAGGAGGAATTATGCATAAAAGGTATAAAGAAATGCTAGATGAAGTAAGTAACTATATACATCATTTAGAAGAAACTGTCTTGAATTATGAGGAAAAGCTTAAAGATATGGAGCTTGAAGACATGATAGAAGACACAAGCGACTCTTTCGAAGATGAGTTGATTAAACAGAAAAAACACGAAGAATGGGCTTATTCTAAAACTGAAGGAAGTGATGCTAATGCTAGACGTGAAGCGCTACGCAAAGCAACAGCCAGAGCAGAGCTAGAATTAAAAAAGCTTGATTCTTAAAAATAATAATTGTAATATTACAGGTAACATAACTGGAGAGATTTATGTTTACTAAAGAAATATTACATCGTATTGCATTATTAGTAGTATGGGCTAGGCACTCTAAACCAGTGGATAGCCATGGTGCTACACCTCATGAACTAACACATCATAACATAACGCAAGTAGCTAACGAATTAGATTCGTGGCTAGCATCACAAATGAAAAAGGAAGAAGATGAATCCGAGATCAAGTAAAGCAAAAGGTAGGAGACTACAGAATGCTTTAAGAGATATTTTAAGAAAAGTATTCCCTTCTTTAGAAGAAGATGATATTAAATCACAAACTATGGGTATGACAGGAGAAGATATTGTTTTATCTCCTGCAGCTAAAAAAGCTATACCTTATTCATTTGAGTGCAAAAATGTAGAAAGACTAGACTTGTGGGGTTCTCTGGAGCAGGCTGAAAGTAATTGCGAAGATAGATGTCCTGTATTGGTCTTTACTAAAAACAGAAAAGCAACTTATGCTGCTATTCCATTAGACCATTTAATTAAATTAATTAAGGAGAGATAATGTCTATAAGAGTAAAAAAAGATAATAGAAATAAAGAATTACCTGACGTAGCTAGGAATACTATAGCTATATTAAGTCAAACAATAGGTCATATTAAAAGGCATCCAAAAGATCAACAAGTATTAGCTATATTAGCAAATTCTATAACGCTTTTGACTAGCTTAATAAGACCTTACATTGACGAAGACACAAGTAAACCTTTTCAAGTAGATACTACTTTAAAAAATTAACTATCTAGTGATTCCACCAGGTCTCACTCTATTACGTTGGACTTTTGGGGTACGAATCTTTCTAGGTTTTCTATAGCCTGTAGTTTCTACCCCAGTAACGTCTCTTGCCCACTCCCAAAACTCTCTTGATTGTTTTTGTGTAGCAGAGTCTGTATATAAACCTGTTTCAGTATAAAAAGCTTTAGTTAAATTTTTATTAAATATAGCTGGCACAGTATGGTGATAAGTTCTTGCAGCTTGTATATTAAATAATCTCATTATTTTGTATGAAAAATCTTCAGACTCTAAATCTTTCATATCTTGAGGATCATTTTTAAGCATTGGAATATAACTATCCATATCAACAGTCCACCAATGAGCCATTTCTCCTATTTCTATTAAAGTACCTACAGTAGGACCTAAATCAGAAAAAGAACCTGAACCGTAAGTAGCTTGTTCTGCTTGCTTTCTACCTTCTTCTGTTAATTTACCCTCAGAATCTCTTTCTGCTGTATAAAAGTTGTATTTAGATCTTAGCCATTCAAAGTTATCATTAGAGAATAAGTTTGCAAACCCTAATCCAAACATGCTAGTTAATCCTGATACCACAGCATAAGTAGTTCCAAGTCTGTATAATTGAGCAGCTCCTTCATTATTCCAGCTCATATCGCCAGATTTAATATCTCTCCAACCTCTTTTAAATATATCATGTTGCATGTTAAATAAAGAAAATCTATAATGCTGGAACTGACCTAATACCGCACCACCTCCAGATTGAAATATAGGTGACTTAAATATTTTTCCATACTCAAAGTGAACATCACTTACTACATTATATGCAAGCTTTCCAGCCTGATTATTTATCCATTGACGTCTTTGTTCTGGAGTTGTATTAATTCTTCCCATTTCTTGCTCAACCCACCATTGTGGTTGCTTGCTTAAGTTTTTATGTGCTGCTGCAAAACCTACTCTAAAACTACCAAATCTATTAGTATTCTCTACCATAGTATGTAAGACTGAACCTTTTTGAGCGACTTTATTTATTGCTTCTAACAACCTATCAGCCATAGTCTCATCAACCATTTCTATTGTCTTTTTACCTGTTTTAGGATCAGTAACTTCTCTAAGCCCAGGCAATAAAGGTCTTTCTTCTAAAGTACCTTTTGTACCTTCAATACCTTGAGAATCATAGTATGCTGTTTGAAGTTTCTTTAAGAAGTTTCCATCTCTAGTCCATAATATACCATGTTTCTTCGCTTCTAGCTTCATGTCAGATTCAATAGTAGTATCTGTTAAGTAATCAGAAGCTTCATTTCTTCTAAAATATCCCATTCTAATTTTCTCTAACAATACTTGACCTTTGTTTCTTATAGCAGACCTTGTATTAAATCCCATAGTACGTATAAACATTAAGCCCGTTAATGCTCTAGACATCTTATCACTAAAGCCATTAGTTGCTTGATTTTGTCCTAAAGCAGATTCAGTTAATGTATTTACTACATCAGCTGCTTGTTCAACAAATCTATTAACCATATCTTGGTCTTTAGATAAATCTTTTGCATTTCTTTTAAAGTCAATCATCATATTAAAAACACCTTGTGTAGCTTTCTTTAAACTAACTTGATGATTATAACTAGCGACTTCATGCAAGTATTTACTTAAAAATAAAAAAGGATTCCTGGAATAATACTCTTGGTTTATATCTTGTCTAGATTTTACTCTATTTAATATACCTTGACCGCCTTCCCATAATCTAACTTGATCGCTAAATACTTCAAAAGCACTCTTAGTTTGTGTATGGTCCATAGCGTAATCATTAAACATTTGTAAATCTTTAGTTATAGTTAATACATAATGAGGCATATAACCTAATTCAGTATTTAATTCATAATTCTTTTTACCGTCTAGCCCCCATTCAAATTTCTCTTTACCAGATACATCATATTTTCTACCAGAAGGTTGATTGCTTTCTTTAAACTCTAATGTATTAATGTATTGATCAATTCTATCTAAATATTCTGTTAACCTTCTTCTTCCACCTTCATTTCTATCTGTTTGAGATATAATTTGCTTTTCTGTTCTTAAGGCATTTTTTAACACCCCTACTAAATCTTTTCTCATTTCAAACCAATTATCTTGTATAGTTTTTAAAGACTCTTGTTCTTTTGCTCCCCAAGGAACTTTATTTCCATTAACATCAGTTCTTGTTAATTCTGATATAGGTGTGTTTTCCATAGCATCTCTAACACTTAAATATAAGTCTCCAGCTGCGGTTCTTGAATTTTCAGAGTTTAAAGCACCTAAGTAATTAGTTATTTCATTAATAGCCGCTTCTTTTTCAGCTTGATTTCTAGCTCCTACTACTTTAGTCTCAAGTTTAGCAAGCTTATCTATATCTATTCCTTTTACAGTGTTACCTTGATTGTCAGTATACTCTATATTACCAGCAAGCTTACCTATTTCGTCTGTTATAACAGATATTCTATTGTTATTTACACGCGTATGCTCTCTGTGATAAGCAGATATATTTCTTATATCATTGTATAAATCTTTACCACCTGGTATTCTTTTTAAATTAGCTTCTAATACCCTTAATGCAGTACCAGTAGTTCCAAATCCCTGTTCTACCCAAGATTCTCTATCTTGAAGTTCCCATTTAAACTTTTTAAGATCAGCATCAGTCATTTCATGTAAAGTCAGGTCTTTTCTTGTAGCAGATTCAAAGATGTCCCTAAACAAATCAATAGACTTATTAACTCCTAATCTACCTAATGTTCTTGATGATTGCAGCATTTGCGCTGCTGCTTTTTTATTGTTAGAAGATTTTGTAAACTCAGCTTCAGGTAACCCTTGCTCTGTTACTTTTGGCTTACAATCTCCTAAAGCCCATGATCTTTTTATATTAAACATTCTTCTCCTTAGTTAGCACAATTAATTTTTCTTTTATTCTTATTCTGCTGAGTTAGCTGGTCTATAAAAGATATAGGTGTTACATCTTCAGTAGTACCAAATACTCTTTTACTTCTAGCAGGTATTCTGTCTGCAGCATTTGAATTGCTATCAAATATGTCTGGACTATTCATGTCTACTTTTTGCTGTAATCTATACACTTGAGCAGGAGATAATAGTGTTTCTTTATGTATAAAATCATTTAATATCTCTAAAGCTCTTTGAGAATCAGCATCAAATCCAGGCATTTTTTGTAGTTCCTTATTATTTAACTCAATGTATAAGTTCCTGTTTTTATTTGCATTAAAGTCACCAAAACTATAGTCTAACTTTACTTCTAGATGATGATTTTTAACACCTAATAAAGCTAATGTCTGCCTACCTATTATCTCAGTAGCTAAATTCTTAGCTTCTAATTTAGTCATATTATTATTTAAAGTAAACGATTCTTGTGAAATAACATCCATTAAAAACTGCCAAGCTGTTTTATTCATTGGATTTTCATACAGATAAAGACTATTAATATTATTGCCATCGTTATCTTTAAAGAAAGACACTTTATTCTTATCAGTTTTAGGCCTTAAAAGGTCCCATAATAAAGCTTTTCTTTGTAAAGGTGTAACAATAGCCTCATCGTTTAAATATTTGTTTAAAATAGCTTTTCTATTAACAGCTAATTCATTACCATCTATTTGACCCTTAGCAAACCTTTGTTTTTCTATTTTCATTTCTGCTTGCATTTTAGCTATAGTTGGAACTATTACTCTTTGGTATTCAGTTTCATTCATATAAGTAACATCTTTAGTATTAGGATTAGTTTCCATAGGTAAAGAACTAAATGCTTGCATTTTAGCATACATTTTCTTTTGTTGATCAGGATGAACTAAAGCAAACCTTCTAGGGTTAGTTATAGCTACCCAGCTAGATTCAATATCTCTTGGGTTATAAGCACCTTTTTCTAAAGTCATAGCTATATTACCGTCTTTATCCCAAAATACTATATCTTGAGTAGCTTGGAATGTTTTAGCTTCCCTTCTTCCTAATTTAAATGTTGACTTACCATTTTCGTATTCAGCTTGAGCTCCTAGCTTTAATTCTAAATCAGACTTAACAGCATTAAGTTGAGCTATTTTAGTTTCCAAATCTTTAACTTCTTGAGGATCTGCATACTTATCTCTTTTTAAGTAATCGTGTTGCTTTTGTAAAGATTGAACCCTATATGTAAGATTAGTCATCTCAATAAAGTTATAATCATTCTTAACATGTTCCCATAAAGCCTTTGTAATTGATTGTCTGTCAAAAGCTTGAACACCTTCAGACTCTAATAACATACCTGCTTCAGCTTTATTCATAATGTCTTGAACTTCTGAAGTTTTAAGTATTGTATTTTTACCTGCTATAGTTTGTCTGTAAAAAGCATTTAAATTTCTCATAGCAATATCATAAGGATTTTGACTAGAGTTTATATTGGCATCAGAAGCCCATCCTCCAAGTATATAATCAGATAATGTTTGCATTCCATTCCTTATATTTAATGCGTAGTCTGATTTATTACCTATAGAAAACTGCCAGTTATTATCATATAAATAAGGATTATCTAAGTCTTTCTGTAAGCTTTCAAATCCATTTGCTAAATCTTTTAATTTTAAAGATTGAGAATCACCAGCTTGGGTTTCAGTCATACCTCTATTGTATCTTAAGTATTTACTAATAGGTTTAACCATCTTCTGATTTATAACACGTCTAATATCTTTAAATGCACCATCTACATAAGGGGTTATTTCATTAGTTCTAGTATTAACAATTTCAAATAATCCTTCATGCCTTCTTTGAGCATCTCCAAATAGTATTGTTTCTACTAATGGCTGTATATTATATGTATCTGTAGGGTTTTTATAGTTATCAATAAATATTTTAGCCCAATTAGCAATATTGTCAGCAACCATTAACATTTCAGCATTACCTTTTAATCTAATCTCATATCCTTGATTATTGTAGTCATACCTTCCAAGGACAGGATCTTCTCCAAAAGCATTCTTAAAATAAGTTACTATATTGTGTAGCTTTACTATTCTTCCTCTAACAGCAGATGAGTTTTTAACTATTCTTAAATGTTCTGCCATTTCACTTCCACTATCTAACCTTAAATTTAATTCAGCAAAAAACTTTTCAGCAAAAGAATAACTATCATTTCTATTTCCGTAACCTGCTTTACCTGCTATGTCTTTAATAAAACTACCAGGAGCAGAAAGATATGCACTTGATTTATCATAATCATAATCTGAATCTTGTGTTTCTATAGCATCTACAAAGTTTTGTTCTGACTTATTACCGCCTTCAGCTTCTGTGCTAAATTTGTTTCTAGTTACTTTTACACCATACTCCATTCTAGTTTCAGGTTCAGCAGTTATCTTATTAATAACAACATCATTAACTAGATTTCTAGGTTGCCTATTATTTAATATACCTAGTTTAAAATCTTTAGCATTTTTATTTAAGTAGCTAGCAACATATCTATTTGAGACTCCATCATTATTAGGGGCTTTGTCTGCTTTAGCCATTAAATCTTTATATACTGTACCTATTTCTGATATTACATTGTTGTAAATAGCTTTATTATCAGCCTTAATAACGAGGCCAGTATTACCATTGGAATCTTTAACATTAATATCAACAACCCTGTCTGCAAATATCTCATAACCCATACCTACTATAGCCCATTCCTGTTTTCCACCTTTCTTTGCTTTTACAGGAATTATACTAAAGTCACCAGTTTTATCAACACCTCCAATATTTACTTTTAACCTTCTGACAAAGAAACTGCCTTCATTTGCTACATTAGAATCTCCATTTTTTAAATTAGAATTAGTTCTTCCGTTAAATGAAAACTGTTTATCCATATGGAATGAATCTGGAGTGTAATCTCCAATTAAAATTTGCCTTCCAACTTTGACAGACTTTCCTGTTCCGTCTATTATATTTTCATATCTTCTTATTGCTAAATCTTTTGTGCTTAAATCCATATGAATAGGTGCAGCCATAGGAGTAATAGAACTATTTCCTACTTCATTTGTAGCTATCTTTCCTCCTTCAAAAAAGAAAGAAAATAGTTTGTCAGCTACCATATCACCCATCCATTGATCCATAATAAGACCTTCTTGATTAAGTATTTCTTCAACAGGAACCTTATTAAGCAACAAATCTCCATCACCTTCTTTATAACCCATTAATTCTCTTGCCATAGAAGTTAGTGCAAACTCATTACTATTAGCCCTTGTTAGCATTTCTTGGAATGTGTTTATTTTAGAATCTAATCCCATCCAATTATAAACAGCTTTATTATCTGTCATATGTACTGCTAAATTGGCACCTGCTTTTGCATTATGTTCTCTGGAAATGTTAGTAACATTAAATGTGCTTAAAGGTAAATCTATATAATCACCATCTGGAGTTCTTCTAATAACTTTCCCTATATCTTCAAAAACAGTATTACTAAAACTATCAGAACCTTTATCGCTATTAATATATCTATCAATTACAGAAGATTGACTAGTTTCCCTGTATTTATTTATTTTGTTACCACTTTCAAAAGATATACCATCTATACCTTTAGACTTCATAAGTCTATCCATTTTAGAGTCATAAAAGAATGCAGTCTTATCATAATAAACTACAATAGAACCATCAGAATTAACTTCTGTATGAGCTCCTTTAGGCTTCATTGCTCCTGACTTAAATCCTGTTATGTTTCCTTGATTATCAGTAATTAACCATTCTTTTCTCATACCTAATTGAGCTAAGTGTATAATAAAAGCTTCTTTACTTAAGTATGTAGGAGCATCAACAATAGATTTAGCACTATTTTCGTGTTGTGCTATTATCTCAGCTCTTTCAGTATCTGACCACAAAACATCTTTACCATAAATATTTTCTTGAGAATCCATCCATGCTTCTAAACGTGTCTGGCTATTGAAGTAACTATCTCCACTTTCATCAGCTAAAGACATAAACTTCATGTTTCTCCATCTACCTTGACTATCTTTAAAAGAATCGAAAGCAGCATTAACATCTTTAAAATAACTATGCCTACCAACATTATCTTTATAAAAGTCACTCATAAATTGCAATACTTCATCAGTATATATTTTACCTTTAGTAAACTCTGGAAGCTTTAATCTTTTCCAAACATCAGCTAAAGTAGGAACGTCTTTTATATTATCTACTAACACATGCGGAGCATCCACTGCTAATCTTGCAGTCAATATAGCAGATTCTATGTCTGCACTTGTAGTAAGTTTGTCTACATCTGAGAATTTACTTAAAATGTCTTGCAACCTATTAGGATCAGCATCTTTAAGTATATATGTTAATCTTTCTCTCATAGCACCATTAGGTCCATAAGCTTCAAGTATTGATTCTTGTGCAGCTTTTTTAGGTACAACTATTTGAGCACTTTCATCTAATGGTATATATACATAATTTTCAGGCTTAATATTCATATCTATACTATTACCTACAGTTCCCTTTTTAACATCAATTCTTGCTTGAGGGTTATCAATATATGTAGGTTGGTCAATTGATGCCTTAAACACAGCTAATTCGCCCTCAGATAGCGTACTAGTGTTTCTAAGTTGATTAGCGTTGTTGGGGTCTGGTAATTGCATAGACTGGTCAAGCATATAAAATGTATCTTTCATATTAAGTATATCCATTACCGCTAATACACCTGTTTTGCTTTGATTTACTAAATAATCTTTGCTTAACACAAACTTACCTTGTCCTGGTCCAGTAGCTACAAATTTAACCTTAGGAACTTCTTTAGTATTAAATGCTGTTAACACTGTTTGCAATACATCTATATCTAAATCAGCTTCATTTTTTTGCTTATCTGTTGGATACTTTGCTTGATTTTTCATAGCTTTATCTTTAACATCATTGAAAGCTGTTTTAATAAAGTCTGTATTTTTGTTGACTAAATATTGATTTCTATGTGGTTCTATAATAGTTTTTAAAGATGTTGCACTTAAACCATATCTACTCTCAAATTGAGTAGGCGTGATGCTTACAATCATCTCGTCATGTTTATAATCAGGTAGATCAAACTTTTGACTTTTTAACTGGTCCCTTACATAGTTAGAATAGTTTTGTAAGTCTATAGTGCCATAGTTCTTATTTAAAAAGTTTTTAGCTTCTGCTATTCTAGATGTTAGCATTTGAGTCCATTCAGCATCTATGTTTCCGTCTTTCATAGGGTTCATATTATTAAACTCATTTAGCTCATTAAAGAATTTATCAAACTCCATTTTATTTTTAGTAAGATTACCAAGCATAGCATAATCATGATTTTGCATAGCAAACTGAAGAAGCTTTACTAAGTTTCTAGTTCTGCCATAAAGCTCTTGCATGTTTTCAAATATCTTAGATTCATCTCCTTGAGCTATAGCTTTCATCCTAACAAGATCATTCATGTTTTCTCTAATCTTGCTTTGCATTCCTTCTAAAGGAGAAGTCTTGTGTATTAAATCGCTCATAGCTCCTTGATCAGATAAACTTTTTGCTTGAGTAATTAAATCTACTATAGCATCAGGTCCCATCCCTGCTATAATTAAATCTAAATCTTTTGTTTGTTTTGTAAATTGTATTAAAGTCCCTGCATTCTCAATGTTAGCTTGAAGCTCTTTATAAAAGTTAAGTAAACCTTCATTATCAATAATACCTGCTTTATCTGGAGATAAGCTTTTTATTTTAGCTAATAACATATCAGAGTCAGGAAGTATAATTCCATCTTGAGTTCTAATTGCAAACTTGCCTAAATTGTTATTAAAACTAGCATCTCCGTTTAATACTCTTGTTCCATTTAATAAATGATGTACAGCCATGCCTACAGAATGTGGAGAACTTGCATTATTTATCTTTAATAAGTTAATAAAGTGATTATAAGCTTCATTTTGTATAGCGTTATAAGACTCTTTATTTGTTAAAGCATCTCCTACTACATCAAATATAGCATCTTGTAGCCCCGCTATTTGAGTTGCAGTAACAGAAACCTTTTCATTAGAACCTTTAGGGTTTAATAGTTTATTTAAAGTTGTTAATCTTGCAAAGAAATCGGTAACACCTGGTATATCTTTAGGGTCTACATTAGATAAATCTAGTTGTGGGTTTTTATCCATACCTATTTGCTGCATTAAATCAACTATACGCTCTCTTTTTCCTTCAGGTAGTGTATTGTATAATTCTTGCTTTGTATAATTACCTCTAGTGAGTAAAGAAACCGCATTTCTTGTCTGCTCCATTTGCTTTATATCTAAAGAGGCAGCTCTCATACCTTGATTGATTAACACTAATTCAGAAGCATCTTTACCGCCTATAGGAAACGCTCCAGACTTAACGCTATCACTGCCATATATATGTACTAACATAGCTTCTTTAGATCTAGAGAAAGAGTCTACAAATCCTTTTAAATTTTCTGGATTAGATACTAAATTTCTAGTACCTTGTACATTTATCCAGCCGTCTTTAACACCTTGGTCTATAACTGTCTTTAAATTATATTTAGCGTTAATAAGCTCTGTATTTCTAACATAGTTACTTTGCCTATTAGAAGATCCAAAAGATTCCAAATCTATCTCAGGTATAACTATAACTCCATCATTACGAGCTTCTACTTCTATACCTGCTTCTCTTAAAGTATTTAAAACAAATTCTTTTCTAATAGCTGTATAAGGTTTATTAGCATTAATATAGGCTTGAGTTATAGAGTTACTGATAGTTAAGTCTAAGTTTTTAGAGTTAGCTATTTCAGGTAAAGAGTTTATGTTTTCTATTAAGTCTACAATCTCTTTCCCGTTAACAGTTCTAAACATTTTATTTATATCAGGAGCTGTGTTATCATACGCTTCCATTACTTTTTTAAATCTATTATATTTTTCAACAGCAATCTTAAACTCTGGAGTACCTGGGGATATACCTAAATCATTTTGTATGTAATCAAAATAAGCAGCACCTGCAGCTTTTCTATCAGTAGGAGCATTAGGGTCAACTCTGTCTACATAAAAATCATTATAAACTAAATCATCTATATCTTTGAAAAAAGGTTGATTTTTAACATGCTGAGAAGTAGCTGAGTATAAAGCATTAGGAGAAGCTAAAGCCATATCTTTTGTAGACATACCCATAACCTCTAAACCAAATCTCATTTTGTTAATATCGTTTATATTATTACCATAGTATTGTCTTAAATCACCAGCTTCAAAATACTTTCCTTGCCCACCAGCATTAAAACTTCTACCACTACGAGAAAAAGCCATACCCATAATAATGTTTTGAGCTATCTCATGTCCATCTTGACCAAAAGCTTTATAGAACTCTTTAGGGTTATTTATCATTTGACTATATAAGCCAGGAGCATTCATAGCTACTGCACCTGCAATCATTCTAGGTACAGAAGATTGAAACCCTTTTCCTGTAGCTACTCCAGCTATATCGGAAACAATGTTCATGTCTGATAAAAATTCTTTCATTATCCACTTAGGATATTCTTTAGTAAATGATCTTCTAGTTTCTTTTAATATTTGTTTAGCAGCGTCATCACTTAAGCTCATAATTTCTTTTACGCCTAAACTTGGTATTTTATTACGAAGTAAGCCATCAGCCGCTTCATCTATCATTGAAAGAGTTGTTCTTGCTTGGTCGCCTGTCATTCTTCCTACAGGTTTCCATGCTTTAGTGATAGCTCCTAATCCTTGTTTTAAAGACTTGTATAGACCTTGATCATTGTATGTAGTACCACCTTTAATAAATCTTGCTGGACCAATAAGACCCATAAATGCTGAAGACATAGCTACATCAGCTATAACCCTTCCAAAGTTACCATCAGTTGGTACAGTTTGAGCAGCTTTAGATCTTGGGTCTATGTTTCTTGCTATATCATTATAACTTTGGTCTGATAACATTGATGCAATACCTACTGCAGAGTTGTGTAATACAGCCTCTGCGGTAAACATAGTCATTCCTACTGCAAAATCTGAAGCATAAGCCCCTATAGCTTGCTTGGCATATGTATTTTGAGAGATTCCTTTTAATCCAGGAGTTTTTGTAACCATCCATTCAAAAAAAGTATTAAAGCTATTAGCTGTTTGGTGAGAAGCTTCATTAACAAGTATTTCTGCTAAACTTTTAGCATCCTTACGACTCATTTTAGGAACAGTCCCAAGAATTGAACCAGTCATTTCCTCAACGCCCTCTGATAAAGCTTTCTGAGAACCTTTTAATATCTTTTTATATGGAGCACTGTTTACTAAGTTAAAAGCATCTTCAAACAAACGATTGTAGCCTTGTGTAAAGGTTTCTGCAGCTTCATCCATTACTTGCCCTGTACGAGCACCGCCTACCCTGTTTATAGCTGATATTAAATTATCAGAACCTTGCTGAGATAAATATTTAGTTGTAAAGTTTTTTTGACCTGCTTTAGCTAAATGGCTTAAATATCCTGTTGTTTTTTGAGCACCATATGTGATAGCTTTGCTTCCAGCAAAAGTTAACCATTTGAAAGGTATTATCATACCTATACCTTCTCCTAGACCTCTTCCCCATTTGCCTGCAGCACCTTCTTCATCCCATGGATCATAAGCACCAAAAGAAGTAATTTCTCTTATCCAACTAGTCTCATATACTCCAGTAGCCATCATTATGTCATCAATAAGACCTGGTATACCTAATAAAGCAGAGTTTGCTAAACCTCCTATTAAATTACCAGTAAAATCACCTACTCCATACACAAAGCCCTTAAAGCCACCTGGCTCTTTATCTGCAATTAAATCTTGACCAAAAGGAGTATTTCCAAATTGTTGTCCACCTGCAAAAGGATTACTTCCAATACCTGTATTGTAATCATAGTCTTCATTAAAAAACTTACTTTGCTGTTTTAACTTTTGTTTACTATTTTCATACTCAGTAGTTTGAGTAAAAGTATTTTTAACAGCAGTTGTGTCACTGGTAATTGGTGCTAATAAATCTGATAATCTTGCCATTTATTTCCTTTATTTATTGTTGAGGACGTCTATCTGGAGCGCCACTTTCTTTTCCAGTCCAAGTTCCGCCAGAACCCCTAGAATCTTTTTCTTGCCATATGCTACTAGCATTAGGATCATACTCTACTTTCTTTTTAATTTTTGTTATTTCACTAGAGTCTTCCCATAATGAATCATTTTGATTTAAACAAAGGCCTAATGCTTCGTTAAGATATTTACCTTCGCCACATCTGACAGTAGCACTTAATGCACTATTAGCTACTTCATTTTTAGTATCAAATTGAGAAAATTGAGTTGACCATTCTTTTAAATCCTTAAAGCTATCGACTCTTGTTGAAATAAAAGCCTCTAACTCTTGTTCTTGTTCTCTCATTTTAAAATAAGTTTGTATTAATTCAGAGTCCATTATATCCATATTGGGGTCATCGCCTATAAAAGCTTGAGTCCATGTTAAAAGCTCTTGATCTGAAACTTCTCTTCCTAATCTATTTGATAAATCTTGCTTCCAAGCTTGAGCTGCGTTAGACGGTCTATTTTCTATGTAGTTATTAACTTGAGTTATAGCGTTAACAACTGAAGTCATGTAAGAAGAATAAGTCATCTTATCCATAGAAAATATTCTACTTGCTTCTATAGGGCCTATCATAGCTGCAGTTAAACTACTTGCATTAAATTTAGAATTAGCTTTCCACTCTAAATATTTAGTAGCTGCATCTGCGTTCCATTTTGATTCAGATAAAGAATTACCTGTTGTATCTTTCATATATGCATTAGCTTCATCAAATAAAGCTGCTAATCTAGTTTCGTCATTTACTATTTGAGCTATAATACCTTTCTCTACTTCTAAATTATCATGAGCTAGTATTAAATCTTTATAAGACTCACCCATGTTAGGTAGATAAGGAATAGCACTGTCATAAGATTCTATAATTTTTGTTGCATCAGTTATCATTTGAGCTTGAATAATATCAGGGCTCATACTTCTTTCTTTAACCATTTTTTGTAATTCAAAGTCCATATTTGCAAGAATAGATTCGTTCTTTTGTGTTTCATACTTTATAATATCTGCATTCATGCTTCTTAACTTATCGTCGGCTGGATTTTTTATTAAATCAATATATTGTTGAGCATAGTCCTTATACTCTCCTGAAGCATTTATGTGATCTTTGTTATCACTAACAAAAGTTTCGCTAATAAGTATATCGTTAACCATTACTTTTAAATCTTCTTTAGTCCATATAGGTATATTAGTTGCTTGCTCAAAATCATCGCTTGTGTCTGCTTTATAAAAATCACTTCTTTTATTTATTGCAGCATTAAAGCTTTTTACAAAACCTAACTTACCTGTTATAGTATTTATTCTTTCGTTAATATTTTTAGTTAGACCTTCAAGGACAGCTATCTCTTTATTAATTATAGCAGAAGCAGATAAGGTATCATTATTGGGGTCAGTATATACTTGAGTAAGTTGTTCTAACCCTTCTGTTTTGTCTATCTTGTTAAGATTGTCAACGCTTAAACCAAAATCTTCATATGTATCAAATAAAAGATTATATTCCTCTATTTTCTGCACTCTTATATTATCAACATGGTCTTTAAGATTGTTAAGTCTAGTAACCAAAACATTCTCTTTTCTTTCGTCTGCTCTTATTCTTAAATCTTCCTTACGCCATTCTTCTTTTCGAGCTATATCCTCTTCTCTTTCTTCTTTTCTAGTTTCTTCTCTTTCTACTCTTCTAGATTCTTCTATAGACATCTGTCTAAAGTTAGCAACTAAAGTAGGAATTTGAGCCAAGAATTGTTGTAAAGAGTCTGGAGTTTGGTCTAAATGTTTATATCTTGCCATATATCTTACCTTTTCTGTTCGTTAAATTATAAATTTTTATCATAAATTCAAAGCTTTTAATCACAACAATACACACATTGCCCTAGCATATTATATTGAGCTACGCACCCACTAGGGTCTATACAGTCTCCAGGGTCTGAAAAATAAGTATTTTGAGCGTACTCTCCGCAATTAACTTGAGTAATTGTTCCGTCACATGTCATTTGCATACACAACCCTTCATCATCAACGTTATCAGGATCACTATCTCCTCCTAAAGCTCCAACTGGATTCCAACCAATACAATCACCAGTATCATCCCATTGTTGACACTCATAGTTTATTCCTTGTTCTTGATTTACTTCAAAAAATGAACCTGATATACCAAGGTCAGTTATTGTTTCTAAAATATCTACTTCATAGTCTTCTCTTAAGTCTAAGATTTGATCATGAAGCTTAATGTCAGCTTTATTTAATGTTGTATTTAAAGCTACTTGTCTTTGAAGTTTATCTTCTTCTTTACCTAAAATAGCTTTGTTGTATTTATTAGATGTTAAAGTATCCATCATAAATAATTTTCTTTGCATTTTTTCATCTTTAAAGTTTTGCTTTGAGTAAAAGTCATCTAATATATCTGTTACTGTGCTATCTAATAATTCTTTTTCTTCTT